>Ga0180430_10000823_pt1 | contig 32686 bp, 17 predicted proteins | sample SS_ome_9_FD_132999 | JGI IMG/M metagenome (GOLD analysis project Ga0180430, IMG submission 132999) | Hypersaline lake sediment archaeal communities from the Salton Sea, California, USA - SS_1_S_2 metaG | ecosystem: Environmental > Aquatic > Non-marine Saline and Alkaline > Hypersaline >... | reverse complement strand
CCCGGGCGACGAGGGGCGCGGCATCGGCGATCGCGGTGGAAGCGGGTTCCCCGAGGCGGGTGGACACGGCTTCGAGTGAAAGTCCGCGGCGATCGATCTCGGCGAGAAGCGCGGCGAAGGCGGCCTGTCGTTGATCGGAGGCGAGGAGCTCGGCGATCACGCGCCCCTCACCCGCTCCGACAGCCCACTGGGCGAGGCCGGGCAGCAGGGGCGCGATGCGCGGATCGCCCGCTGTCTTGGTGAGAAAGTCATCGGCATTCCCGGGCAGACCGGCGAGGCAGGCGGCGCGCACGTGTTCCGACCCGGTCTCGAGAGCGATGCGTCCGAGCGCGCGGCCCGACCCCTCGTGCGAACCGAGGAAGAGCGCCAACGCGAGTCGTTCCTCCTCGGTCTCGGGTCGGAGGCGTCTCGCTTTCTCGACGACGTCTCCGTCGATCTCGCCTGGAGAATCGGCGGCAACACGAAGAAGGGCCGCCCTCACACGGGAGTCCGGATCATCGAGGAAGACGGCGAGAGGCTCGAGTCCGAGGAGAAGGCGCAGGCGCATCGCGGAGGCGCGGACGGAGGCGGAGTCACAGGAGGCCAGACGACGATCGAATTCGCCGAGGATCTCCTGCTCGTCGAAGGGCTCGCTCTCCCTGCTCCGGCGAAGCAGTTCGCGGAGTGCCCGGTCACGGCGGGGACCATTCCGGTGAAAGCACTCGTCGAGGAGGAACCTCGTGCCAAGGTCCGACCAGGAGAGCCGGGGAATCGGAGACTCCGTTCCGCGGGGGACGATCCGGTAGATGCGTCCGCGGTCGTGCCCGGCGCGAAGGTCGAGAACCGCCTGCCAGTCGTCGGGGATCCACTCCGGGTGCTCGATGACGAACCGGTACATGTCGACGACCCAGATCGCACCGTCGGGTCCGGTGTGGACCGAGCAGGGCCGGAACCAGGGATCGGTCGAGGCGAGGAATTCGGACTCCTCTTCCCCGTCCGTCCGGGTCGCGAGAAACGAAGCCTCGTCGGGGGCGAGGTCGCGGCGGTGGACGAGATTGTGGACCGGTTCGCAGACAAGAGCGTCACCCGCGAGTCCGGCGATGTGCGTGTCGCGGTAGATCGTTGGCCCGCAGGCCGAGGTGATGCGGTTCGCGGCGAAGAGGTCATTGTAGCGGCCGGTCGACTCGCTGGCCGGGAAAACGCGGGGAGCGTGAGGTTCATCGAAGATCTGGACCGTGGCCGAAGGCGACACGACGTGGGGATTGCGACGGAGATGTCGATCTTCGAGAACGAAATGGAAGAGGGGACGCGAGTTGTTCGAACCGAACCAGTTTCCGAAGTCGTCGCGGCACCGGATGTATTGTGTCCGGCCCGTGAGGCGCTCGATCTTCCCCGTGGCGGGATCGTAGCGCAGGTCGTACCCGTCGATTTTCAGCTCTTCTCCCGTGGCCGGATTCCGCACCGTACCGCCGCTGTCGCCGTTGGCGAAATAGAGCCAGCCATCGGTGTCCCACCACGGCCCGTTGGCGCGGTGCTGCTGGTTACCGGGACGAAACCCCTCAAGCCAGATCGTCCGTTCGTCGGCCACGCCATCGCCATCGGTGTCGCGCGCGAAGATGATGTCGGGCACGGCGGTGACGATCACTCCATCCCGCCACGCCATCACGCTCGTGGGAAACGGAAGTCCGTCGAGAAAGACGGTCGAGGTCTCGTAGGTGCCATCTGCGTCCCTGTCCTCGAGCAGGCGGACGCGTCCCCCGGATCGATCGTCATCTCCGGGCCCGAGGGGGTAGTCGCCCATCTCCACGACCCAGAGCGAGCCGTCGTCGCCGAAGTCGAGATGGATGGGATCGGTCACCTCGGGTTCGGATGCGACGAGGCGGGCCTCGAGTCCCTCGGGAAGGACGAGACTCGCGAGGCCCTCCCCAGGAGACCGGGGAGGTGGGGGCGTGAAATCGCCCGGCGCCGGGTCGCCCCCTTCGTATGCCAGGGTGGAAAAGCCGAACGCAATGGCGAGGAAAGCGGAAGTGACGAGGGAACGGAGGGGAAACGCGATCATGATGCGGAACCGGAAACAGCCGGAGACGGTACAGGATGACCGCCGGCGGTCACCGGGAACAGGACTGGCGCTATCGCGTTTGCGTCCCCGGCCCGCGTCAGCTCAGTCCGCAGATCTCACCGTTTCCATCGATGTCGATCGCTTCGCCCGCCGGGACGCGAGGCAGTCCGGGCATCGTCATGATGTCACCGGTGAGGGCCACGACGAATCCCGCTCCGGCCGAGACGCGCACCTCTCTCACGGGTAGGGTGAAATTCTTTGCGGCACCACGGTTATCGGGATCCGCCGAGAAACTGTAGGGTGTCTTGGCGATGCAGACCGGGTAGTTTCGAGCCGGAGTTTCGTCGAGCTTGGCCAACTTCTTCGCCACCGTGGCATCAAGCTCGATCCCGTCGGCGCGATAGATCTCGGTCGCGACCGTGTGCAGTTTCTCCTGGAGTGACATGTCATCGGGATAGAGGGGGGCAAAGCGGCTTACCGGATTGCCGTCGATCAGGTCGGTTACGGCCCGGGCGAGATCCTCGGCCCCGGCGGCCCCGTTCGCCCAGTGCGTGGCGAGAACGCAGCGGACGCCGGCGCTCTCGCAGAGAGCGAAGAGCCGCGCGCGTTCCGCATCCGTGTCGGCGTCGAAGGCGTTGAGCCCGACGACCGCGGGCACGCCGAATTTCGCAATGTTGTCGAGATGACGTTTCAGGTTCGCGAATCCCTCTTCCACGGCCCCCACGTTCTCCTCGTTGAGTTTCGCGCGAGAGACCCCGCCGTGGTATTTCAGGGCGCGGATCGTGGCGACGACCACGGCGGCCGAGGGCGTGAGCCCGGCCTTGCGGCACTTGATGTCGAAGAATTTCTCGGCACCGAGGTCGGCTCCGAAACCGGCCTCGGTCACGACGATGTCGGCGAGCTTGAGCGCGGCCTGGGTGGCGACGACGGAGTTGCAGCCGTGGGCGATATTGGCGAACGGCCCGCCGTGGACGAAGGCGGGCGTCTTCTCGATCGTCTGGACCAGATTGGGGTGGAGAGCATCCTTGAGCAGCACGGTCATGGACCCCGCCGCATGCAGGTTCGAGGCGAAGACGTCCTGTCGGCTGCGATTCTGTCCGACGATGATTTCCCCGAGGCGGCGCTTGAGGTCGGCGAGATCCCGCGCCAGGCAGAAAACGGCCATGACCTCGGATGCGACCGTGATGTCGAAGCCCGTCTCGCGCGTGTATCCGTTCCCTTCTCCGAGGCCGACGACGAGATTGCGAAGGGCCCGGTCATTCAGGTCGAGGGCCCGGCGCCAGGTGACGCGTCGGGGATCGATGTCGAGCTTGTTGCCCCAGTGCAGGTGGTTGTCGATCATCGCGGCGAGCAGGTTGTTCGCGGAGCCGATCGCGTGGAAGTCCCCGGTGAAGTGGAGGTTGATCTCGTCCATCGGGACCACCTGCGAGCGCCCTCCACCGGCGGCCCCGCCCTTCATGCCGAACGAGGGACCGAGGCTCGGCTCGCGCAGGCAGATCATCGCGTTCTTGCCGATGTGGCGCAGTCCATCACCGAGGCCCACTGTCGTGGTGGTCTTCCCTTCGCCGGCGGGAGTGGGAGAAATGGCGGTGACGAGGACCAGTTTCGCGTCGGTCTTCTCGGGAAGACTCCCGATCGCTTCGAGGTCGACTTTCGCCTTGTAGTGTCCGTAGGGAATGAGGCTCTCCGGTGAAAGTCCGAGCGTGCGTTGGGCCAGTTCGGTGACCGGTTCGAGGCGAGCCTGGCGGGCGATTTCAATGTCCTTCATACAGCAACAGGCCTAGCAGCGCTGACGGGTGATGTCACGGGGAGTTTACCCGGTGTCCCATTTGCCGGATCAGGGCCGCAGCGACGTGACGTTTGCGGCCCTTGCGAAATTTCTTGTCATGCTCGTTCCTAGACGAGACGATTCCCACTCGGGTTTCCATGAAAGATCACCTCCTTACCGTGCCTCTTCCTCTCCTGTCCCTGGCCGCGCTCGTCCTGGTGTCCTGTGGGGGCGGTGAGGATCCCGCTACCGGCGACGCGGACACGCCCGAGGTCGCATTGGTGATGAAGTCCCTGGCGAACGAATTCTTCAAGACGATGGCGGATGGGGCGACGTCCTATCACGACGACAATGCCGATTCCTTCGACCTGATCGTCAACGGGATCCGGAACGAGACCGACCTCGCGCAGCAGGTCGCCCTCGTGGAGCAGATGATCGCCAGGGGTGTCGATGCGATCGTGATCGCTCCAGCCGATTCGAAGGCTCTCGTTCCCGTGCTCAAGCGTGCGCAGGATGCCGGGGTCGTGGTGGTCAATATCGACAACAAGCTCGACGATGCCGTTCTCGCAGAAGCCGGGCTTTCCGTTCCCTTTGTCGGTCCCGACAATCGGGAAGGGGCGAAGATGGTGGGCGCCGAACTGGCGAAAGCACTGGATGCGGGGGCGAAGGTGGCCATCCTCGAGGGCGTGCCCACCGCCTTCAATGCCCAGATGCGGCGTGCCGGTTTCGAGGACGCGATGAAGGAGGCCGACGCCGAGATCGTGACCGTGCAGAGCGGGCAATGGGAAATGGCGAAAGCCAATGCGGTTTCTTCCGCGATCCTCACCGAACACCAGGATCTCGCCGCGATTCTCGCGAGCAACGACAGCATGGCGCTGGGCGCCGCGGCCGCGGTCAGGGCGGTCGGGAGGGAAGACTCCGTGCAGATCGTCGGTTTCGACAACATTTCCGCAATACAGGACATGATCCGTGAGGGGCGCATTCTCGCGACAGCCGATCAGCATGCCGACCGGCTCGCCGTCTTTGGAATCGAGTCCGCGTTGGTGATCCTCGCCGGGGACGCCGCACCGGAAGATCGCAAGACGCCGGTCGACCTGGTGACGAAGGGGTCCCTGTAGGGCAAATTGCGGAGCGAGCCACCTCTCGATTTTCCCGCGTCCATGCCCGCCGCATCATCACGAAGACTCCCCGCGACCGTGATCGACTCGATCGGTCTCCTGGGTGTCCTCGTGCTTCTCGTGATCGTTTTCGGTCTCGTCTCCGAGAACTTCTTTTCCGCCGCGAGTTTCCAGCAGATCGCCAACCAGATTCCCGCTCTCGCTGTGATTTCGGTCGGGATGACCTTCGTCATCATCGCCGCCGGGATCGATCTGTCGGTGGGGTCCGTCATGGCATTCGGCGGAGCGGTCCTCGGTGTGGCGATGGCCGATGGCTCGCTTTCGCTCTTTCTCGCGCTTCCTCTCGCCGTTCTGGCCGGACTTCTCTGCGGCCTGGCCAACGGCTGGATCTCGGTCCGATTCGCGGTGCCAAGTTTCATCGTCACGCTCGGGATGATGCAGGTGGCGCGTGGTCTCGCCTACCTCGGCACCGATTCGCAGACCAAGTATATCGGGAGACCGGTGGAATGGCTCGGGGCACCCGTGCCCGGTCTCGGGGTGTCGTGGGCGTTTCTCTTCGCGGTCGCCATCGTTCTCGCCGGGCAGTTCGTCCTGCAGCGCACCGTGTTTGGCCGCTACCTGCGCGTCATCGGCGCGAACGAGGAAGCCGCGATCTACTCCGGCATCCGGACGAAACCGGTCAAGGTGGCGTCGTTCGCCATCGCCGGTGCGCTCGCGGGGCTGGGATCGGCCTTCGACAGCGCCCGACTGGCCTCGGTAGATCCCAATGCCGGAAGTGGACTCGAGCTTTCCGCCATCGCCGCGGTCGTGATCGGGGGAACGAGCCTGATGGGCGGGCGCGGCTCGGTCGTGGGGAGCTTTTTCGGTGTGCTCATTATGGCCACGCTCGGCGCCGGCCTCGCCCAGGCGGGCGCTTCGGAACCCGTGAAACTGCTCGTCACCGGGCTCGTCATCGTGATCGCCGTGATTGTGGACGCCTGGCGAGCGGGGAAATTGCGATCGCCGTCCGCATCCTGACGACAACCGTTGCATTCCTTTATGAAAACCATCCTGCTGACACTCCTGGCCGTCCCGTGCCTCGCGACGATCACGCTCGCCGAGCCGGTGAAGATGATCTTCGACACCGACATGGGCAACGACATCGACGACGCGATGGCACTGGCGATGATTCACAGCCTCGCTCGTCGCGGGGCGGTCGAACTGCTCGCGGTGACGTCGACGAAGGATCACCCCAAGTCGGCCGCCTTCATCGATGCCCTGAACACGTTCTATGGGTTTCCCGACATCCCGGTCGGCGCGGTGCGCGGCGGGGTTACGCCGGAGGAAGGTCGATACAACGGTTTGATCGATCGCAAAGACGAGGATGGAGCCCCTCTCTATCCGCGCGACCTTGAGTCGGGTAAGGACGCCGAGGATGCGGTCGGGCTCATTCGTAAGACGCTTGCCGGCCAGCCCGACGGTTCGGTCATGCTGGTGCAGGTGGGTTTCTTCACCAACTTCATCCGGCTGCTCGAATCGGCACCCGACGAACACTCCGATCTCGACGGACCGGCTCTGATCGAGAAGAAAGTCAAAGAGCTCGTCGTCATGGCGGGGGCATTCCAGACGATCCGCCTGAACACGAAACACCTCGAGTACAACGTCGTGAAGGACATACCCTCGGCGCAGGGGATCGCGGAGAGGTGGCCGGGTCCGGTGGTGTGGAGCGGATTCGAAATCGGGATTGCGGCGGCTTACCCCTGGCAGAGTATCATGGAGGACTTCGACTATCATCCGCACCATATCATCAAGGAGGGATATCTCGCCTACGTGCCGCAGCAACCACACGATCGTCCCACCTGGGATCTGACCGCCGTTCTCCATGCCGTCTACCCCGACCGGGGCTACTTCGATCTCACGCCACGTGGCAACGTCACCGTCGACGGGGAGGGACGAACGGATTTCCGGATCGATCCGAAGGGGAACGATCGCTACCTCCTGATGGACGAGGTCCAGACGGCCCGGGTTCGTGAAGCCTTCGTTCACCTCTGCAGCGAGCCTCCGATCAAGCCATGAAGGTCACCTACACTTGTCTCGCCCTGATACTCTTCTCCACCATCGGACTCTCTCGTCCGGTGAAGGTGATCTTCGACACCGACATGGCGAACGACTGCGACGATGCCGGTGCTCTGGCTGTGTTGCACGCCCTTGCCGACCGGGGCGAGGCCGAGATCCTCGCGGTGGTCACGAATCGCAAGGATCCCTCGAACGCCTCGGCCGCCGCCGTCGATGCGATCAACACGTGGTATGGCCGTGGTGACATTCCGATCGGTACAGACAAGGACGGATCGAAGACGCCATCACGGTGGAACAAGCCGAGCAGCTACTGCGCGGCCCTGCGCGACGAGTTTCCGCACGACGCGTCGCCCGACGACGAGATGCCCGAGGCTCTCTCCGTCTATCGCGAAGTGCTCGCCGGGCAGCCCGATGGAAGTGTCGTGATCTGCAGCGTGGGCGCGCTGAGCAATCTGGAGGACCTCGTGCGGGCCGAGCCCACCCTCGTTTCCGCAAAGGTGAGCCGACTGCTCGTGATGGGCGGGGGATTTCCCCGCACCGCGCAGCCGGAAACCAATATCAAGCTCGATCCCGCCGCGGCCGTGACGGTCGCGAACGAGTGGCCCACCCCGATTCTCTGGCAGGGATTCGAGGTCGGAGCGGCGATGGACAACGGGGTCGAACTGCAGGACGCGCCCGCGGAGAGCCCGGTGCGCCGTGCCTATCAGCTGCGCCCCTACCGGGGAGATTCTTCCCTTGCTCACGGGAAGCCGAACCACGATCTCGCCACAGTGCTCCTGGCCGTTCGAGGAGCGCAACCCGAGCATTGGCAGATCGTCAAGGACGGACGCGTCACGGTCGATTCGGATGGGCACACCGAGTGGAAACGCGACTGGGCGAAGCGCCATGAGTATGTGCGAATCAAGAATCATCCGCGTGAATTGCAGGCGATTCTCGGCGAATTGCTCTCCGCCCCACCTCGTATGATTGCCCCTTGAGCAAGTCGTCTTGTGAGCAGTCTGTTTTCCCGGAGGCTTACTTCCCATGCACGCTTTCCGACTTTTTCGCCACTGGCTACGCCAGCCTGCGAACCTTTGCCTGTGGATGATGTTCCCAGGTGGCGTCCTGCTATTTTCCGCGGCGGGCCAAGAGCCGCCCAACATCATTCTGATAGTCATCGACGACCTCAACGACTACGTTGGTTGCCTCGGCGGACATCCCTCGGCACGCACGCCACACATCGATGCCCTGGCCGAAGAGGGCGTGCTGTTCACCAATGCCCATTGCAATGCGCCGGTGTGCAATCCCTCGCGTGCCTCCCTGTGGACGGGGTTGCGACCGACGACGACCGGAATCACCACCAACCCGTCGGGGTTCTTTCGCGACCAGCCGGAATGGAGCGACGTGGTCACCCTTCCCCAGGCACTCGCGAACGCCGGGTATGCGACAACCGGATTTGGGAAGCTCTTTCACCTCGGACACGGCAATCGCACGGGATCCGATTGGCAACAACAGCGAAGCTATGGCTACGGTCCCCTGCTGAATGATCACCTCCACTATCGCGAAGGGGACCGGCTTTCGGACTGGGGCGTTCCTCCGTCCGAACCCGAAGTGAGGCGTGGCAAGAGAACTGCCGATCCTACCGCGGCCAGTTTCGACGAAGATCTCGCGGTGCGCGTGGTGGAGTTTCTCGGAGACCGGCACAGTCGGCCGTTCCTGTTGGGGTGTGGATTCTTTCGCCCCCATACTCCCCTGTATGCCAGGGAGGAGTGGTTCGAGCGATTTCCGGCGGAGGAGGTCTCGTTGCCCGCCCTCCGGGAGGATGACAGGAATGACCTGCCCTACTTCGGGAGGCGACCTCGTCGCGAGAAGGATATCGAGGCTCCGGGACTCTGGAATCACGAGTGGGTCGTCGAGAATGGGCACTGGCGGGAAATCGTGCGGGCTTACCTGGCATCGACTGCCTCGGTCGATGCGCAGGTGGGCCGGGTCGTGAACGCCTTGCGGGGAAGCCCCTACGCAGGTAACACCTGGATCATGCTCTTCTCCGATCATGGGTGGCATCTCGGGGAGAAGGACCATTGGGGAAAGGCCGCGCTGTGGGAGCAGACGACACGCGTGCCCTTTATCGTAACGGGTCCGGGTATTCCGCGTGGTGTGAGGATCGATGAGCCGGTGGAGCTTCTCGATGTCTACCCCACTGTCGCCGAACTTGCTGGTATCGCCGCCCCTCATGACCTGGAGGGCGCATCCCTGCTCCCTCTCCTGCGCAACCCGGAGTCTGAATGGCCTCACGACGCATTGACCACGTTCAGTGACCATCATGCGCTGCGGACCAAACGCTGGCGCTACATCCGGTATGTGGACGGTAGCGAGGAACTCTACGATCACGCCAGCGACCCGCACGAGTGGACGAATCTCGCCACCACCGGCCTGCATACCGTGCTTCCGGAACTGCGGATCCGGATGGATGCCATCCTGGGCCGGTAGAGGTAGAACGGCCTTGTGATTGCAGGGATGAGTGGGAGAGAAACTCGGAGAATCTCTTCGCACCAATCGCGTTCTCGACGACCATGCCGCCCCGGATTCCACACTCCCGAAGGAGTTTCGACGAGGACTTCAAACGCCGGTCGATCCATTTCCATCGGCCAACCATGGAAATGACGCAACGCCGCTCCAACGACAGGCAAAGGTTCATCCCTTACGCTTCACGTGCCCTATTTTTCAGGCTCGTTCCGGTGCCGCTGCCACGGAGGCTGGGCCGATCTCCCGTCATCGCCAGGATTCTGAATGCGGCTCTTCTATTCTGCATTCTCGCGAATCATGTCTCCCTTGGGCAGGAGGAAGGAGCTGTTTTGCCCCAGCCTTATCCGGTCTCACGCTACCAGGAGGTTTGGGAGAACTCGCCCTTTTCTCGCATCGTGGTGGAGGTGGCGTCTCCTGTGATTCGGAGCAGCTTTGGCAGAGGGCTGGCCCTTCAGGGCCTGATCGATGATCAACAGAATGGGCCCATCGCGTACGTCCGAGATATCGAAACGGAGGCGATTTACGTCGTTACCAAAGAGAGGCACCCGAGTCATCCCTTTCGGATCGTTTCTGCTGTGCACTCCCCCGATCCGCGAAACTCGAAAGTACTGATCACGGACGGGGCTGAATCGGCTCAGATCGGGTATGACGAGGGATCCTACACGAAGAAGATCAGTCGGGAACGATCCGAGAGGCAGGCTCCGTCCAAGGGAGGAAACGGCGCAAGGAGTTCCACGGATCGAGTCAATCAGGCGAAGTCCGGAGCAACTAGCATCAAAGACAGGGGGGCTTCGAGCGAGGGAGAATCGTCTCGCCCTCCCTCACGGGAGAATGAATCAAGCGAAGGGCGGAGGGAGATTGCCATTCCCGACCGGACGCGTTGAGAGGATTGGAGTGTGGAGAAGCGGTTGTAGTCGCCGCGATTCCGCCTCTGCTTCGGTGAAACCGAGAGACTTCGAGGCCCGACGCGAGTGATCGCGTCACCCATCTCAAAGCCTCTCTTTTTTTCGGGTAATGATCTGCGCGATCTTCCAGATGCCATCTCCCGCTTCAATCTTGATGCGGGCGCGATGCAGGTTCCTCCGCTGATGGGTATGTCCCCAATGGGTAACCGAACCGATCACCACCCACTCCACCTCTGATTCGAAACTCGCGCCGGACCGTGTGCTTCCTTCCAGTAGAAACCGACGCAGGTCCACGACATCCATGGTGACCCGCATGTTTTCCTCGCTTCGGAGGTCGAGATCGCGGCAAACCTCCAGGTAGATCTCCTCAAGCAGGTCCCCTTTCACGCTTTGCGCCAGATTGTCGTATATCCTCTCTTCTTCATGATAGTCGAAGGAGCGGTAGATGTTCTCGAGGATCCGTTCCACGATCATGATCGCCTCCTTGTCCGAAGGCGGTGGCGCATCGCCGGAGGAAACGGAGACCCTTGCCCATTTCCCATCCCACATTCCCACGCTCAGGCCGAAAAGAAACAAGCAGATGAGTCCACTCGAGGATGGCGCTTCCTCCCATGGATACAAACGCGAAAAAAGCGCGACGAGGATCCCGGCACCGAGGAGACAGAGCGCCGGAATCGAAATGGTAAACGGATCAGAAGGAAACGAAGCGGCGACCGGAGCAAGCGGGCGGGTGTTCGTCTCCGGGGGTATTGTCCAGATCAAGCGGGGGCTCCCCTCTTTCAGCAACCTCGTCTCGCCCGAGCTTTTTGAAAGGAGATGAACAGAAATGCGTTCGACCGGATCCGGGAAATCGTTCCAGAACAGTTCTATTTCCTGAGGTAGTTGGTCATGACCACGTGTGTAGACCGCGGCGACGAGTGCATCTTCAAGTGGGATGCTGCCTCGGTCGTCGGGAACGACTCCGCGGGTCTCATTTACACGGACGAACCCGATGTCCTGGAGTCGCAAGCTCGCCGGTTCACCGTCGACCAGGAGTTGGCAAAAGGAGTCGAACCTCTCCTTCAGGCGATCAATCACTGCCTCTCGTGCATGTCTCGCGATGGTGTCGTCGCCCGCATCAGTCCATTCGGGTAGAGCGCGCAGGCGCACTGCGAACTCCTGTCGAATTCGATAAGGCTCCAGGTTCACATAGCAATGGATGTCATCCGTGGGAAGCTGTGCCTGCACTGGGTTTCGCGGACTGACGAAGACAATCCAGACCAGCGACCATTGTACGAGCATTCGGTGAAAGTCTGGATTGGATCTCATCGATGCAGCAGGGTTGTCCGCTCCTTCATGACTGTCCACGGAAATAAACCAAACACCCAGGGGGTGGGAGACTCCCAGCGTTCGCCGGATGGAAGGAATGCGCGGATCCAACGATCATGAAGACGAATCCGAGACAGCGACAAAGCGCGAAATGTTATCTTGCTTTCGAGCGCCAGGGTGATAGCGATTTTACGCATGAGATCCTGTCTTTTCGGTGTTTTGGGCGTCCTGTTGATTTGTTGTTCATGCGGTTCGAATGAGCAAGGAGTTTCGGCTGTGGAGGGAATTCCCCATGCCGAACGGAATGAAACGGGCGTTCTCGCAGCAGACGCGAAAGTTGCCTCACTGAAGAAAGGGGAGATGTATCCCCGGAAGGAGGCCTACATCGTGGAAATCGACCTGGCGGTCAATCTTGATGCGGATGAGCAAGTCCTGGTCGTGGTGCACGGTGAGACGGATCGAGGCCATTCGGGAATGCTCGAATTTGGGAATCCGACTTCCCCAGCGTTTCGCAAAGCGGAAGAGAGGAACGCCAAGAAACTGAGTATCATACCAGCTGAAAAGGAGGAAACACGCCGTTCCACGATCCCCCTCCATATCCCCTACCAATGGACATTTGACGGAGGAGCCGACCTTACTGTTGAAGTTCGCCTTCTGAATGAACAGGGCGAGAGGCTGGAGTTCCGAAAGATGCAGTTTCGTGTGCCGCCACCTCCTCCATTTGTGCCGTAGTGCAGCACGGGCTTTCGACACGGGCTGAGGTGCTTCACGGCACGGAGAAGGAAGTGACGTGTGGGCATCACCGTGCGAGAAGGATGGTTCCCAGCGAGAGAATCGCTACGGCCAGGGTTTTGACTCTCCTCGACGAAAAGCCGTCGCTCTTCCTTTCGCCAGGCGAAATGACAGCCCACCAGATCAACATGGTGATCACACCTGTTACGGAAAGGGCTCCGAGAGCGTGACCACTCCAAGTCTCCAGTCCTACTCCCGAGGGCGGGGCGGTTATTCCCATCCCGATGCCCGCGCCCATCGCGAGATACCAGCGCCCCGTGCGATTCCAGGAAGTCCTGACCAGATTGTCGAGGCAGATCCCGAAAAGGACCACGACAAAGATGGTGGCTTCCCACCATCCGGTTCGTGAAATCCCGTGAAGAAACGGGGATATGCCGACACCCAGCGCAAGGGAAGTCAACCAAACGGAAACCTGCGATGCGACTTGTCTGAGGGTCGAAGATACGAGAAGGAGGGCGATGAGGACAAAGGCTGCCTTGAAACGCCCGCCGAGCAACGTGTCCGTGCCCGTGGCGAACCCCGATGAAAATGTGGATTCGGCCGGCGGCGGGTCCGGTTGATCAATGCCCCCCTCTGCCCTGAGGCGGTAGGGAAAACTGGTATCACCGGCACTGAGTCGTTGGGTCTGTCCTAGTGGTAGTCCGTTCTGCTTGACGACTACAGCGAATTCGACTGCGGGCTCGGGAGGTATCTTGACAGTAAACACCTTCGCTGGCTCCGGAACGAGTCCGTTCGCCTTGATAAGAAACTGAAGCAAAGCCTGTCCCCCCCCTATATCGACCGGATCTCCAAGGCGAATCGGGTCGGTGAAGGTAGGGGAAACCGCGCTTCCATCGAGGAGGAACAGGATTCCGGATCGGAGATACCGCGCTGCCGCCGCGCTCGCCCGGTGGTCGAACCCCGGTTCCTTGGGAGAGACGAGCACGTCGATGCTGCACGTGATCTCATAGGAGTTCTTTTCGAGAAACTCGACCTGGGTAGCGACCACGGAAACCTCTCCCGCCTTGAGCTGGCACTGCCACGCCAACGGCGCCAGCATCAAAATCGACAGCGGGAATGAACGTGACTTCCGCACCATCACAAAGATGGCGGCCCGGAGCGCCGTCCAACAAAAGGCCTCGGATACGGCGGATGGACGCGAGGTCACAAGTTCTCTTCCTTCTTACGTCCCCTCCATTCATCCATGGCGGTCGGGCTATGCTTCGCAAGAACGCTCTCGACAATCTGGAGCCCGTCGGGGCGGTTGCGGGCGTGCTTGTAGAGCCAGTCCGCGACACCGTAAGGATCTCGGATGACCCACTGATCAGCGATTCGTCTGGCCAGTTCGATACGCAGGTTTTGACTCGGAACCTGATCAACCCACTCGGCAGCGTGCTCCGGCATATTCGCTCTGCTGTAGGCGTGGGCAATCAGTGCCTCGCGAGATATAAGGTCCTCACTCGCTTTCAGACCTTCGAAAATCTCCATCAAGTGGCCGGGGTGAGCCGATTTCTCCACCATTCCCCCGACCGCCGAACTGGCGTCTTCGTAATCCGTGATGGCGCTGACTGATTCGACGGCCTCCTTCGGGAAGTGTTTGAAGAACTCTCCAAACGTCTTTTCATAGAAGGAGGAGGAGGTCGAGAAACCATTCTCGGTTGTCAGGTCATTCTGTGCGCTGGAATGATACCACTCCAAAGCGGCCAGTGGATCCGCTTCAGCCCAGACATCCATCATCCGCGAGAAGGCGTCGTGATCATACACGTCATCCCTGTTTGACACCGAGGCCAAAGCGGCGACCCCTCCCGGTCCATCCAGCCTAACCCATTGTTCGAGAATAGCCTGTCGCACTTCGAATCCGAGGGGCTGCTCCTCGATGGCGTTCGAAGTGAGAGTGGTCCACAGGGACTGCAACTCTGCTACGTCGGTGATCCCGGCAACCTGCATCTTGAAAAGGTAGAGGTCGTCGTTCGGATCCGGTCGGTCGGTCGGCGCGCCCGACATAAGGCGCTGCAGGACCAACAGCGAATGCCCCCCCTGATGAGGATCTCCCTCCTCGGTAGCCGTCACGGGGGGCAGGGTGCCACCGGATTGTGCCGCAGTATTGCGGCGCCTTGGCGTTTCGGCCAGTGTCGTCGACACTTGGTTAGCGGCTGCAGGATCACCCTGAAGTGTTACGACCGATTGCCTGTCGTCGTTCTTCCTCTCGTTCGGGATGTCAGCGCTGTTCCGGCCTCCATACCATGCAGCACTTGCACTCAGGCCGATAAGGCCCACCCAAATCATACCCTTGGTCCTTGAGTTCATCGTCTTCTCTCTAGTTTCTTCCTGGGTCACCCTGCCAAACTGTCGGCCCTTACCCGTTCTCGGGAATCTGTCAGCGGGATCGGTTCGATCGTGCCCTGTCGGTAACCGTCTTGACGCCGGTCTCTCGTCCCGCGGAGCTGGTGCCCCGGCGGTCGCCGATTTTCCCGCCACGAGTCCTGCCATCGCCGTTGTCCGCGTTCGTGAGTATGGTCTGCGAAGAAGATGCGTCCACCGACGTTGTCACGTTCAGGGTGTAACTCCCCGTGTCGGAACCCCAGCTCCTCACGGAGATGAAGTAGGTGCCGGGATCGAGGGATTCCAGCATGGAAAAGTTCAGACCGGAGCCGGAATCATCATTGTCCGCGATCGGATTGCCATCCTCGTCGAGAATGTAGCCGACCGTGTCGGTCGAACCGCTGGTGTAAACTCTGAGATCGGCACTCTGCGTCAGATTCAGTTCGAAGACGTCAACGTCGTTGGAATCCCCGATCTGATGACTGCGAGAGGTGCCCGGGTTGTCGCCCAGATCCAGGGCTTCCACCTTGTAGTTCCCGACATCGTCTGCGGCGATGTTTGCAGCCGTGTACTCGAAATCGGCGGAGTCCCACACTCCGTCGATCTTCCACCACAGCGTAACCGTGAAAGTCGACCCATCCCGAGGTAGCCCTGGTACGATCTGGGAGGTGTTTGAGGCATCGAGTAGCACGCTGAACCGAACGTCATTCGAAGATGCATCCGCCACGTCTAGATACCAGTTTTCGACGTCCGCTCCGTTGGTGGTCCAGTAGAACCAGTCGTATCCGTCTACCGTGGATCCGGGATCGGGACTGGTGATTTCAGGGATGGAGTTGTTCCAGGCCGTATACTGGTAATCCTGGTGAGACCAGCCGGTATCCGAGTGGTGGGTCCACAGTCGCACATGGAGAGTCGAGCCATCGGAGGGAAGTCCCGTAGTCGTCCAGCTCAGGGTGGATCGGGACAGTGTTCCGCTGGAATCCACATTGGAACTTCCCTGGGATGTTCCAACATAGACATAGTAATTCGACGCGTTGTTGCCGGCGTTCCAATGGAAGGTGACAGATGTTCCGTCGAACGTCGAGTTGGGAGCCGGGCTCGTGATCTCCCCGTCGGAATTCTGCCCGCCTCCCGATGAGGCGGTGTAGGTATAATCCTCGAAGCTCCACCCGCTGTCGTGGCGGGTCCAGAGTCTCACGTAGACGGTGCTGCCATCTGTCGGAATATCGGACACGACGAAGCTGGTGGGGTCGACGGACGAGGAGAAAACGTCGGAAGATCCTGCCCCGCTCGTTCCGACATACGCCCAATGGGATGAGGCATTCGTTCCCTCTTCCCCCATGAATGTCACGGTGTCCCCGGAGAGGGTCGATCCCGGGTTCGGGCTCGTGACTACTGCGTTCGTCTCGGCTTCATCGATGGTCGAGAAGGTATACTTGGTGTTCGACCAAACGCCATCGTGGTTCGTCCAGAGTGTCACGTGGACCGTCGATCCGTCCTGTGGAAGGCCCGCCACCTCACGGCTCAGCTCGGATGGGTCCAGGAAACCGCTGTTGTAGTAATCCGAACCGCCATCGCTCGAACCCACATTGAGTTGGTAGCCGTCTGCCAACTGTCCCTCGTTCCAGGAAAAGGTCTCCGTGGTGCTGTTCAGTGTATCATTGTTCTGGTGAGAGGATAATTCGGCCGATGTTGCTTGGATGGTTGCGGCGGTGTAGGAATAATCCGAGGACTCCCAGCCGTTTGGTGTCTGAGACCACAAGCGTGCATAAATCGTCGAGCCGTCGGTGGGCAGTCCCGTCGCCGTGTGGCTCTGGTCGCCTCCGTCGAGGGAGCCGCTGTTGTAGTGATCTCGGCTTCCCGGGCTGCTGCCGATATAGAGAAAATACCCCGAAATATCTGACTCACTGCTCCACTGGAAGAACTGCGACCTGTCTGAGAGGGTTGCGCCATCAGCCGGGCTGAAAATTTCCGCAGGGGCTGTGTCTGCATAGTATTCATAATCGCGCCAGGACCAGGTGCCCGAGTGCAAGGTCCATAGTCGGACGTGAATCATGGAGCCATCCTGAGGCAGGTTTGTCACGGTGCGGCTGAGCGTCGAGCTGGAAAGAGTGCCGCTCGCGTAGATATTCGAACCGCCCTGCTGTGACCCGACCATCAGGTAATACCGGTCGGCGCCACCGCCTGCATCCCAGAAAAAAGTGACGGTGGAGTCGGAAAAGGTGGAACCGGGGGCAGGCGTGGTGATTTCCCCATCTGAAATCTCGTTCACCGCGGTGTATTCGTAGTTTTCCGAGCTCCAGCCCGTTCCTTCGTGAAACGTCCAGAGGGTGACATGGAGGGCCCTGCCGTCATTGGGGAGTTCGGCGACGGTATGACTCAGGGTGGAACTGGAGAGGGTGCCGCTCGAGTGGATATTGCTGCTCCCAGGTGAATCGCCGACGTAGAGATAGTAGTTCTGGGCGAGGTTTCCGGCATCCCATTGGAATGTGACAGTCCTCGACGTGAACGTGGCATTGTTTGGTGGGCTGGTGATTTCACCATTGCCCGGCGTGACGGTGTGAGCCGTGTACTCGTAATCTTGGAAGGTCCAGGTATTGCCGTGGCGCGTCCAGAGGCGAATCCAAACAGAGGAACCATCGACGGGGAGGCCAGATACGGTTTTGGTCAGGGTCGTGTTGCTTGCTCCCTCGCTGAAGTAATTCGATGACCCCTGGGTACGACCCACGTAGAGCCAGTATTGATCGGCGTTGTTGCCCGCGTCCCAGGTGAAGGTTTCGGTGGAATCGCTCAGCGTGCTCCCGGGAGCGGGGCTGGTCATTTCCCCCTTGGAGTCTTGGGTTGGCGATGCGGCGGTATACTGGTAGTCATTGAATGACCATCCTGAGGCGTGCTGCGTCCAGAGGCGCACGAATACAGTCGAGCCGTTCCGGGGAAGGCCCGCTGCGATGTTCTGAGTGGTGGTGTTGCCGAGTCTGCCACTGCTATGGTACTGCGAGCCGCCGGTGGTAGAGCCGACATAGAGCCAATAGGCAGTCGCGCTCTGGCCGAGATCCCATTCGAAAGTGACAGTATCGCCCGAGAGGGTGGAATTCGGTGTCGGCGAGGTGATGTCTCCGTTGGTTTCACCTTCGTTCACCGTCTGATAACTGTAGTCCCGGTGGTGCCAGACACCGTTCAGCCTGCTCCAGAGACGAACGTGAATCGTGCTGCCATTTTCGGGGATCCCGGTAGCGGTATGGCTGCTTGTGGTCGACGGCAGTGACCCACTATCGTAGTAATTTCTCGTTCCGGGGGTGCTTCCCACGTAGAGCCAGTAATTCGTGACGCCACTGCCATTTCCGATGCTGAAGGTGACGGCGGGGCCGCTCACGGTGCTTCCATCGGTCGGGTTGGTGATTTCGCCGGCGGACTGGGTCATACCCGCCGTGTAGCGGTATTCGTTGAACGACCACGTCGATCCGTGGCGTGTGTAGATTCTCACATAGATCGTCCGTCCATCAGTCGGAATACCCGAAACCGCCTCGGACAGAGTTGCGCTGGAGAGCAGGCCGCTGTCGTGAATGTCGGCCGTTCCCGAAGAGCTGCCCGCGAAAAGCCAGTAAGCATTCGCGCCCTGTCCCGCGCTCCATTCGAAGGTGGCACTTCCACCAAGGGTGCTTCCGGGCTCGGGATTTCTGATTTCGGCCCTGGTCTGGGTGCCGGCCCCGGCGGTATACTGGTAGTCGTTGTAGCTCCAACCCGATGTGTGCCGGGTCCACAATCTTACCCAGATCGTGGATCCGTCTGTGGGAAGGCCGCTTGCTGTGTGTTCGTTCACCGAGCTTGAAAGCGTGCCGCTGTTGTAGTGTTGCGTGCCGCCCTGGGTCGAACCCACATAGAGGTGGTAATTCTGGGCGTTCGAGCCCTCTTGCCAGGTGAAGGTCACATTACTACCGGACAAGACGGTGCCGGGGGTTGGGGTGGCGATGACGCCTTTGCTGTTTCCGCTGGCACCGACGATGCCGATGTCGGCCGTCATGATATTCCCGTTTGCCGAGAAATTCTTGACCTCCACATTGGTTTGCGCACCGCTGTAGCGTGCGCTGGAAGGATTACTCGACGCGGTAAATTCTTCGCCCGCGTTGTAGTAGTCGCCCGCATCGGCCGAGGATCCGTTCTCGATTTCCTCCAGTCCGTCTGCCTGGACCAGTTTCACGAGCTTGCGGGTGCCGTTCCCGTTCCGGTCGGCGTTGCTGTGCGTGAAGTTGCCACCGCTCACGGAGGAATCGACATGCCAAATCGTGACACCATCACTGGGCATGTAGGAAGTTCCCGCATCATTCCCGGTGCGATGCCGGTTTTCGACGATGAAAAATTCACTTCGGTTGTCGCTGCTGTCGTTGCTGGTAATCCCGGGAAAAACGACAACGGCCTTGTCCGAGTTGGAACTCATGTCGCCCGAGGATCGCAGCGTCCTGGACGAGGGTACCCCGGAGCCGACCACCGTGGGAGTGATCCAGTCGAGGACCCAGCGGAGAAAGGCATTGGGATTTCCCCTATTCCCCGCCATGATGTCCAGTCCGCCGACTCCCCCCTTGAGTCCCGAGTTCGGAGTGTAGTCGTAAAGATCGGGCAGGCCGATCGCATGACCCATCTCGTGCGCCATCGTCCTGATGTTGAAGTCGGAACCGTTGTTCATCGTGGAAACCCACTGCCAGGTGAAGTTCCGAAGTCGCTTTCCATCGAATCTCGTATTGGACGCGTCCGAAATCCAGAATTCCCACTTGTAGGCCCACCAGAAATTTCCCCAGCCGTTGTCCGGTCCCGTGTAGACAATCTGGATGGCATCGATGTCGCCGTCGTTGTCATTGTCGTACTGGGAAAAGTCGTGAGTCGCATCGTAGGACTGCAGAGCCTCCTTCACCATGTCGAAGATGGCCTGGTTCCTGTCTTCGTTGGAGGTCGTCTCCGGCTCGTAGGTCGACCGGTTGTTCGGAAAGTTATACCAGCCGAGCACGCTTCCCTGGATGTCGAACTGTCCCTGCGAAGCCCTGTACCAGAACCGGTTGAGGCTCTCGAACGGCTGCGCGTTGTTCCGGGACCAGGTCGTGCCGTTGCCATAGATGTTGTCGTCGATGTCCGATACGGAAAGGTTGGGGTGCAGCTCCGAAGCTCGGTAGTCGTTGAAGTCGATCAGAAGAGTGAGAACGTTGGGACTGCCGGAGGACTGCAGTTCGCCTGGGCTAGGAAGCGCGTATTGCTGCATCCGCGCGGCGATCTGATCAGCCGATAGCCCCTGGGCTTCCAGTTTGGCCCGCTCGATCTTCCGGGTCATCTTCGCGTGAAGATGCTCGCTCAAATGATCGTTCTTCAGGTGCTCCAGCATCGCGAGACGGTCTTCGAGAAGTCCGGCTTTCTCGAGGTAACTGATCTCTCCCGGCCGTGGGGGCTGGTGAGCTTGGAGGACGAGGGACGAGAAGGAAAGGGCGACAAACAGGCCTGCGGCCAGGAGATTCCGGTCCGAGATCATGGGATTGTGGTTTGCGGTGCGTGCGAAAAAACGGTTCAATTTCCGGCGCTGCCAGTCGCTGTCAGAAAAGTCCGATTGCGAGGAATTGATAGCTGACAGGGATTCTCCCTTTCAAGTCTAATTCCCAAGAATTTGGCGACAGTGAGAAGCGGTCGATGGATTGGCGTGATCTTTGAGTTCGCCCTTGCAGGGCCCTATTCGGTAACGGGGAAACCCTATTCGTTTTCCACGAATTGGTGTGTCGAAGCTGTCACGGGGTGTCGGAGTGACGAGTTTGGTGGCGCAGCGCGACTCCAGAGAGGGCTCTTTGCCGCTGTCCGACGGTCACCCGGAAATCACCCGGAACTGCGAGAGGGCCAGTCGTTTGTCGATATGGTTCATCGCCACTGTTTCGAAAGTAAACCGCGCATTCGACGGGAAAAAGGAACAGGCAACAAAAGGAGCCGCGTTCGTGTGAACGCGGCTCCTCTCGTGGTGTGTGGGGTGAAGCGAGCAGGGATCCTAGAACGGAGGGCAGAAGGGAACGGGACCACCGAAGGGGACCGGTCCGGGTCCGGCCGCGATGGGCTCGTCGCTGAAGAACTCCTTGGCCGGGATCGAGAATCCGCGATCTCCCTCGAAGCCGGTGGGGCAACCGGCGGGACCGCACTTCGGATTGGCTCCGGTCAATTCGCAGGCACCTTCTTCACACTTTCCGGTGAGGTCGCACTTGCCTTCTTCGCAGGCCCCGTCCACCGCGCATTCGCCGGTCCCGCAATCGAGGACGGGGAACGCGGGGAAGCGAAGCTGATCGACTGCCACGACGATGACTTCGTCGCCCTCGACGAGTCCGTTCGTCACCTCGGCGAACTGGCCGTCGGTCTGGCCCAGTTCGACCTCGAGCTGGCGGAAGTCGAACTCGGACTCCGCACCCCTGGCGAGAACAAAGAAGCGGTCTTCATCGACGAACACGGCACCGAGAGGAATGGCAACGGCACTCTCCTCACCACCGGACACCGTGCGACGTGCGATCGCTTCGGTCCGGATCCCGGGAATCGCAGCGGCGGGTGCCGTCTCCCCGTCTGCGGGAACGCCGGCCGGGGCAGCTTCGGGCGTTTCTTCGGATTCGACGACGGCCGGCTCGGGTTGGCCGACGGGGGCACCGGCCTTGGGTTGGATCTCCTGGGCGACGACGTAGGAGAAGGCGGCAAGGGTGAGAGTTGCGGTAGCAATGAGTAGGGGTCTTTTGCTCATGCCGGTTCGACGAACGGGCAGGAGATCGTATGCGCGCCGTTTTTCGTGATGTGAGAGAAAGACGGTGGCCCCACCTCTCCCCACCGGTTTCTCACGCTACCGGGTCCACCTTCCGGTAGGCCTCGATCAGGGCGCGTTCCCCCTCCTCGCCCGGTCCGGCGTTGCCGTGTTCCATGCCGACGATTCCGTCGTAGCCCTGCTCGTGCAGGTGGGCGAACACTTTGGCGTAGTTGATTTCTCCCGTGCCCGGCTCTTTTCGGCCGGGATTGTCCCCCACCTGCACGTAGCCGATCTGGTCCCGGCAGAGATCGAACAGGGGGATCAGGTTGCCTTCGGCGATCTGCTGATGATAGATGTCGTAGAGGATCTTGCAGTTGGGGTGGTCCACCGCGGTGCAGACGAGGTATCCCTCGGTGACCGTCTGCAGGAACGATCCCGGATGATTCGTGAAGCGATTGAGCGGTTCCATCACCATGGTGATGTCGTGCGGTGCGACGATCTCCACCGCCTCCCGGAGCAACTCGATGCAATTCGTCATCTGGATGTCGCGCGGCCAGCGCGGATCGACCTGGCCTGACACGAGTGTCATGTAGCCCGCGTTGACCCGGCGCGCGGTCTCGACGGCTGCTTCGATGTTGTCGAGTACGGTTTGCCGGGCCTCCCTGTCGCGCGAAGCGAAATTCAATTCCCCGATGCCGGTCTTCGCCGAGATCACGCCCATCTCCATCCCGAGTTTCTCCATCAGGTCCGCGATCGCCTTCTGGTCTTCGACCGGGCGGGCACTCATGCCGTTGTCCTCCCAGGCGCGGAAGCCGTGATCGTGGGCGAACCGGAGCTCGTCGAGCAGGCCGCCCGGGGCGGAATGACGGAACATCCTGAAGTGTGGAGCGTACTTCAGGGTGAAGGGCGGGGCCTGTGGCGAGGATTCTTCGCGGGCTTGTCCCAGGGTGGTGAGGCCGGCGGCGAAAGTGGCGGTTCCGGCGGAGAAAAAGGTTCGGCGTTCCATGCGGTGACTGAAGGTTGGGCTTTTCGAGGAAAATATGGGGTCGCTTCGGCGGCAATCAAATTCGATTCGGCCGGGTGAGTCCTGCCGCGGGTGCGGTAGGGCCGAATTCGCGCCACATCGCAGCCTTTCCGCCTGCCGGACGGAACTGGCAAGATCTTACTCGCCTCGTCGGTGACGATGCGTCATCCTCATCGCTGTAGAAGCCACGAAACGAGCCCTTCCAACCCGAAATCCCGATTCTCCCCATCCGCCGCCGGCTTCGGGTGGTTTGTGGTGTTCGCTTCCGGCAATCGAGGCGTTGTCGATGCAGAGGGGTGGTTGGCCGGAGGCACGGCCGCGAACAGTCACCGGACCTGGTGAGGGTTTCGACAGGATCACGCCCGGGACCATCGAACTGCGGCGTCCCGTGGGAAATTCATCGCAGACATGATTCACCGCGACACCATGGCCGTGGCCCTGTGGGCAGCTATCGTGCTCTTCGGAGCAACCTCGTTGCCTGCCGCTCGGCCGGAGGGGGCGGTGAGGGTCCTTTTCCTCGGTCACGAAGCGAAAAACCACCGCTCGGACCTCTACTATCCGATGCTGGCGAAGGCTCTCGGGCGGGAGGCCATCTACTTCGACTACGTGACACGGGTAGAGGATGCGTTCGGCGAGGCCGCCTTTCTCGATCTCTTCGACGCGGTCCTGTTGTATGCCAATCACAAGACGATCACGGCGAAGCAATGGCGGAATCTCGAGTCCTTCGTGGAGGGAGGGGGAGGCTTCGTCCCGGTGCACTGCGCGAGTTGGTGCTTCCAGAACGAACCGGGTTTCGACCGCCTCGTCGGGGGACGATTCGCGCATCATGAGGCGGGCGTTTTCGGGCTGAAGACCCTCCGTCCTGAACATCCCGCGGTGAAAGACGTGCCGGCGTTCGAGGCATGGGATGAAACCTACGTGCACACGAATCATCATCCCGAGGGGCGCACCGTGCTCCAGGTGAGGGAACCGTCGGGACCGGGCGACAACATCACCGAGCCGGAGCCGTGGACGTGGGTGCGCGAACAGGGAAAGGGGCGCGTCTTCTACACGGCATCGGGCCACGACGAACGCACCTGGTCGACCGAGGGGTTTCAACAGCTCCTGAAAAAGGGCATTCTCTGGTCGATTGGCGACGAGCGGCGAGCGAACTATCGGCGTTTCATCGATTCGAGGACTCCCCTCGAATACGACAGGGTCGACTTCATTCCCAACTACGAAAACCGGCCCGAGCCGCTCCCCAAGCAGAGGCCCCTCACGCCGGAGGACTCGATGCGGTACACTCAGGTGCGCGCCGGTTTCGGGATGGATCTGTTCGCCGCCGAGCCGGACATCGTGAATCCGATCTCCCTGGCATGGGACGAGCGGGGGCGCCTCTGGGTCGCGGAGACGGTCGATTATCCGAACGAGGTCCGGGAGGGCTCCGGCAACGACACCATCAAGATTCTCGAGGACCAGGATGGGGACGGCCGATGCGATAAGGTGACGGTTTTCGCCGAGGGATTGAACATTCCCACCTCGCTCACGTTCTGGGACGGAGGGATCGTCGTGGCGCAGGCGCCCGATTTTCTCTTCCTCAAGGACGAGGACGGCGATGACAGGGCGGACCATCGAGAGGTGATCCTGTCGGGCTGGGGCATCCGCGACACCCATGCCGGTCCGTCGAATCTCCGCTACGGGATCGACAACTGGATCCATGGCGCTGTGGGATACTCCGCATTCGACGGTGAGGTGGGTGGTGAGCAGAAGAAATTCGGTTCGGGGATCTTCCGCATGAAACCCGACGGCTCCGCACTGGAGTTTCTCCATCAGTTCAACAACAACACCTGGGGCCTGGGATGGAACGCGGCAGGCGATGTCTTCGGATCGACCGCGAATCGCAACCCGGCTTTCTTCGGTGGTTTCCCCCAGACCGGCTATCGTGACGGGACGAAGGGGCAGAGTGCCCGGATGATCGCGGACCGGCTCGAGTTTGATCCGATCACGCCGAACATCCGCCAGGTGGATGCCTTCGGCCAGTATACCGCGGGCGCCGGCTATGCCCTCGCAACCTCGAATGGATTCCCCCCCTCCTGGCGGGACAGGATGGCCTTCATCGGAGGACCGACCGGGAACCTGCTCGGAGTGTTCGAGCACGTTCGGGACGGAGCCGGCTACCGGGCGATCAATCGCTCGAACCTGTTGGCAAGTGCCGACGAGTGGTTTTCTCCGGTTGCCGCCGAGGTCGGACCCGACGGCAGTCTCTGGGTCGCGGACTGGTATGATTTCATCATCCAGCACAACCCGGCGCCGACCGTCGAGCGCGGTGGCTTCGCGGGCGTTCGGGGAAAGGGAAATGCGCATGAGAATCCCCATCGTGACAGGAAATACGGACGTGTTTACCGTGTGACTTGGCATGGTGCCGAGCCTTCCGGATTGGATTCGCTGGCCGGCGCCACCGACGAGGAACTGCTCATCGCCCTGGGCGACCCCAACCAGTTCTGGCGTCTCACCGCCCAGCGGATCCTGGTCGCGGAAGGACGCACCGGGGTCGTGGAGGCGTTGAGGGGACTCGTCAGGGAGAAGGGCGGCATCGTTGGCGCTCACGCCCTCTGGACCCTCGATGGCCTTGGGGACCTCGATCGCGAGATCCACCAGTTCGCGCTCCTGAAACGGGGCGATCCGGTCCTGAAGCGGAATGCGATCCGTGCCCTGCCGAATACGGATGAGGGGATGCAGCTCTTCTTCGACACCGCGGTGGTCCAGGCGGAGGATCCGCTCGTTCGCCTTGCCGCGTTCGCCAAGCTTGCCCATTTCCCCGATCGCGAGAGGGTGGAGCTCGCCGCGAATCGCCTCATCCAGCGCGAGGAGAATCTGGACGACGAGTGGCTTTCCCTGGCCCTGCGAGCGTGCGGGGCCGGAACGGTTCAGCGGGGTCCCGCCCGGATCACCGGCCCGAACCTTCTCCCCAATCCGTCGTTCGAGGTGGTGAGGAACGGCAAACCGGAGGGGTGGTCCATTCGCACCTACTCGGGTGAGGGCGACCATGTCAGTGCGACGGGAGAGGCGCGCACCGGGAAGCGGAGTCTCCGCATTTCGTCGGAGGCGGGGGCCGATACGAGTTGGTTTGCCCGGGTGAAGGTGAAGCCGGGAACGGACTACCGGCTCACCGGCTGGGTCAAGACGGCAGGTCTGCTCGGTGCGCGCGGCGCGCAGATGAACGCACACGAGGTGCAGGGCCAACCGCGCGGCTCCCGGACGAATGCCTACAACAGGGGGACGAAGGAATGGAAGAGGGTCGAGGTGATTTTCAGCTCGATGGACCGGTCCGAGTTGACCATCAACTGCCTCTTCGGAGGCTGGGGGCGTGCGACCGGGGTGGCGTGGTGGGACGACGTGGCCCTCCATGAGCTCGCCTACGAGACGATCGTCGTCGAGCATGCGCCGCCGACCGAGGGTGATCCCCGGCGGGGCAGGGAGATCTTTCACACCCACCCCGTTGCCGCCTGCAGCCGCTGCCATGTCGTCGGTGGGGAAGGGGGGGCCGTCGGACCCGCTCTCGACGGGATCGCCGGGCGCAAGAGCAAGGACTACATCCTCGAGAGTCTCGTCGATCCGCAGGCCGCCCTCGCCGAAGGCTTTCCCATCGAGGTATCCCCGATGCCACCCATGGACGTCCTGTTGACCGGGCAGGAGCTGAGCGACGTCATGGCCTATCTGATGACCCTGGACAAATAGATCTCTCCTGCTCTCCGTGTGTTGCAACCACGCCCCCGCCTTTCATGAAGATAAACACCCTCCTTACCCTGCTGTGGCTCGCCACCGCGACCTGCCTGACCGGTCAGGATCATCCCTGGACGACCAAGCGCATTCTTGCGGATTTTCACGCCGAGGGCGCGGCTGTCGGCGATGTCAATGGCGATGGCCATACCGATATCGCCTACGGGCCCTTCTGGATCGCAGGACCCGGATTCGATGACGCCTTTCGATTCACGTCGGGCGATGCCTTCATCCCGGACCGGGGATACTCCGACAATTTCTTCAGCTACATCGTCGACGCGACACGGGACGGGCGGAACGACATCCTGGTCTACGGGTTTCCGGGCAAGGAGGCGAGGCTCTACGTCAATCCCGGCGAAGCGGAGGGAGACGCCGAGTGGGACATGCATCTCGTCGCACCGGAGATCAGCAACGAGTCTCCCGCCTTCGTCGACATCGTTCCCGGCGGTCTGCCCGAGATCGTGGCGACGCACGAGCAGGCCTACGGCTACTACGAGGCGGGTGAGGATGCGACGCAGCCCTGGACGTGGCGGGCGATTTCGGAAGCGGGGGACGCCGGCGGTCGCTTCGAACACGGACTCGGTGTGGGCGACGTGAACGGGGACGGGCTCCTCGATATCGTGCAGCGGGAATTCTGGTATGAACATTCCGTCGATCCCGACAGCACCTGGAAGAAGCACCGGTGGAACCTGCCGCCACAGCCTGGCGGGGCGCAGATCCTCGTGCACGACTTCGACGGTGATGGCGACAGCGACATCGTATCCTCGATCCGCGCTCACGGCTTCGGCCTGGCGTGGTATGAGCAAACCGAACCGGGACGCTTCAGCCGGCGCGACATCATGGGCGAGAGTTCGACGGACAACCCCCATGGCGTCTGCTTTTCCCAGCTTCACGCCCTCGCCCTGTCCGACATCGACGGCGACGGCCGGATGGACTTCGTCACGGGCAAGAGGTATCTCGCTCACCAGGGAAAGGATCCGGGAGGACTCCAGGCGCCGGTCGTGTATTGGTTTCGAAACGTCTCGGGGGAAGAGGGAGTCGCCTTCGTCCCCCATTTCGTCGACGACGATTCGGGTGTGGGCGTCGAGGTGAAGGTCGCCGACCTGGACGGTGACGGTTCTCCGGACATCGTGAGCGGGAACAAGCGCGGCCTCGCGATCCACCAGCAGAAGGATGGTGCGGAGCACGTCGATCCCGAACCCTGGCAAGTTGCGGGAGGGCGTCCGCAGGAGGGCTATGGCACCGGACTCACCGCCGGGGAGGCCCTCGCCCGGATGGAAGTTCCCGAGGGATTCGCGGTCGACCTGATCGCCGCCGAGCCCGGGCTCACGCAGCCGATCGCGATGTGTTTCGACGCGCGCGGCCGGATCTGGGTGATCGAGGGACACACCTACCCGGAGCGGGTCGAGGGAGATTACCACGCCGGAAAGGACCGCATCGTCATCCTCGAGGACTCCGATGCCGATGGTTCGTTCGAAACCCGCAAGGTATTCGCCGAGAACATCAATCTGGCCAGTGGGATCGAGGTCGGATTCGGCGGAGTCTATGTGGGGGCGGCTCCCTACCTGCTCTTTTATCCCGACAGCGATGGAGATGATCAGCCGGACGGCGAGCCCGAGATTCTCCTCGACGGCTGGGGATGGCAGGATACGCACGAAACCCTGAATGCCTTCACCTGGGGGCCGGACGGATGGCTCTACGGATGCCACGGGGTCTTCACCCACTCGAAGGTCGGCAAGCCGGGCACGCCCGCCGAGGAGCGGGTCCCCCTGAACGCGGCGGTCTGGCGTTTTCATCCCGTCTCGCACGAGTTCGAGATCTATGCGCACGGCACGAGCAATCCGTGGGGGGTGGACTACGACGAACACGGCGACTTCTTCATCAGCGCCTGCGTGATTCCCCATTTCTACCACCTCAGCCAGGGCGGGCGTTACCAGCGTCAGGCGGGCCAGCACTTCGCCCCCTACACCTTCGATGATATCAAGACGATCGCCGACCACGCTCACTACGTCGGGGACATTCGCGCCCACGCCTTCTGGGGTGCGAAGAAGACGGAGCGGCCGCCATCTCCGACCGGCACCTCGGCCCTGGGGGGAGGGCACGCGCACTGTGGGCTGGCGCTCTACCTGGCCGATACCTTTCCGTCCGAATACCGGGGAGATGCCTTCTTCCACAACCTGCACGGACACCGTCTCGTGCGCGAGAGTCTCCTGCGTGATGGTTCGGGTCACGTCGCCCACCACCGTCCGGATTTTCTCCTGGCGAACGACCACGAGTCGGTCGGGGTCGGCGTGATGCTGGGGCCGGACGGAGCGCTCTACTTTTCCGACTGGGTCGATGCGCAAACCTGCCATCACCGGGACGTCGAGATCTGGGACCGGACCACGGGCCGGCTCTACCGGATCCGCTACGGGGCAGGCACAACGACGGTGGTGGATTTGCCCGGGCTTTCGGATGTGACACTCGTGGCGACTCTGGGCCATCCCAACGCATTCCACGCGCGCCAGGCCCAGCGGCTTCTCCAGGAGCGCTCGGCGAACGGATCGCTCGACCGCGACGCGTTCGGCGAAGCCCTCGGCCGTTTCGAGGTGGAGCATGCCGGCGACATTCCCCGTCTCTTGCGCGTCCTGTGGACGCGGTATGCATGCGGACAGTTGTCGGAGGAGCAAGTGACACGGGCCCTGTCCGACCCGCACGAACACATCCGCGGATGGGCGGTGCAGTTTGCCCCGGAGAATGAAGCGATCCTGGCGCGTCTCGCGGAAATGGCCCGGACCGAAGACTCGCTCGTGGTGCGCCGTTATCTCGCCTCGAAACTCCAGCGTCTTCCGCTCGAGCAGCGCTGGAGGATCGCCGGAGGGCTCATCGCGCATCCCCGCAGTGGTCACGACCGCAACATCCCGCTGCTTTGCTGGTATGGGATCGAGCCTCTCGTCGCGGCCGATCCCGCTCGCGCGCTCGAACTCGTCGGGCGGACACCCTGGCCGAAGATGAAGGATTTTCTCACTCGTCGCGCCGCGACCTTCCCGGAGGGACGCACCGCGATCACCCACTCGCTGTCGGCAGCGAAGACACCGAAGGAGTTCACCGGCCAGGCGAATCAACTCCTCACCGCCCTGGCGAGCCTGCCCCCGGTGGCGATGCCGGATGCCTGGGGCAAGGCGAAGGCGAGGGGCCTCTCCTTCGGCGAGGACGCTTCCGTGCAGGACGCCCTGCACCGAATGGGGACGCGCTTCGGCGACGAAACCTTCTTTGCCCGATGGCGGGGCATCGCACGGGATGCGAAGGCTCGTCCCGCCGACCGGATCGAGGCGATCGAGCTCCTCACCGTCGGAAAGGACCCCGAGCTCGGAGAGATCGCCCGCAGCCTACTGCATGTGCCCGCCCTTCGTCCTGTCGCGGTGGCGGCCCTGCGTCGCCACCCGGGGCGGGATACCGCCGAGGCCCTCGTCGGTCGGCTGCCGGAGTTTTCCCTCGACCTGCGGAATCAGGCGATCAATCTGCTCGCGAGCCGCCCGGAGATGGTCCTCGTCCTTCTCGAGGCGGTCGATGACGGAACGGTCGAGGCATCGCTGGTCTCCCATGTCCTTCTCGACCAATTTGCCCGGTTCGAGAACGAGCGGATCGACAAGCTGATCGACGCGCACTGGACGCGTGGTTCGGCCGGTGTCGATCTCGGGGAGTTGGCGTCGGCGATCGAGTCGTGGAAGAGAAAGCTCAATCCGCGGGTCATGGCGAAGGCCGACCGTTCGCGTGGCAGGCAGGTCTACACCGTCACCTGTGGAACCTGTCACCAGCTCTTCGGAGAGGGAGTCGCTCTCGGTCCCGATCTTACCGGGTCGAACCGCGCCGATCTCGGCTACATTCTCGAGAACGTGCTTGCGCCGAGTGCGGTGGTCGGAAGGGACTACCTCCTCCATGTCCTGACCCTCGAGGATGGATCGACCGTGAGTGGTATGGTGCGATCCGAGACGACCGAGTTCCTCACCGTGGGGATGCCGGGCGGTTCGGAGGTCGAGGTGAAGAAGGCGGAGATCGCCAAGCGGGAGGAGATCGCGCAGTCGCTCATGCCGGCGGGACTGTTCGACGCCCTCCCACTCGGCCAGGTCGCCGATCTCGTGGCCTATCTCGGCAGCCCGAATCAGGTGCCGCTTCCGGGCGAGGCTTCCGGCGGTCAGCCCCCCGAGAGTGCCGTGGCACCCCCGGGCGAGGGCGTGATTCGCATCGAGGGAGAGTCACTCGTCGAGAAATCCCGACCCGGGGGAGGGGAGCTGCGCACCCAGCGCATGACCCATTTTGGCCCGGGCTGGTCGGGCAATCACCACCTCTGGTGGGTCGGCGGGAAACCGGATGACATTCTTACCCTGAAGCTCGAGGGACTGGCGCCGGGAACGAAGAACCTGGTCATCTTCCCCACGACCGCGAAGGACTATGCCACGGCCAGGTTCGCCATCAACGGCCAGTTGCAGGAGGCGGATTTCTACACCGAGAAGGTCCTGCCCGGTGAGCCGTTGCGATTCGAGAGGGTGAACGTGAGTCCCTCCGAGCCTCTCCAGATCGACATTCACCTCACCGGAAAGAACGAGGCGGCCCTTCCCCGTTACATGGTGGGAATCGACCGGATCGAGATCAGCGACGTGCCCGGGAAGTAGACGAATTCTTCAACGACCTCGACCGACCTCCGTTCTCATGAGACCCCTGACTCGGAATCTCCTGGTTCTCCTGTGCCTCGCTTCCTCTCTCGGCGCTGCGCAACCGAATATCATTATTCTCATCACCGACGACCAGGGCTATGGCGAGCTTTCGTGTCATGGCAACCCCGTGTTGCAGACCCCGCACCTGGACGCCCTGCACGGGAAGAGTGTCCGGTTCACCGATTTCCACGTCGCCCCGATGTGCACGCCCACGCGTGGTCAACTCCTCACCGGGCTCGATGCGGCCCGGAACGGAGCGATCAATGTCAGCAGCGGGCGCACCCTGTTGCGAGCCGGTATCCCGACGATAGCCGATCATCTCGAAGAGGCCGGCTACGCGACCGGAATCTTTGGCAAGTGGCATCTCGGCGACAACTACCCGTCGCGGCCCGAGGATCGCGGATTTGCGGAGGCTCTCTGGTTCCCCTCCTCGCACATCAACTCGGTTCCGGACGTGTGGGACAACGACTATTTCGATGACACCTACCGGCACAACGGGAGCCTCTCGACCTTTCGTGGATATTGCACGGACGTGTTCTTCGAGGAGGCGATCATCTGGATGGGGAGGCAACTCGGCAAGGACACGCCCTTCTTCTGCTTCCTGCCCACCAACACGCCTCACAGTCCCCACTGGGTTCCCGCGGAGTATCGGGAATCGATGGAAGAGGCGTTCCGTGAAGCCGAGGCCGCCGGAGCTGTCCCGACGCTTCCTCCGGCAAAACGCGCCTCCCTGATTTCCTATCTCGGAATGATCCGGAACATCGATGACAATTTCGGCAAGCTGGATGCGTTCCTCCACGAGTCGGGTGCGTTCGACGACACCATCGTCGTGTTTCTCACCGACAACGGCAGCACCTTCGCCCCCGACTACTACACGGCGGGCATGCGGGGACGAAAAACCCAACTCTGGGAGGGGGGACACCGTGTTCCTCTCTTCGTGCGCTGGCCGGGTGGGGGTCTCGGACAACCGCGTGATGTCGATGGCCTCGTCCAGGTCCAGGATCTCGCGCCCACCCTGCTCGGACTCGCCGGGGTCGATCCCGAACCGGATCCGGAGTGGGACGGTATCGATCTCGGACCGGTCCTGCGGGAGGAGTCCGAGGTTCCACCCGAGCGGATGCTGGTGATCAATTACAGCCGGATGCCCCATGCATTCGAGTATCCCGCGCCGGACAGCCCGTCGCGCATGCGCCGCGAGGGGGCCGCGGTGCTCTGGAAACGGTGGCGGCTGCTCGAGGACCGCGAACTCTACGATCTCGAAACCGATCCGATGCAGGAGACCGACGTGATCGATCAGCATCCCGAGGTGGCCGCGAAACTGCGCGCCCATCTCGACTCGTGGTGGGAATCGGTCCGCGACGTCGCAAATGAACCACAGCCCGTGGTGATCGGACACGAGTCGGAGAACCCCACGCTTCTCACCGCCTGCGAGTGGTTGGACGTCTTCGTCGATCAGCAGAAGCAGATTCGCCGGGCCGACCGGAAGAACGGCTGGTGGGAGCTCGAGGTGGCGGAACCGGGAACCTACGACTTCGAGGTGCGCCGCTGGCCGCGCGAGACCGGATTGGCCTTTAGGGCGGGCCTGCCCGCGACCGAGGTGACGGACGGGCAACTGCTGGCGGGCGAATCCCTGCCCGTTGCCCGGGTGGGACTCCAGGTTGGGACGGGCATGTT
>Ga0180430_10000822_pt1 | contig 32724 bp, 22 predicted proteins | sample SS_ome_9_FD_132999 | JGI IMG/M metagenome (GOLD analysis project Ga0180430, IMG submission 132999) | Hypersaline lake sediment archaeal communities from the Salton Sea, California, USA - SS_1_S_2 metaG | ecosystem: Environmental > Aquatic > Non-marine Saline and Alkaline > Hypersaline >... | reverse complement strand
CCTTCCCCAACCTTGGAGCCGGCCAGATGGACAAAGGTATACAGTATGGGACTGGGAGTTGGGCCTTGGGCGTAAGAGACATGGAGGCTTTGCCCTGCCAGCAACAACCGCTCGTGTCGCCCCCCGACGGCACCACCGAGTTCGTATCCTATTGCGACAGAAACCTGCGCGTGCGATGGGCGAACTCCCTCTGTGGCGACAACCTCAACCAGGGCGGCCTCGACGTTGTCGGAAAATTCTGCTACCAGGCCCTCCAGGGACGCCAGACCCCTTGCCACGACTGTGCCATCCTCCGCGTCTTCCAAACCGCCCAGCCCGTCGACACACAAACACAAACCCCCGACGGACGACAATGGCACATCCGCGGCTATCCCGTCCGCGACGGCGAAGGACAAATTGAAGGCGTCGTCAAAATCGCCCGCCAGCTTGCCACCACCCGCAACAACCACGCACACCTCGCCTACCACGTCCAGCTCGAAAAAATCCTACTTGATTTGTCCGCTACTCCCGCCGCCCTGCCGGATACCTCCCTCGAAACACGCATCCAACGAGCCCTCGGACGAATGGGAGACATGATGGCTGTCGACCGATGCTACGTCTTTGAATTCAGCCACGCCTTCGCCCGCATGCACAACACCTACGAGTGGTGCCGCGACGGTATCCCCTCCGCACACCCCAACCGACAAAACCTCAATACCAACCACTTCTGGACCGTACAAAACATCCTCATGCAAGGAAAAGTCGTCAACCTCCCCGACCTCGCAGACTTGCCGCCCCACGAAAATTTCAACGCACCTCACTTCGCGCGCCTCAATATCAAATCACTCCTCTGCGTGCCCATGTTTGCCAGCGGCCAACTCCACGGATTCCTCGGATTTGACACCGTCCGACACCCACGAAACTGGAGCCAAGAAGCCGTCGGCCTGCTCAAAGCCGTCGCCCAGGCCCTCGCCGGCGTCCTCCAGTACAAACACACCGCTCTCAAATTACAACAGTCAGAAGAACTGCTCTCCATCGCCTTCAAGGCAAGCCCCCTACCCGCCTCTATTACCGACCTCGACTCCGGACAACTCATCGACGTCAACCAGAGCTTCCTGGACCACATTGGCTACCGCCGCGAAGAAGTCATCGGAAACACCAGTACCCAACTCAAACTCTGGGTACAACCAAAACAACGACGAGACCTCCTCCAAAAACTAAGATCCGCCCAAACCGTCAAAGCCTGCGAATGCTCCATAAGACACAAATCCGGACGACATATCACCATGCTCCTCTCCGCCGGATTGATGAAAAACGCCCAAAAGCAATTCATGGTCATTATCGCTGAGGATATTACCCAAAGAAAACAGGCACAACGCCGTGCCTTCGAAGAACAAGCCGCTCTGGCCCACCTCGCCCGCGTCGCTAGCCTCGCCGAAATGGCCACCGGTATCGCCCACGAAGTCAACCAGCCCCTCGCCGCCATCACCTTCTTCGCCGGGGGCTGCCTCCGCATACTCGAAGCCTCCAAACACCCCCTCAACAAACGACTCCAGAAAGGACTACGCGGAATATGCACCGAGGCTCACCGCGCCGGAGACATCATTCACACCATGCGACACTTCCTCCGAAAAGAAAACCACCAAAGACTACCCACTAACCTCAGCAACCTCGTGCAAGAAGCCGCTAGCCTCCTCCGCCACGAAACCAAAGAGAACAACGTCGCCCTACGCTTCAATTTAGCACACAGCCTCAAAATACTCGCAGACCGGACCCAACTCAAACAAGTCGTCCTGAACCTCCTGCGCAACGCCGTCGATGCCCTACTCCAGACAACACCATCCAACAGAATAATCACCGTCACCACCCGACCGGTAAAAAACAACCTCATCAAACTCTCCGTCGCCGACCACGGACCAGGCTTTCAACACGACGCTCCCTCGCGACTCTTCGACCCCTTCTACACCACCAAACCTAATGGCCTCGGAATGGGACTCTCCCTCAGCCGATCCATCATAGAAGCTCACGGCGGACGCCTCTGGGCCGAACACAATAAACCCTCAGGAGCCATCTTTCACTTCACCCTGCCAAAAATCATAGGAAGCTACGACCAATGACTAACCACCCCACTGCTTTTGTCGTCGACGACCACGCCGCCATCCGTAAAGGCCTGACCCTCTTGTTAAGCTCCGTTGCAATTAATGTCCGCACCTTCCCTTCCGCCGAGCAATTCCTCGACCACCACAGCCCCAAACACCCCGGCTGCCTCATCCTCGATGTCCGAATGACCGGAATGAGTGGCCTCGAGTTGCAGCACGAGCTACAACAACGCGACTCCCACATCCCCATCATCATGATCTCCGGACACGCCGACATACCCATGGCCGTCCAGGCCGTCAAACACGGCGCCCTCGAGTTCCTCGAAAAACCCATCCGGGAACAGCTCTTGTTGGACGCCCTAAGACGGGCCTTCTCCTGCGACACCCAACGACGAGCCAATGCCCTCCGGCTCGCCGGCATCCGCGACAGACTCGCCACCTTGACCCCACGCGAGCGACAGGTTCTCACCCTCGTCGTCGACGGAAAAGCCAACAAAGTTATCGCCACCGACCTCGGCGTCAGCCAAAAAACCGTCGAATTCCATCGAGCCCACATCATGAGAAAAATGAGAGCCCCCTCCCTCGCCGACCTCGTCCGACAAGTCAGCCAACTCGCCCATCCCCGCCTCAACAAACCCGCGCCCTCCCTCCAAATGTCACTCGCCTAGCCCCCCCTGGATCGCCTCGCCTGCCCCCCTCCAACCATGCAAACACCCGCCACGTCCCATACCCCCCCCAAAAACCCACCAAGGGTTTTCCCCAACTTTCTGCCCTCAAACACCTTACACACCCTTTCCCGTAAAGACCGCACCCCTGATCGCCGATATCTCTTGCAGACATACACCACGACGCAACACCGGCCGTGCACGGCCCGGCAAACAACCCGGACCCGACAGTGTCCTCTAATAAATCTAACGCGGACCTGCTTATGACGCCATTGCACGAAAATCTGGAAAACACAGCAAGCACACTTGCGACCTCGCCCCCCCCATGCCCCCAATGCCTCGACACCAACGAGCCGACACCCGCCGACACCCCCACCGACGCCATACCCCCACACACGCATGCCACCAACCCCCTCTGCCACGACGCCGAACGCGACAACACCCAGCTCAACCTTCAACTCGCACAACAATGCAAAAAGTTCACCCAGGCATTCGACGCCATCAGAAACATCGCCACCTGCAACGCCATCCCGGACGCCCTCCACACCCTCGCCCTCACCATCGCTCGCGTCGTCAACTGCCGTTTCACCTTCTACGACGGACCCTACCTCAGCCAACTCGGAACGTGCCCCACAAGACCTGACCTCCCCGACCACAACATCGCCACCCTCGCACCCTCCGAAACGCTGCCCCTCGCTCAAAAATTCTACGACGACCACCACGACGACCTCCAGAAACTCCTTACCGACCCCCAACCCTTCCAGGCCACCCTCATCGGATACGACGACGACACCCCCGACCCACCTCCCGGCGGCTGCGTCCTCACCATTCCCCTCGCCAGCGACAACCACGCCCACCAGCACATCGGCACACTACTCTTCGTACGTGACGACAACCAAACCCCATTCCTCCCTCTCGACGTCAGCCTCGCACGCTCACTCGCCGACGCCGCCGCCGCCGTCATCCGAAGCTCTCTCTTCGCTCAAAAACTACCCGAAGCCTTCCTGCAGACCATCGTCTCACTCGTCAGAGCCGTCGAAGCCAAAGACGCCTACACCTCCGGACACTCCACACGAGTCGCACAACTCGCCTGCCAACTCGGAAGACACATCGGCATCGAAGAACACCAAATCCAACTCCTCCACTGGGCCGGGCTCATGCACGACATCGGCAAAATCGGCATCCGAGACGACGTCCTCAGAAAACCTGGAAAACTCACACCCGAAGAGTTCGACCACATCAAAACTCACCCCGTCAAAAGCTGCAAAGTCCTAGAACCCATCAAAGCACTCACCCCCATCCTGGACGCCGTCAGACACCACCACGAACACTGGGACGGAAATGGCTACCCCGCAGGCCTCGCCGGTAACGACATCCCTCCACTCGCGCGAGTCCTGCAGGTCGCCGACGTCTGGGACGCCCTCACCTCCACACGATCCTACCGAAACGCCATGTCCAAAGAAAAAGCCCTCACCGTCATACGAAGCATGGCCGGTTCCACCCTCGACCCCATACTCACCCAGCAGTTCCTACACCTCATGGAAGATACCAACCACGAGCCCCATTAACATCCCCCGCCTCGCCCGCCACTTCCTGCCCACCAACTCCAAAACACCCCGCAATCACAATACCTGATTTTTTCGTGAACTCCACCGCCCCCATACGCTATACTATAGCCTGTGTTCAACGACCCCCGCGGGCCGCTTATGCCTCAAAACACGCAGACCCTCTGCTCACTAACGAAAGGGGATTCATGCGATACATTAAAACCATCAGCGTCGCTCTCGCCTGCCTGGCCTCAATCGCCTCCGCCCAGCAGACCTCTCCCGATGACGCCAAACGTCTCTTCACCATCAGCCGCAACCTCTCAGCCCCCGTCGAACTACAGGGACGAAACCTCCTGCCGCACCAACTCGACCACACCCAGCTCCAGCGACAACTCCGACTCGCCTGCCTCAACCTCGAAGCCGCCGTCGCCCTACACCCCGAAAACGCTCCCGCCTGGCGAGACCTCCTCACCCTATACACCGACCCCGCCATCAACGAACACGAAAACGCCGAACAAGCTCTCAACCACTACCTCAGACTCCAACCTCAAAGCCAGCCCATCCTCCAATGGATCAACTACCGCCTCGCACAACTCAACGATCGCGCCGCCCGCGAAAACTTCCTCCGCCAAAGCCACGATAACTTCAGAGAATTCCCCCAAGCCAACACCCACATCCTCACACTCCTCGGAATCCTCGCCCTCGAAAAGGGCCTCATCGACGATATCCTCGACCCCCAGGGCGAACCCGAACAACGCGGCGCCCGCTCCTACTTCCTCGCCGCTCACAAAGCCTCCCTCTACAACGACGAACCCCTCGCCCGCCTCCTCCTTATCGGCCAACCACCCTTTTCCCCAGACCCCACTAACACCAACCTCACACCTGACCAACAACGCCTCCGACACGACCAGCAATGGCAATACTTCTCCATCCTCCGCTGGCGCGTACGACTCCTCAAAAACCCCTACGACCTCGACGCCACACAAAACCTCATCCAAACCCTCGAAACCTTCAACCGCTTCGCCTACGCCCAAACCTTCTACGAACACGCCGCCAACATCCTCAAAACCCTCCCACAAAGCCAAAACATCCTCCGCCAACTACGCGCCGACCAGCTCAACAGCGCCTACGCCGGCCAACAATACCTCCAGGCCGTCACCATCGCCCAGAAACTCCTCGTCCAGGACCCCCACGACGCCCTCGTCCAAGGCATGCTCGCCCACGCACTCGACCAGCTCGGCATGACCCAGCAGGCTCGCGACAACATGCAACAAGCCACCCAAAACGCCAACACCCTCTCCCAGGACCCCAACCAACGCGACCCCCACACCCTCACACGACTCGCCTGGTTCTTCTCCCTCATCAACCCCCAACCCCAAAACGCCCTCAACCTCGCCCAAAAAGCTCTCCAAAAACAAACCTCCCAACAAAACACTCCCGCCCAACACCTCCTCGCCTACGCCCACCTCCTCAACAAACAACACCAGCAAGCCCAAACCCTCCTACAGAACGCCGACCCCAACCTCCCCCTCGTCGCCCTCACACTCGCCCAAAGCCACCTCGACCTCAACCAACCCGACCAGGCCCAAATCGCCCTCGACAACCTCCGCATCCCACCCACCGGCATCCTTGCCCAACACCTCCGCCAACTCCACCAAAAACTCCCCGCACCACCCAAAACACCACCGCTCCCGAACACCCAACCCACACCCACCGACGCAATACCCGAACAACCCGATCCCGCCCAGCCCGACCAACAACCTGCCCAACCCCAACAACCCCAGGACCCCGTCCTCCCCACCCTAGACGCCCTATTCACCAACAACGACCTCCACGCTGTCACCCAACCCCAATCCATCCTCAAATGCTCCATCTCCCTGCCCACAGACATCTTCCAGGTCGGCGACAACCTACTCGCCGATCTCGAACTCGCTAACATCAGCGACCTACACGACATCCCCACACCCGTCGTCCTCGGCCCCGCCAGCTGGATCAACCCCGAACTCGTCCTCGCCGCCCGCATCCAACCAGGCCCCCAGACACCCATCATCATCGCAAGACGCAACCTCGCCACAAACCCCCTGCTGCAATTGGGCCAAAGAAACAAAGTCACCGAAGCCATCGACCTCGACCGCCTCCACCACCTCCTCCGAAATCACCCCCAACAAACCTACAAAATCACCCTCTACGCCACACTCGACCCCCAACTCAACCCGAATGGCGCCCTGCTGCTCGACCAACAAACACGCCTGCCCCTACCCCGCATCCCCGCCATACAACCCCAGCCCGTCCACTTCACCCGACAAGCCTTCCAACCCACCACTGCCCGAATGGCCTCATACCTCCGCGACCTCCGCAACGGCTCACCACGCACACGCGTCCGCGCCACCGCCGTCATCGCCGCCCTCCTCCGCGAAAACCAACAACGACTATTAGGCCGAACCACCTACCCCCTCGTCCCCATCGACGCTACCGCCCTGCGAAACATCATCGCCAAAAACCTCAACCACACCGACTTCCGCGTCCGCACCGCCTCCGCCAACGCCCTACAAAGCCTCACCCTCAACCCCAATGACCCCGAAACTCAAACCCTCGTCAAAATGCTACGCGACGACCACTGGCTCTGCCGCTTCACCGCACTGGCCACCCTCGAACCCGTCGCCAACCTCACCGAATACTACGAATGGGCCCGAGTCATCGAAACCCACCCCCTCATCCAAAGACAACTCCGACTCTTCCAGGACCTACCCTGGCTCGCCAGCCCCACCCAAAACAACAACAACAATAACTAACCAACACCCAATAAAGCCCCGCGATCTCATCGCGCGGTCAGACTCCCAACCCCATTGCCCCCTGACCGTATCATTTCCCCAACTCGCCTCAACGTCTCTACGTCGATGTCACGAATCCTCCCCTCGTAATTGGGCCCAACGTTTACCGAAAATATATTCCCGTACCGAACAGCCCCTAGGTAGTCGCTATAAATCTTCTCGGCAGAATGACACAGACTGTCGTGTTTCGGCAGCGAGTAAAACCAGTCCGCCCCCCCTTCGTGCTCAGGCAGGATTGGATACGTAAACTCTGCCACAAGGTACCCCTTGTAACGCTGCTCTGCCTCCTTGTTGTATTTCGTCGCGCCCGCATCCCCCAATTCACCCGCAGTACCCCGCTCCCGCAGGCACAGCCGCCCCGCCGCCGCACCATGATTAAAGCCAACAAAAGTGTTCGGCTGAAACCTGTGCATCCATGCCACCGTCTCCTCATGGCTCACCCCCCCCTCACCAACCGCGTGATCCATCCACCAGAATTCTATCGGCCCATACTGCGTCAACAACTCTTTGAGCTGCGCTTTCTTCACCTCCGGATTGCTGCCGCCGCCTTGAGCACCTCCCTTGCCGTCCACCGCTCCAGGCCAGTTCCAGTCCCCCTCCGAAAAGTACAACGCCAGCTTCAATCCATACTTGTCGCAAGACCTGCGCAAACGCCCCAAGACATCCATCCCGAGCGGACTCCGGGTAACCTTCTTATCCGTAGTTGCCGTATCCCAGAGACAAAACCCGTCGTGGTGTTTCGCCAGAAAAAGAATGTAATTCATCCCCGCCGCCTTCGCTGTCCGACACCATTGATCAGTATCACAACCGCTGGCCCTGAAATAACTGGCGTCCTTGTCCCGCGTCAGCGTCCATTCTCGCCCGGAAAACGTGCTGAAAGACCAGCAGATAAACATGCCGAACCGCATGTCCTCAATCTCCTGCGCCCTCACGTCGTCGGCTACCTTCGTCATGTTGATTGCAGGCCGAGACACGCAACCGGACACGATGATTCCAAGAACTAAGCAAGCTGCCAACCGATATCGGTTCATACCACTTCCTTTCCGTCCCCACAACGCACCATTGCTGATTGGCGAGGTTCGCACTGTCGCCCAAGCCGGCTTCTCCAGTCAGCCATCTAATAACGCAACCCACATCCGACACCTCCCTCGACGCCCCCATTATCTCCCTCCCCTTCGTCTAGTCAAGCCAGAAGCTAGCCCAGGACAATCGCATCCCCCCCCCTGCCCCGACGCCCCCCCCGAATCCCATCGAAGCCCCCCAGCTTGCTGGGGGGCCAGACTCACGATCACACAAATCGTTCATACTTAAAATGTTCTCTCGGCGCCTTTGACCCTTAATGGCTCCTGATCTCCTCTTCCTTCATGTTCTCCACCGGATGACAGCACCTGCCCGTCCGGCACCACCGTGCGGAACAGACGATGGCGAACTCTCATCCCCGCCACCCCCCCCACGCCGTCCCGAACATGTCATTCCCGCGAAGGCGGGAATCCAGGACACACACCACCCCCTTTCCAACACCCCCCTGTCATTGCGAGGAGGCGCTTCGCCGACGTGGCAATCTCAACCGCCCGCACACCCTGTGCCTCCACGACGCCCGTTCACTCTGTCGCCTCCATCGTACCCACAAAGCCTCCACGTCCCGGACCTGCAGACAGCACTTCCCCCCCACGCCGTCATTCCAGCCGGGCCGCTCCCCCTCAAATCCTGTCAAGACAATCTTCTCCTGAAATCTGGGCCAATCACCCTAACCAGCGGCCCTTCCTTCTCCGTGTACATCCGCGCGAATCCTTGGTTCCTGCTCTCCTCTCCTGACTCCTGACTCTTTCGCCGCGTCCCCCGCCTCTCCGCGGCGACGCTTTTTTGCCTGTCATCCTGGCAGATTCACCCGTGCGCACTTCTGTCCATGTTGTTTTAAATCAACGCGATTTCCGCCCAAAACAGCTCCACTTTGGCTCAAAAACGTTCAACTTTTTGACAAAACCACCCAACTTCTTCCAACTTTTTCCAACTTTTTGACACCCGCTGACCAGAATGCGCACACCCTAACCGTTACACCTTACCCATCTTACCATTTTTCTTGAAGTCCCCGCCGACAGAATCACGCCCGCACCCTCATTATTCGCCCAAAAACGCCCCCCCCTTGTACGCACTTTGGTCAGCACCCCTGCTATGGGCCCAACGTGTCGCGCCCATCTTGCCCGCGCTTAAGAAAAACGTCCCACCAGCGACACCTTCTACACCCCGGCCCGCTCCACTCGAGGCCCCAATCGTGTTACCACCTCATACGGTATCGTCCCCAGCTGGGCCGCCAGCGACTCCACGCTGTTGGGTGCCTCCGCCTTATCGTCAATCACCACCACATCCTCACCCGCCATCGGCATGCAACCTCCCGCAGCCACATCACTTAGGTCAAGGATCGTCTGGTCCATACTCACCCGCCCCACCACCGGCGCCAGCCGGCCCCGCACCGTCATCACCGCCCGGTTCGACAACCGGCGGTCATAGCCATCGCCGTACCCTATCGGCACGATCCCCAGCACCATCTCCCGCTTCGCCTCATACGTACAGCCGTACCCGATCAAGCTGCCCCGCTCCACCCGCTTGACCATCATCAGACGACTGACCACCCGCATTGCTGGACGCAATTCCGGCCGATGGTGCATCTGGTCGCTCGCATGATACCCGTAAACCGAAATCCCAGGCCTGCCCATATCGAACCGGCTCTGGGCCAAATCAATCAACCCACCCGAATTGCCTGCGTGCAAAAGACTTACATGCCGCCCCCGTCGCCGCAACGCCTCGGCAAAGGCCCCAAACCGCTCCAACTGCCTTTTTGCGAAACCTTTGTCCGCCTCGTCCGCCGTCGCCAGATGGGTATATAGCCCCTCCACCACCACCTGCCCCCACGCGTCCCCCCCCTCCAACAAACGCCATAACTCCTTTTCCGACAAGCCCATACGCGTCATGCCCGTATCGAGCATCACATGCACCAACGCCCGACGACCCGTCGCCCGCGCCGCTTCCGCCAACACCGCCATATCCCGCTCACACGTCGGCGTCACGCGTATGTCTTGCTCCACCAACCAGTTAGCCAACGCCGCCTGCTCGTGCGGCCCGTAAATGCTCAGCTGAGCCCCCAGCAGCAGCACCCCCCCCCGCCAGCCCAACGCCCGGACCTGCTGGGCCTCGGCAATGTTGGCCACGCAGACCATCTCCGCCCCGGCCTGCTCCAACGCCGCCAGCGTCACCGCCAGGCCATGCCCGTAGGCATTGCACTTGACCGCCACGCATAACCTCCCACCATCACTGGACATAAGCCCACGCAGCACCCCACAGTTATGCACAATGGCCGCTGTGCTGATCTCGGCGACCAATTGCCCGCCAAGGCCCCCTGCTAAACACGTCCCAACCACGCCCACCCCAGCTTTACTATCCAGCCTCCCTTGGGCACTCACGACTACCCTGTTAGATCCCTGCCGGCTGGACGCATCACCGGCCGCCAAGCCCGGCCTCGCAACGTGTTGGCTCTTCAACTGGCTCACCTGCAAAGACCTCCTGTCTCTGCCCTTACATGGCACAACGCCACCTCGACAACACCCTGCCTGGCGGCGGTGCTCAACGCAAAGGCTTGCTTGAAGATCAGATCAATTCGGCTGAATTGGACGAACCCCCGCCGTACCGTCACGGTAGGAGCTGTCCCCACCAGCAGCAAGGCCGGCACAGATACCCTGACCAGTCCCGACCATCCCAAGAGGAGTTCGCCCAGCGACATCCTTAACGCCCTTTCCAGCAATCATCCATGACCCCCCTCTGTTATCATTCGAGGCAGTCATTGTCAATGAGAATCTCTCCAGCCCGGCGGCTAGGCGGCTGGGGAGTGCAAGCCCTTGATACAGCGGAGCATAACAGCGCGAGGGCAAGACAATATTTTGCTCAGGCCTCGGGAGGCGTGCCGAGGCAGCGCCAGGACAGCTGGCCGGTAAGCGTTCGTCAGGGGCCGGGCGGATTTTCGCTGGCCTGGAGGCGTTGGGGGACAGGCGCCGTAAAATGGGCTCTTGACAGCTACGGCGTAAACTGAGATATATTTTGAGTTTGTGTAAAGCTTATCCCGAGTGTGACGTCACGCTGGAGCGCGGCAGTGCTCAAGCAGAAGCTCTCGGGTTTTACTCTGTAATTGGGAAGGCGGCAAGTCGATGGACGGGCTCTTTGGCATTGAAGGCAAGGCAGTTGCGATTACGGGCGGGGCGGGCGTGTTGTGCGGGGCGTTGGCGCGGGGATTGGCCAAGCGGGGGGCGAAGGTGTGCGTGATGGATTATGACGCGAGCCGGGCCAACGTGTTGTGTAAGGAGATCGAGCAGGAGGGCGGCTTTGCGTTGCCTCTGGAGGTGAACGTGCTGGAGCGGCAGGCGGTGGCGGAGGCGGTCAAATGTGCCGTGGCCAGCCTGGGCAGAATAGACGCTTTGATCAACGGAGCAGGGGGCAATCGCAAGGCAGCGACCTGTGCGCCGCCGGCAACGTTTTTCGATCTGGAGGCCGACGCGATCCGGCAGGTGTTCGATTTGAACTGTGTGGGGACGATTTTGCCGAGCCAGATTATCGGTGAGCACATGGCGGCGCAGGGTTCGGGGGTTATTCTCAACGTGTCGTCGATGAACGCGTTTCGGCCTTTGACGAACATCGCGGCGTACTCGGCGGCGAAGGCGGCGGTGAGTAATTTCACCCAGTGGCTGGCGACGTACATGGCGCAGCGGCACAGTGCGGCGATTCGGGTGAACGCGATCGCACCGGGGTTCTTCTTGACAGAGCAGAACCGGTTTTTGCTGACGGAGGAAGCGACGGGTGAGCTGACGGATCGAGGCAAGACGATTGTAGAGCACACGCCGATGGGGCGGTTCGGTGAGCCGGAAGATCTGCTGGGGACGGTGGTGTGGCTGTTGAGCGAGGCGTCGCGGTTCGTGACGGGGGTGGTGGTGCCGGTGGACGGCGGGTTCAGTGCGTTCAGCGGAGTGTGAGGGAAGTTATGAGTTATGAGTGAAGAAAAGAAGAAGCGTTAACCACAAAGAAGAGAATCTCGGACTGAAACTTTGAGATTTTAGATATACAGATAGCGTGAGAGTGACATGGTGATATCGCGGCAGCGAGAGGATGGACATGTGAGCCTGACGGAGGCGCAGGAGGCGGTGGGGGAGTTTTTTGCGCGGCATGATTATACGGGCAAGCGGGTGATTGTGATCGTGCCGGACAACACGCGGAGTGGGCCGGTAGGGGCGATTTTCCAGGCGATGCACGCGGCGATTGGGCACAAGGCGGCGGCGTTGGATGTGCTGATCGCGTTGGGGACGCATCAGCCGATGAGCGAGGAGCAGATTTGCCAGCGGCTGGGGATGAGTGCGACGCAGCGTCAGGTGGAATATGGCAAGGTGCGTTTTTTCAATCACGAATGGGAGAAGCCCGAGACGTTTGGGACGATCGGGCGTATCGGGGAGGCGCAGATGGGCAAGATCAGCGGGGGGTTGTTTTACGAGGGGGTGGACATTGCGCTCAACAAGCTGATTTTTGATTATGACGAGTTTTTCATCATCGGGCCGGTGTTTCCGCATGAAGTGGTGGGATTCAGCGGGGGGCACAAGTACATCTTTCCGGGGATTGCGGCGGGGGAGATCATAGATTTTTTCCATTGGCTCGGGGCAGTGGTGACCAATCCGATGATCAACGGGACGAAGGAGACGGTGACGCGGCAGGTGGTGGAGACGGCGGCGGGTTTTATCGGGATGCCGAGCAAGCTGTTCGGGATGGTGGGGACGGGGGGCAACTTGCAGGGGTTTTACGTGGGGGAGGTGTACGAGGCGTGGGAGCGGGCGGCGGAGCTGTCGCGGCGGGTGCAGATTGTGTATGAGGAGCGTGCGTATGAGACGGTGCTGGGGGTGGCGCCGGCGATGTATGACGAGATTTGGACGGCAGGCAAGGTGATGTACAAGCTCGAGCCGGTGGTGGCGGACGGGGGCACGCTGATAATTTACGCGCCGCACGTCAAAGAGCTTTCGTTTACCCACGGCAAGCTGATCGACGCGGTGGGGTATCACAGCCGGGATTATTTTCACAAGCGACCTGGCAAGTTTGCCCATGTGCCGGGAGGGATTCGGGCGCATTCGACGCATGTGCGGGGGATCGGGACGTTTGTGGACGGGGTGGATCGGCCTCGGGTGAACGTGGTGCTGGCGACGGGGATACCCCGGGAGCGTTGCGAGCAGGTGAACCTGGGGTATATGGATCCGGCGAGTATTGATCCGACGTCGTATGCGGGGCGTAAGGAGGAAGGGGTGCTGCTGGTGGAGCATGCGGGAGAGCTGTTGCATCGGCGGGCGGACGGTAAGGTGCCGGTGATTTTGGGGGAGAAGACGGGGTGGGCGCGGCCTGAGGATAGTCAGTAGTCAGGGTTGAAGAGAGCTTCACCACAAAGACACTAAGACACTAAGAAGAGAATACAGAGATTTAACCACTGATTTCACGGATGTCACGAATTAGAAAAGAGAGGGATAAGGGATGAGGGACGGTGTCGCCTGTGGCGACGATGTTTTATGCGCGGGCGAGACTGCCGCGTCACGGAATACTGGATTCCCGCCTGCGCGGGAATGACAATGGTGTTGCCTAAGGCGACGGTTTTTTGATCATGGGCGAGACGCCCATGCCACGAAAGAATCGCGGGCAAGATGCCCGCGACACCTAACTTGAAGGAGACTTTACGGATGACTAAGAAAGCAGATATTGGATTGTGGGGTTTGGCGGTAATGGGTGAGAACCTGGTGCTCAATATGGAGAGCAAGGGTTTTACGGTGGCGGTGTTCAATCGGACGACGGAGAAGACGAAGGCGTTTGCGGCGAAGACGGAGGGGAAGAACATTGTGCCGGCGTACAAGATCAAGGATTTTGTGGCGTCGCTGGAGCGGCCTCGGCGGGTGATGATCATGGTCAAGGCGGGCAAGCCCGTGGACATGGTGATCGAGCAGTTGCTGCCTTACATGGAGAAGGGCGATATCTTTATTGATGGGGGCAACAGTCATTTTCCGGACACGATTCGGCGGTGCAAGGAGTTGGGCGAGAAGGGTTTCTTGTATATCGGCACGGGCGTCTCGGGCGGAGAAGAAGGGGCGTTGAAGGGCCCGTCGATCATGCCGGGCGGCAGCAGGGAGGCCTACGCGCCGGTGGAGGGGATATTCCGGAAGATTTCGGCGCAGGTGGGCGGCGAGCCCTGTTGCACGTACATTGGCGACGACGGGGCGGGCCATTATGTGAAGATGGTGCACAACGGGATTGAATATGGGGACATGCAGTTGATCTGCGAGGCGTACTATCTGATGAAGAACGCGTTGGGGATGAGCGCGGGCGAGATGCACGAGGTGTTCGGCGAGTGGAACAAGGGGGACCTGGACAGTTATCTGATTGAGATCACGACGGACATTCTGTCGAAGACGGACCCGGAGACGGGGACGCCTTTGGTGGATGTAATTTTGGACACAGCGGGTCAGAAGGGTACGGGGGCGTGGACGAGCCAGAGCGCATTGACGCTGGGTGTGCCGGCACCGACGATTGCTGAGGCGGTGTTTGCGCGGTGTATTTCGGCGCAGAAGGGCGAACGGGTGGCGGCGGCGACGGAGCTGTCAGGTCCCGGCGGGCAGTATACGGGCGACAAGGCGTCGCTGATCGCGGCGATCCATGACGCGTTGTATGCGTCGAAGATTTGTTCGTACGCGCAGGGGTTTGCGTTGATGGCGGCGGCGGCGAAGGAGTACGGTTGGGATTTGAATTTTGGTGAGATTGCGATGATCTGGCGGGGCGGCTGCATCATTCGGGCTCATTTTCTGAATCGGATCAAGGAGGCGTTCGACCGTCAGGGTGATCTGGCGAATCTGTTGCTGGATCCATATTTCAAGGGTATCGTGGAGGGGGCGCACGCGAACTGGCGTAAGGTGGTGGTGACGGCGACGGAGCTGGGGTTGGCGACGCCGGCGTTTGGTTCGGCGTTGAATTATTACGACAGTTACCGTAGCGCGCGGCTCAGTGCGAACCTGCTGCAGGCGCAGCGGGACTATTTCGGGGCGCACACCTATCAGCGTGTAGACAAGGAAGGGATCTTCCACACGGAGTGGCTGACGGCGAAGTAAGGTGTTTTCAAAGCGGTGATGGGGTGTTAGGCTGTTAGGGCCGGTGCGGGGGAGATGTGCGCCGGCTGCGGAGGTGGCGGCGCGGTCTGTGCGGTGCTGCTTTGGAGGTAGCAAGCGAGTTTTGCGGCCTTGGTGGTCGAGGCTTGTCCACCAATGGTGCTGGAGGCTTGTTGTTAAGAGCTGTTTTACTGCCCCCCGGCAGTGCCGGGGGCTTTGGACGCGTGTGAGATAGGTGCGAGAGGTTAGCTAAGAGGGAGCAGCTGATGGAATTCAGTGCACTGAGACGGCAAGTGGAAAACGTGTTGAACGAGACGGCGGTGGCGGATATCCACACGCACCTTTACAGCGAGTCGTTTGGTGAGTTGCTGTTGTGGGGGATCGACGCGTTGTTGACGTATCATTACATGGTGCCGGAGTTGCTGCGTCATCGTCAGGATTTGACGGCGGAGGCGTATTTTGGGCTGAGCACGTCGGAGCAGGCGGAGCTGGTGTGGCAGGAGGTGTTTGTCAAGCGGACGCCGATCAGCGAGGCGGCGCGTGGGATCGCGACGGTGTTGCATGAGCTGGGGATCGACACGTCGACGCGGGATTTGAGCAAGGTGCGTGGGTACTTTGCGGAGCAGTCGGTAGGGGAGCACATAAATCGTGTTTTTGAGTTGGCGCGGGTGAAGTACGTGGTGATGACGAACGATCCGTTCGATGCGCAGGAGCGGTCGGTGTGGGGCCAGCGGGGCAATTCGGACATGCGGTTCAAGTCGGCGTTGCGGCTGGACGGGCTGTTGAACGCGTACGGGGCGAACGTGGAGGCGTTGCAGGCCCAGGGTTTTGCGGCGGAGGCGGGCTTGGCAGGTGCTAGCGTGGGGGCGGTGAAGGATTTTCTGAAGCGTTGGATCGAGCGGATCTCGCCGGAGTATATGGCGGTGTCGTTGGGGCCTGAGTTTCGGATGGATGACGGTAGTGTGCGGGCGCGGTTGTTGCGGGAGTGTGTGTTGCCGGTGGCGGAGGCGGAGGGGTTGCCGGTGGCGATGATGATCGGGGTGAAGAAGCTGCAGAATCCGGCGTTGGAGTTGGCAGGGGACGGGGTGGGCAAGGCGGATGTGGATGTGGTGGCGGACCTGGCGAAGGAGTGGAGCGGTGTGAGGTTTCTGGTGACGATGCTTTCGCGGGAGAATCAGCATGAGTTGTGCGTGGCGGCGCGGAAGTTTCGGAACCTGTTGGTGTTCGGGTGTTGGTGGTTTTTGAACAATCCGAGCATCATCAGCGAGATGACTTTGGAGCGGGTGGAGCTGTTGGGTTGGACGACGATTCCGCAGCATAGCGACGCGCGGGTGCTGGAGCAGTTGATATATAAGTGGCAGCATACGCGTGAGGTGCTGACGTCGGTGCTGGCGAAGAAGTATTACGAGGTGATGCAGACGGGATGGCCGGTGCGGCGGGAGGACATGGTGCGGGATGTGGAGGCGGTGCTGGGAGGGAAGCTGCTGGGGCGGGGGTGAGAGGAGAGTTATGAATGCAGAGAGAGAGGGGGGCTGTCGCACAAGGGGAAGGTGGTGCAGGAGGTCGCAGCGGGGTGTGGGGCGGAACGGGGGATGGACAGGAGGGGGGAATTGCCTTAAACTGCGTTGGATGGTAGTAGAGTCTGGGGCGTGGCGTGTGGGGACCGAAGGAGGCTTTGGGAGGCAATTATGGGCGATGTGAAGCGTTACATAGCGGTGGATCTGGGAGCTGAGAGCGGTCGGGTGATGCTGGGGACGCTGGCGGCGGGGCGATTGGAGCTGGCGGAGGTGCATCGTTTTGCGAACGGTCCGGTGGAGGAGGGGGACAGTTTGCGGTGGGATTTTGCGGGTTTGCTGGGGCATATTGTGGCGGGGATCGGCAAGGCGGCGGCGGAGGCGGGCGGGCCTGTGAGCGGGATCGGGGTGGATAGTTGGGGGGTGGATTTTGGGTTGCTGGATGCGGGGGGCAAGCTGATCGAGAATCCTTATCATTATCGGGACGGGCGGACGGACGGGATGCTGGAGGCGGCGTTCGAGCGGCTGGGTCGTCGAGAGATCTACGAGCGGACGGGCATTCAGTTCATGCAGATCAATACGGCGTATCAGCTGCTGGCGATGCAGTTGAGTGGCAGCGAGGCGCTTCGGCGTGCCAAGCATCTGCTGATGATAGCGGATCTAGTGGCGTATCATTTGTGCGGGGAGGTGTATTGTGATTATGGGTTGGGCAGTACGAGCCAGTTGATGGATATGCGTCGGGGGGTGTGGTCGGAGGGGTTGTTTGAGGCGTTGGGTTTGCCTTTGGAGATCATGCCGGCGGTGGTGGAGCCGGGGCGGGTGATGGGGCAGTTGAAGGGGGAGATTGCGGCGGAGCTGGGTTGTGAGCGGATACCGGTGATGACGGTGGGCTCGCATGATACGGCGTGCGCGGTGGCGGCGGTGCCGGCGGATTCGGAGCGATGGGCTTATATATCGAGCGGGACGTGGAGTCTGGTGGGGGCGGAGGTGGGCGAGGCGGTCATCAATGAGAAGACTTATGAGCACCAGTTTACGAACGAGGGGGGCGTGGGGGGAACGGTGCGTCTGTTGAAGAATTCGACGGGTCTGTGGCTGGTGCAGCAGTGTCGCAAGCAGTGGCGAGAGGAGGGGCGGGAGTATTCGTACGGGGAGCTGGCGGAGATGGCGGGGGCGGCGAAGGGGTTTGCGGGTTACGTGGATGCGAACGCGGAGGCGTTTTTGGCGCCCAGTGCGATGGCAGATACGGTCAATGCGCAGTTGGTCGCGACGGGGCAGCAGGCTATTACGGACAAGGGGCAGCTGGTTCGGGTGATCCTGGAGAGTCTGGCGTTGACTTACCGGGAGATTTTGGAGCGGCTGGAAGCTGTGACGGGGCAGGGGGCGGAGGTGGTGCACGTAGTGGGTGGGGGGATCCAGAATGAGCTGTTGTGCCAGTTTACGGCGGAGGCGACGGGCAAGCGGGTGGTGACGGGGCCGGTGGAGGCGACGGCGAGCGGGAACGTGCTGATGCAGGCGGTGGCGGAGGGGGAGTTGAGTGGTCTGGCGGCGTTGCGGGAGGTGGTGCGGAATTCGTTTGAGCTGCGGACGTATGAGCCGACGGAGGCGGCGGCGTGGGAGGAGCAGTACGGGAAGAGGGATAAGGGATAAGGGGAGGTGTCGCCTTGGGCGACGAGTGGCTTGAGCGTGGGCAAGATGCCCGCGACACAGGAAGGGTTGAAAACGAATCACAGTAGTCAGGACGAATTAACCTGCCGCGGCCTACGGCTGCAACCAGATAATAGGGAAGTAAGAGTTGATGATAGAGAAGTTGGAAGCGCAGTTGGATGATTTTGACGGGTCGGTACGGCGGGAGGCGTTGGAGGCGTTGTGGGCCAAGGTGGAGCAAGGGGAGCTGGAGCTGCCGGCGCGGGGCAGCGCGGTGAATCTGCACTTTCACACGTTTTATTCGTATAATTGCGAGGGGTATTCGCCGAGCAAGATTGCGTGGCTGGCGCGGCGGCGGGGCTTAGCGGTGGCGGGGATTGTGGACTTTGACGTACTGGATGGGCTGGAGGAGTTTTTGTCGGCGTGCCGACTGATCGGGCAGAAGGGGTGCGTGGGGCTCGAGAGCAGGGTGTTTGTGGAGGAGTTTGCGGACAGGGAGATGACGTCGCCGGGTGAGCCGGGGATTACGTATCATATGGGGGTGGGTTTCGGGCAGCGGCCTGGGGTCGAGGGGGGTGGGGAGTTTCTGGCGGGTTTGAAGGCGTTGGCGCAGGAGCGGAATGTGGCGTTGATGGAGCGGGTGAACGCGTATCTGCGGCCTGTGGCGTTGGATTATGAGCGTGACGTGTTGCCTTTGACGCCAGCGGGGAATCCGACGGAGCGGCATTTGTGCGCGGCGTATGCGTGTAAGGCGGCGAGTCAGTTGGGCGAGGGCGAGGCGTTGGGGGCGTATTGGGCGGAAAAGCTGGGGGCAGAGGCGGGGTCGCTGGAGCTGCCGGCGGGGGTGTCGTTATTGAATACGTTGCGGGCGAAGACGATGAAGCGGGGCGGGGTGGGTTATGTGCAGCCGGAAGCGGGGGCGTTTCCGAAGCTGGCGGCGATGAATGGATTTGTGCAGGCGGCGGGCGGGGTGCCGGTGCATACGTGGCTGGACGGGACGAGCGCGGGTGAGCAGTCGATGGAGGAGTTTCTGCAGGTGACGATGAGCACGGGGGTGGCGGCTCTCAATATTATTCCGGACAGGAATTATGGGCCTAAGGCGGGGCCGGCGAAGGAGGGGCATTTGCGGGAGGTGATTGAGCTGGCGGCGGGGTGGGAGCTGCCGGTGGTGGTGGGGACGGAGATGAACAGTCCGGGTCAGAAGTTTGTGGATGATTTTGGGAGCGAGGCGTTGCGGCCTTGGGGGGAGGTGTTTGCGAAGGGGGCATATATTATGTATGCCCATTCGGTGTTGCAGCGGCAGGCGGGGCTGGGGTATGTGAGCGCGTGGGCGGGAGAGCGGTTTGCGGATCGGGCGGCGAAGAACGCGTTTTATGAGGAGGTGGGGCGCAGGTTGGAGCCGGGGCGTGAGGAGGCGCTGGCGGGGTTGGATAGTGGGGCGACGAAGGAAGAAGTGTTGGGGTTGGTATAAGAGGAGTCAGAAGTCGGAAGCAAAGAGAGCTTCACCACTAAGGCACTAAGACACTCAGACGATAATACAGAGATTTAACCACGGCTTGCACGGATAGACACGGATTAGAATCAGAGAAGAGAAGATAGAAGAAATGAGGCGAGAGCGATAAGACTTTGACACGAATTCTCCCGGCGCGGCCTACGGCCGCACTAAGGATAAGGAAGGAAGAGTATTTTTCCAGGGGCTCTGCCCCTTAGACCCCGCCCATTTAACCTCCCCGCTTTGGGCGAGAGGGGCAAAGCCATGCCTAGGGACTTGCAGATAATGGACAAGCAGTTTTTCACAGAAGGCAGTTTCAGCATGAAGAACCGCGTAGGAAAACAAGATTCTGATGGTTAGCGGCAAATAGAAGGAAAGCTTGCATGCTAACAGAAGACTTAAGAGGCGGCCAGTGAGCGTGGCGACTGGAAAAACGGCAGCTTGGAGACACCACGTTAACACTTGTGGTTAAGCAACTTATGGCTGCAGGCCATGAAGAACGCGCAGAAAAAGCAAGAAGTTGAGGGATAGTATTACGAAGAAGAGAAGGGTTCTTGAAGGTATTAACATGGTTTTGAGGGGTGGGTTGAAAGTAGACGATCACTAATATCGGATTTCAGGTTTTGAAGTAAGATGGCGCGAGGCGCTGAGGAGTCATTGTAGAGATGGTGCAGGGATTGCCGGCGACGGAGTATGCGGTGGAGTTGGTGGGGCCTGATGAATTGCGTTTGAACAAGGCGAAGGCGGTAGCACAGCCGGGTCCTTGGCAGGTGTTGTGTCAGGTGGAGGCGGTGGGGTTGTGTTTTTCGGATTTGAAGCTGTTGAAGCAGTTTTCGGAGCATGCGCGGAAGACGGAGATTCTGGAGGGGATTGAGGAGGCGGTGCTGGGTGAGATACCGAGTTACAAGCCTGGGGAGGCGGCGACGGTGCCGGGTCATGAGGCGGTGGTGCGTGTGGTGGCGGTGGGTGAGAAGGTGACGTGTTGCGCGGTGGGGGATCGGCGGCTGGTGCAGACGGATTACCGGTGGTTGCCGACGGCGAATTCGAACGGGTCGTTCGGGTACAACTTTGAGGGTGGGTTGCAGGAATACGTATTGATGGATGAGCGGGTGATTACGTCGCCGGAGGGGGAGTCGATGTTGATTCCGGCGGGGGAGGACTTGTCGGCGTCGGCGGTGGCGTTGGTGGAGCCCTGGGCGTGCGTGGAAGATGCGTACCAGGTGCGGGAGCGTCAGGGGGTCGAGGAGCGGGGGCAGATGGTGGTCGTGGTGGAGGAGGGGGCGGTTTATGACGAGGCGGGGTTGCGGGCTTACGCGCGGGGTTCGGATGGTCCGGCGCGTATCACGTGGGTGGGGGGAAAGCCTGCGGCGGGGCTGGGGTCGTGGGTGCATGTGGCGGCCGACGTGGCGGCGTTGGCGGACGGGGCGTTTGACGACGTGGTGTATTTTGGCAGCAGGGCGGAGACGGTGGGGGCGTTGATGGCCAAGGTGGGGCCGGGGGGGTTGTTGAATGTGGTGCAGAGTGGGGGTCAGTTTGGCAAGGCTGTGGCGATGCAGGTGGGGCGGGTGCATTACGGCGGGGTGCGGGTCGTGGGGACACAGGGGAATGACCCGCGTGAGGCATTGAAGACGATACCGGCGACGGCGGAGGTGCGGTCGGGCGATGCAGTGCAGGTGGTGGGGGCGGGTGGCCCGATGGGTGTGATGCACGTGGTGCGGGATATTTGTTCGGGGGTAGCGGGGCTGAGCGTGTACGCGGGGGATCTGGACGATGAGCGTCTGGCGATATTGGATCGGCTGGCGGGGGCGTTGGCGAAGGAGCGGGGGGTGGAGCTGGTGACGTATAACGCTAAACGGGCCCCGTTGGAGCGTGACGTGGATTATGTGGTGGTGATGGCTCCGGTATGGCAGCTGGTAGCGGAGGCGGTGCGGTCGGCGGCGACGGGTGGGATTATCAATATCTTTGCGGGGATCGCGGCGTCGGTGGTGGGCGAGATCGATCTGGACGCGTATATCGCCAAGCGGTTGTATTTTGTGGGGACGAGCGGGTCGGTACTCGAAGACATGAAGACGGTGCTGGGCAAGGTGGCGTCGGGGCAGTTGGATACGAATCTGTCGGTGGGGGCGATCTGCGGGATGGCGGGGGCGGTTGAGGGGATCCGGGCGGTGGAGGCGCAGCAGATTGCGGGCAAGATTGTGGTGTATCCGGCGTGTCGGGAACTGGGGTTGGTAACCCTGGGGCAGTTGGGCGAGGAGTTGCCGGAGGTGGCGGCGTGTTTGCAGGATGGGGTGTGGACGCGCGAGGCGGAGGCGAAATTGTTGGGGGAGGGATAAGGGATAAGGCATAAGGGGAAGTGTCGCCTGGGGCGACGGTGTTGTATTCATGGGCAAGATGCCCATGCCACGGTGCAAAAGCGGATACATGAAAGGGTGTTGCGATGGCGAGAGCGGAAGCGATTGAGCGGGCGTATGAACTGGCGCAGGAACGTTACGCGGCATTGGGTGTTGATACGGCGGCGGCGATCGAGCGGCTGGGGGAGGTGGCGATCTCGGTGCACTGCTGGCAGGGTGACGACATTGGGGGGTTCGATACGAGCGCGGAGGACAAGGGCGGGGGGATATTGGCGACGGGGAATTATCCGGGGCGGGCGCGGACGGCGGATGAGTTGCGAAGCGACATGGAGGAGGCGTTGCGGCTGATACCGGGGACGCAGCGGGTGAATTTGCACGCGATGTATGCGGAGACGGGGGGCAAGACGGAGCGGAACGCGTTGGAGGCGGAGCATTTTGCGTCGTGGCTGGACTGGGCGAAAGGGTTGCAATTGGGGCTGGATTTCAACGGGACGTTTTTTGCGCATAAGCAGGCGGCGAGCGGTTTTACGCTGGCTAGTGCGGATGAAGGGGTGCGGCGGTACTGGGTGGAGCATGGGCAGGCGTGTCGGCGGATCGGGGCGTCGTTTGGTGAGGCGTTGGGGACGGCGTGTGTGACGAACGTGTGGATTCCGGACGGTTACAAGGATACGCCGGTGGATCGGAAGGGGCCTCGGGAGCGGCTGAGGCAGTCGCTGGATGAGGTGTTTGCGGAGGCATTGGAGAAGCGGTACAACCTGGACGCGGTGGAGGGCAAGTTGTTCGGGATCGGCAGCGAGAGTTACGTGGTGGGGTCGCAGGAGTTTTATCTGGGGTATGCGTTGACGCAAGGGAAGTTGTTGTGTCTTGATACGGGGCATTATCATCCGACGGAGGTGGCGAGCGAGAAGGTGTCGGCGGTGCTGACGTTTTTGGATGAGGTGCTCTTGCATGTGAGTCGGCCGGTGCGTTGGGATAGCGATCATGTGGTGACGTTTTCGGATGAGCTTCGGGCGTTGATGGGCGAGCTGGTGCGGGGGGATTATCTGGGGCGGACGCATATCGGGTTGGATTATTTTGACGCGAGCATCAACCGGGTGGCGGCGTGGGTGATCGGGACGCGGGCGGCGCGGAAGGCGCTGCTGGAGGCGTTGCTGGAGCCGACGGCGCTGTTGCGGCAGATGGAGGCGGAGGGTGATTTTACGGGTCGGCTGGCGATGCAGGAGGAAGTCAAGACGCTGCCTTTGGGGGCGGTGTGGGATTATTATTGTCTGCAGGCGGACGTGCCGGCGGGGGAGGACTGGTTGGGGGAGGTGAGGCAGTATGAGGCGAAGGTGCAGAGTAAGCGGTGACTTTTGAACAAGAGACGCTTTTTGACCGGATTAACAGGATTGACAAGATTTTGGAAGTAGGGATAAGGGATAAGGGATAAGGGGAGGTGTCGTCTGCGGCGACGGGTTAAGGCAATAGGAAAGACCAGGGGCGCGAAGGCGTCGAGATCGCGAAGGGGGAGTTGAAGCGTTGCATGGTTTGAGGGTTTAAGGCTGAAAGTGAGAGTGTAGACTGATGGATCAGGCATTACGGGATTTGATTACGATATCGCGGGCAGTGGGGCAGGACTGGCAGTTGGTGCAGGGGGGCGGGGGGAATACGTCGGTGAAGACGGCGGACGGGGCGCGGATGTATATCAAGGCGAGCGGGACGTCGCTGAAGGATATGGATGCGGAGCGGGGGTGGCGGCGATTGCGTGTGGGGGAGGTGCTGGCGGTGTTGGCGGATAAGGATTTGGGGCAGATGGAGTCGCAGCGGCGGGAGGCGCTGGTGGGGGTGCGGTTGCAGGCGGCGTGCGATGATGAGCTGGCAGGTGGTGGCAGGCCTTCGGTGGAGAGTCATTTTCATGCGATGCTGGGGCGGTGCGTGATTCATTTGCATCCGGTGGCGGTGGGGGCGTATGTGAATGCGAAGGAGGGACAGGAGCGGCTGGAGCGTTTGTTTTCGAAGGAGGGGGTGCGGCCTTTGTGGGTGTCTTATGTGGATCCGGGCATGACGCTGGCGTCGAAGATGGCGCGGCTGGTGGCGTGGTATGAGCGGGAGGAGGGGTGTAAGCCGGCGGTGGTATTTTTGGGCAAGCACGGGCTGGTGGTCTCGGCGAAGCGGCCGGAGGAGGCGTTGCGACTGGTGCGGCTGGTGGTGGGGCGGTGCGCGGCAGCGTTGCCGAAGGTGAAGAGCCGTGGGAAGCGGCGTGGGGGGAAGGTGGATGTGCCGGGTTGTCAACTGGCGATTCGGGCGGGGTATTTTCAGGCGACGGGGCGTTATGAGCCGGTGGTGTTTGTGACGAACGAGACGGTGGAGGCGGCGTGTCGGGGTGGGGATACGGGCAAGTTGCTGGGGGCAGGGCCTTTGACGCCTGACGAGGAGGTGTATGCGAACGGGGCGCCGTTGTGGGTGGGGACGTCGGAGGCGTCGGCTTTGGCGGCGAAGGTGTCGGCGGGGTTGTCACGGCGGAGCAAGGCGGCGCGGGCGGTGCTGGTGAAGGATGTGGGGTTGTTTGTGGTGGGCGAGCTGGGTCAGGCGGAGACGATCGGGCAGGTCGCGACGGGGTCGCTGGCGATTCGGCAGGCGGCGGCGCGGATGGGGGGGGTCAGTGCGCTGACGCGGCGTCAGGTGGCGTTTATTGATGAGTGGGAGGCGGAGAGTTTTCGGCAGAAGCTGACGGAGAGCGGCGGGGGGGGCGTGTTGCGGGAGCGGATTGCGGTGGTGACGGGGGCGGGCAGCGGGCTGGGAAGGAGTATCGCGATTGGTCTGGCGCGGGCGGGGGCGTATGTGGCGCTGGCGGATATTGATGTTGAGGCAGCGGGGGAGACGGCGGCGATGATCGAGCAGGACATGGCGGGGGCGGTGACGATGGCGGTGCGGTGTAACGTAACGGATCCGGCGAGCGTGGCGGCGGGGTTTGCGTCGGTTGTGAGCCGATGGGGCGGGCTGGACATGCTGGTGAACGCGGCGGGGGTGGCGCCGGCGTATTCGCTGGTGGATTTTCCGGTGGACAAGTGGCGGTTCGCGTTGGAGGTGAATCTGACGGGTTACATGCTGATGGCGCAAGCGGCGGCGCGGGTGATGCTACAGCAGGGGATGGGGGGCAGTATCGTGAACATCAGCTCGAAGTCAGGGTTGGACGCCAGCAAGAACAATGGTGCGTACAATGCCACGAAAGCGGGCGAACTGCACATGGCGCGTGGTTGGGCGATGGAGCTGGGCGAGCATGGGATCCGGGTGAATTGCGTGTGTCCGGGGAACGTGTTCGAGGGTTCGAAGATCTGGAATCCTTCGTATATCAAGGTGTGTGCGAAGAAGTACGGGATTAAGCCTGAGGAGGTGATTCCGTATTACGTGGACAAGACGGTACTCAAGCGGGAGATCAAGGGGCAGGATATCGCGGACTCTGTGGTGTTTTTGTGTTCGGACCAGGCGCGGACGATGACGGGGCAGACGCTGGTGGCGGACAGTGGGCAGGTGATGGTCAGATGAGGGATAAGGGATAAGGGGAGGTGTCGCCTGGGGCGGCGCGTTGTTTTATGCAATAGAAGGAGGCCCGGTGGCAGGCGATATCAAGAGTTATCGAGACTTGTTGGTGTGGCAGAAGGCCATGAGTCTCGTGCTGGCAAGTTTGGTCAACAAGTTGGGCCAGGAGCCACGAAAGGGATAGGGGATAAGCGGGGGGGGACACCTGCGGTGAGGGGTATTCGTTGCGTGGGCATGAGCGGTAAGCGTGAGGGTGGGCGCAAGAAGGAGGCGGCTGTGGCGTGCCATGGTGAGCAAGCGGACAGTCGCCTGTTTTTCAAGGCCAGATTGGTCGTCTGGCGTAGCCCGGTGGGATTGGCCAACGTCGCTGTTCTGACGGCGTTTCCGGGCGGTCGTTTAGAGGTGGTCAGCTTTGTTCGGCAATGACGTTGTCGATGAAGGTGACGGCGTCGCCTACGTTTTTGACGCCGATGGCGGCTTCTTCATCCATTTCGATGTCGAACTCTTCCTCGAAGGCGGCAATGAGCTCAATGCTCTGCATGGATTCGGCCCCAAGGTCCTCGACAAAACGGGCGTCGTCGGTAACGCGGCCCTGGTCTATTTTGAGTGTGCGAGCGACGACTTCCTTGACTCTGTCTTGTGTATCCGACATGGTTCGTCTCCAGTAAGTTTTTTTAGTGCGACGTATCACAACGTTTGATAGAGGCCAAGTCGGGCAGGCGAAAGGCCCGCCCGGCCTGGCGTAGTTTTGCGTTCAGCTTTGGAGCAAGGCTTTGGGATCGAGGTTTTCTTTTTCGATGTCTTTGAAGTACTCGACGGTGCCGAGTTTCATCTCGACGGACGCGGAGCGGTCGCAGCAGATGATGCCGCGGGGGTGCAGTTGCAGGGTGGAGACGGTCCACATGTGATTGACGCCGCCTTCGATGGCGGCTTGCATAGCGCGTGCTTTGTTGTGGCCGCTGGCGAGGATGAGGACTTCGCGGGAATCCATGACCGTCCCCACGCCGACAGTAAGGGCGGTTTTGGGGACCTTGTTGACATCGCCGCCGAAGAAGCGGGAGTTGGCGATAATGGTGTCGGCGGTGAGGGTTTTGATGCGTGTTCGGCTGGCGAGAGAGGAGCCGGGCTCGTTGAAGGCGATGTGGCCGTCAGGTCCGATGCCGCCGAGGAAGAGTCGGATGCCGCCGTAGTCTTTCATTTTTTTCTCATACTGTTCGCAATAGGCGGTAAGGTCTTTGGCATTGCCGTCGAGAATATTGACGTTTTCTTTTTTGATGTCGACGTGGCTAAAGAGATTATTCCACATGAAGGAATGGTAACTCTCGGGGTGGTCTTCGGGGATGCCGACGTACTCGTCCATGTTGAAGGTGACGACGTTAGCGAAGCTGACTTTGCCGGCCTTGCAGAGGCGGGTGAGTTCTTTGTAGGTGCCCACGGGGGTGGAGCCTGTAGGCAGGCCCAGGACGAAGGGTTTGTCGTCGGTGGGGGCAAACTGGTTGATTCGTCGGGCGATATAGGCAGCGGCCCAGGCGCTCATGTCGTTATAGTCAGGTTGAATGATTACGCGCATTTTTGAGTCTTCCTTTCGTAAAGAAGTATCGCAGGTTGGGGGCCTTGGCGTTCAATATGCCAACGTTAAGCCCCATCAACACATATTTCGGTTATTTGAGTACGTTTTTAAGAGCATCGACCCGTTGGGCGAGCTCTTGCAGTTTTGCCTGCATTTCGTTGACAAACTTGTTCTTTTCATATCGGCCACGGACCTGTTCGAAGTCCAGTAGGGCGTCGTCATGGGAGGCGGCATCCTGGCCGAAGCCGGAGCGGCTGAGTTCGGCGAATTCTTTTTCGGCGTCTGCGAGGACGAGCTTGTAGAATTTTCCTTTGATTTTGGCGAATTTGTCGGCGAGGTTGAGCAGGTCGTCTTTGGAGGCGTTGGTGAGGTCGACGCCGAAGACTTGCTGGAAGGCCTTTAGGACCCAGAGCCAGGCGTCTTTGTCGTAGGCCTGGTGAATGGATTGGAGGGCGTTGTTAAGTGCGTCTGCAGAATCGACGTTTCCGGCTTCGATGGTATCGTGGAGTTGGGCGAGTCGTTGGCGGGGCATGAGCAGGCCGGCGATATCGACCCATTGGTCGGAGTAGAGGGCGTCGGCGTCGGGCTGGAGTGCAGCGAGCATGGCGTCGCGGCCTCCATTGAGTCCCTTTTCGGCTCGTGAGAAGGCGGTTTCGAGGAGGTACATTTCGATGCCGGTGCGGTAGTTTTTCTGTCCGGTTCGCAGGATGGGCCGGCGAATCATGGCGCCACCGAGGGCGACTTCTTCGATGGATTTGTCGGTGGCGTCCTGGAGCTGCTTCAGCTGAGCGGAGGCTCGTAGCATTTTTCCGACGGTGTAGGGGCTGAAGACGTCGAAGCTGATGAGGTCGCGTTTGACGGCGGCTTTTCGGCGGTCCCTGGTGCGCCATTTAGCGCCGTCACGGACGGTGCCGACGGTGGTGATGTTGAGTCCTGGTACGAGGGCGGCTTTTCCGTCGGCTCGTGCTTCGATATGGCTGAAGACGTGGTCGGCCAGGTCGAGGGTGCCGGAGTGTTTGCCGAGGACGACGGAGAAGGGCCCGATGCGGCATGGCCACATCATGTATGAGAAGGATCCGGTTTTGACGCCTCTTGCGAGTTTGCCTTCGTGGACGGGTCCGAGCTTGTACATGTGGTTGGACTGGTTGGAGCCGCTGCCGGCGTTGTAGAAGCTGAAGAGGGCGGCGATGAGCAGGGTGGACTTGTGGTGGGTGACGGAGTAGGGTCCGGCGAAGACGCTGACGGCCTCGCCGTGGAAGGCTTCGCAGTTGGCGAAGAAGAGGGAGTTTTCGGCGGAGTACTGTTTTCCTATCTGGCAGGCTTGTCCGACGAAGACTTTGGCGAGCAGGGCGCCGTCGGAGACGGAGGCGCCTTCGGCGACGATGAAGTCTTGTGCTTTGACGTCTGGGCCGATGAAGGTTGGGTCATCGGGAGTGCTGAGGATGGTGCCGTTGCGTAGCGTGGCGGCGCCGTCGATACGGGCATGGGGGCCGACGTTGAGGTCGATGATTTCGCGAGCGGAGCAGATACAGGCGTTGTCGTCGATGTTGCCGCGGTCGGCCTTGGCGTGTTGTGTGTATTGGTTAGCGATGGCGTGGAGTTTTTTGACGAGGGCGGGGCGATAGCGGTGGAGGCAGGCGAGGTAGGCATATTGGGCGGACATTTGGGCGAAGAGGGTGACTTCGCGGCCGCCGCCTTCGTTGAGGACGTCGATTTCGATGCCGTTGCCGAAGGTGGCATCAGGGCTGGTGTGGAGGCATCCGACGTTTTCGATGCAGACGTTGTTTCCGATATTGTAGTTGGCGAGGTGAACACCTACGTTGGCGATGCGGCAATCGTTTCCGATAGAGGCGTTGACGATAATGGCGTTGAAGATGCCGGACGTTTTTGGCAGGCCGTGGCAATCGGTCAGATCGCCGGCGAGTCGGCCGATACGTACGTCGCCGTCGAAGTGGACGTTGCGGACGCGTGCGGCGTTGAAGCCATCGGCCACGGTAACGTTTTTCCAATGGCGGGCGGAGCAGCCCTGCTGAATCAGCTGTTGGATTTCATCATCCTGGAGCATTCGGAATCGGGGCATTCTTCATTCCTTTTTTTTGCAATATCGTATGTATCGTTGGCGATAGCGGCCTCTTCGTTGGTGGGAATAACAAAGACTTTGACAGGGCTATCGGGAGTACTGACGAGTGCTTCACGAGCGCGGACGTCGGCGTTTACCTTTTCGTCGAGGTGGAGGCCCAGCTGGCTGAGGTTGCTGCAGGCGTTTTGTCGGACCTCGACGGAGTTTTCGCCGATGCCTCCGGTAAAGATGACGGCGTCGAGGGTGCCGAGGACGGCGGTGTAGGCACCGATGTATTTTTTAACGCGGTAGCAGAAGATGTCGATGGCGAGTTGGGCGCGTTCGTTGCCGCTCTGTGCGGCTTGGGCGAGGGTTCGCATGTCGTTGGAGAGGCCGGAGACGCCGATGAGGCCTGCTTGTTTGTTGCAGAGTTTGTTGAGTGCGGCGACGTCGTACCCTTTTCCGGCGAGGTAGAAGAGGATGGCGGGATCGAAGTCACCGGAGCGGGTGCCCATGACGAGGCCTTCGAGGGGGGTGAGTCCCATGGAGGTATCGACTGAGTGTCCCTGTTTGACGGCGGCCATGGAGCAGCCGTTGCCGAGGTGGCAGGTGATGACGTTGACGTCGTATTTGCCGCGTTTCATGAGTATGGCGGCTCTTCGGGCGACGTAGCGGTGGCTGGTGCCGTGGAAGCCGTAGCGTCGGATGCGGAATTTTTCGTAGAGTTCGTAGGGCAGGGCGTACATGTAGGCGGTGGGTGGGATGGTGGCATGGAAGGCGGTGTCGAAGCAGGCGATTTGTGGTACGTCGGGGAGTGAGTGTTGGGCGGCGCGGATACCGACGAGGTTTGGGGGATTGTGGAGAGGGGCGAGGTCGGCGAATTTTTGGATGGAGGCGAGGACGTCGTCGTCGATGACCATGGAGCCGGTGAACTCTTCGCCGCCGTGTACGACGCGGTGGCCTACGGCGCCGATTTGGCTGATCTGGGAGATGACGCCCATTTTGTCGTCGACGAGAGTGTCGAGGACGAGGGCCATAGCCTGATCGTGGTCGGCGGCGTCAGTATCGAGGTTGTAGGTGTCGCCGTTTACGTTATGGATGAGGCGGCTATGCTCTTCACCGATACGTTCGACGGTGCCTTTGGCGAGGACGTCGGCGTCAGGCATATTGAAGAGCTGGTACTTGATGGAGGAACTGCCACAGTTTACCACTAAGACTTTCATGGTTGGTCCTTTCCGTATTGGGCGAGTCGCTAGTTGCGGCTGCTGTTCAAGGAGGCCGTCGTGGTTAAGCGGCCTTTTGGTCTACACTTGGGCAAGTGTGACGGCGGTGGTAGCGACGATATCGTCGGCGCTGGCACCACGTGAGAGGTCGCTGACAGGCATAGCGAACCCTTGAAGGAAAGGTCCGATAGCCTGAGCATGGGCCAAGCGTTGAGTGAGTTTGTATGCGATGTTGCCGGCGTCGAGGTCGGGGAAGATGAGGACGTTGGCGTGTCCGGCGACGTCGCTTTGTGTTTTGACCTTTTTGGCGGCGACCTGAGGTACGATGGCGGAGTCGGCCTGGAGTTCGCCGTCGATGGCGAGCTCGGGGTTGCGTTGTCGTGCTATTTCGAGAGCGGCGGTGACTTTGTCAACGTCGGCGTGTGCGGCACTGCCCTTGGTGGAGAATGAGAGCATGGCGACGTGTGGTTGTGAGCGGAGTAGTTTTTGGGCACTGATGGCCGAAGCCAAGGCGATTTCGGCGAGCTCCTCGGGGGAGGGATTGATGTTGACGGCGCAGTCAGCGAAGATGAATGGGACGTTTTTTTTGCCGTTGAATTCGGGAACGATCATGAGGAAGAAACTGGAGGGGGTGGTGATGCCCTGGGCAAAGCCGACGGTGAGGGCACCGGCCTGGATGACGGTGGCCGTGGCGGTAGCGGCGCCGGCGACCATGGCGTCAGCATCACCGGTAGCGACCATCATGCCGCCGTAGAATACGGGCTTGGTTACCATACGTCTGGCGACCCCTTGTGAGACCTCGCGCGTGCGTCGTTCGGCGTAGGTGAGGGCATAGGGGTCTCTTTTTTCGGATTCCTTGGGGTTGATGGTGGCGATGCCATCGAGGGAGAGGTTGGCAGCGGCGGCGGCAGCGTCAATTTGCTCCGGGGTTCCCAGGACGATAGGTTGGGCGATACCCTGGCGTTTGATGGCGTGGGCAGCTTTGATGATGCGTTCGTCTCGCCCCTCAGGTAGAACGACCCTAAGTTGGCGTTTTTTGGCACGTTCGGCGAAGTCTTTGAGGATATCCATAGCACGCTCCTATCGCAGAGATAATGTTGCGGTAGCTTAGGCCCCGTCTTGGCCGGCGGTCATGCTGGTATTGGCATCGAGAACCCGGCCAACCAGCTTGATTGGGGGGCATGATGGTGGCAGGGCGTCGGGATGTCAAGAGAAATATCGGGTGTTCACATCAATAGTAGCACATAGCTCCCTATTTTCGTAGCCAGGGACGTGAGATACGGGCGAAATTGTCCGGTAGGGTCGCTACTGTTTCCCAGAGCCTGCTTCGGGCCAGCTGCTGCCGGTGCTGCTCAAGGGCATGCAGGTAGTTGTGTCGGCGAAGCAGGGCGTAGATATAAGAGCGGGAGACGGAGCGGCCGTACTGTCGCTGAATGACCTGGCGGGCGAGCTTGACGGTACTGACATCGTGGTGGGCCGCTTTTGTAGCGAGGGTATTGACGAGGCTTGCTTCCTGGGCAGGGGAGAGAAGGGCCCAGCGTCTTCCGCCGCGACCTTGACGCTCTAAGCCCTTTTTCCCATTCGTGTTGTACTGTTTGAGCCAGAGTCTTACCGACTGAATGGAGACGCCGAGCATACTGGCAATGGTTGGCGCGTGGAGGCGATGGACCTTGGTGAGCAGGACGACGAGTCGGCGTTTGTAGGCGGCTTTATCGTGAGCCTGGTCAACCCATAGGGCCAGAGCGGCGTCTGAGAGGTGGTCCTGCACAAGAGCTGGCTGTCGCATATGGCTGAATCCTCTGCCAGATAAGGGGGCTGTGGAGGCTTTCAAGCGAGCAGAATCATCAGGGAAGCAGCCTCGGCGAGAAAATCTATTTTTGACATGTACATAATAGGGCTATCGTGGCCTTTTTGCAAGAAAGAACTGGTCGGGTGTAAGGGGGGGGCAGGGCAATCGCATCTAATTTCCTCGGTCATTGCGAGTGAGGACTCGCCAAAGGTAATCGTGGCTCCAGCCGCAGCAGAGGCGTTTGGTTTTAATGCCGACCCTATGTTTCGTCTGGGCCTTG
>Ga0180430_10000821_pt1 | contig 32808 bp, 29 predicted proteins | sample SS_ome_9_FD_132999 | JGI IMG/M metagenome (GOLD analysis project Ga0180430, IMG submission 132999) | Hypersaline lake sediment archaeal communities from the Salton Sea, California, USA - SS_1_S_2 metaG | ecosystem: Environmental > Aquatic > Non-marine Saline and Alkaline > Hypersaline >... | reverse complement strand
CAATCGCTGATGATTTAAATATCTCACAAGCTTTAGCATCTTTGTTTGATCTTATCCGTAAAGGAAATGCTTTTATCGATGCTAAGAAGATGGATAAACAACAAGCGAGTAAGCTCTATTCTCTATTAGAAAAGTTTGATCAAGTCCTAGGACTAATTTTTTATAAAGAAGAAAAAGAAGATATTGACCAAGAAATACTAGAAGCTTTAGACAAAAGAGAACAAGCAAGAAAAGATAAAAACTATGCTCTTGCTGACGAACTTAGAGATTTTATTCATTCTAGAGGATATGAGATTGAAGATACTCCTAAGGGAGCAAGGGTAATAAGAGGAAAAAATGTCCAGACGCACTAAAGATGAAAACTTTTTGCTAAAGCTTTACGAGCATGCTCAAGATGAAGGAGATCTAAATCTTGAGGTGAATTTTGAAGAGCTCGGAAAAGAGCTTACTTTAAAAGACAAGATCATTAAAAACATTGTTCGTGATCTTGCCCAAGCAAATTTTATCCAAAAAGTTGATCAAACAAAAATCAAACTAACTCAACATGGGATTAATCTAGCGCAAAAGTTTAAAGACGGTTGGGCTGGCTAAAGACTTATTTGGTTGTCCTTCAGAATGCAGTTCATCTAGATATTTTATAATTTTATTCGCGGTTATATCAGAAGCTAATTTTCTTATTCTTCCATAGCTTCTATGAGAAAAGTAAAGGCTTTTTATTCCTTCAATAGCAGCTTTATTCATTTGCCAGGAGGTTTTTAGATTGATCTGTGCTTGGTTGATAGCAGAAAGATGGGTATTTAAATTATCTTCAACTAAATCTCCTTGATTTTAATATCTCAGAGCTTGTTTCTGTGTTGTTTCTAAAAAATTTACACATTGTAAATAGTTTTTTAATGCCCGTTGTTGATGAGGTGTTATTGTCATAGGTTTTTTTCCTTCTTAGATTCGGAGGACAAATCCTATCAGGAAAACAAATAGAGATAAAGAGCAACCTTAAACAGGTTGCTCTTTATTTAATGATTCTTTTGTAGGTGGTTTTGCTGGTTTGTCATCAAAACGCATAAGAGGGAAAAACAGAACATCACGAATAGAGATCTGTCTTGTTAGTAACATTACCAAGCGGTCAATACCCATTCCAACTCCACAGCAAGGAGGCATTCCTTGGCAGATAGCTTCGATAAAATCTTCGTCTAAAGGATGAGCTTCATCATCACCAGTTTCTCTTTTTTTGTTTTGATCTTCTAAAAGAGTTCTTTGCAATACAGGATCGTTAAGCTCTGTATATGAATTTGCAAGCTCATTTGCAAAGATAAAGCTTTCAAACCTTTCTACAATACGCTCTTTTCTTAATTTCGGGTCTCTATGCAATTTACATAAAGGAGTTGTTTCAATTGGATGGTCAGTAATGTGGTGAGGTTGGATTAGGTGCTCTTCAACAAAAGCTTCAAAAAGCATAGCAATCAGCTTTCCTCTTGGTGCTTGATCAATATCCTTTGGATCATCTTCACCTTTTTCTTTTAATATTGATCTTAGTTCATCATCTGAATGAGCGTAAATATCAATGTCTCCATAAGTTTTGATACTTTCTATCATTGACATTCTTTTCCAAGGAGCTTTTATATCAATTACAGTAGGTTGCTCGTCACCTTCTTTTAAAAACTCTAACTTTGTTGTTCCAAAAAGATCTAATGCGATTTTTTCACAGAGGTTTTCAATGAATGTCATCATGTCATTGTAATCCCAATAAGAAGCATATGCTTCTATCTCAGTAAACTCTGGGTTGTGAGTTTTGTCAATTCCTTCATTACGGAAAACTTTTCCAATCTCAAAAACCTTATCAAACCCACCAACAATCAGTTTTTTTAATGGAATTTCTAAAGAAATTCTTAAAAACATCTCTTGGTCAAGAGCATTTAAATGAGTTTTAAATGGTCTTGCCTCAGCTCCGCCATAAATATTTTGTAATACAGGTGTTTCTACTTCTAAAAAGCCTGCATCTTCAAAGTAAGAGCGAATGACTTTCATAATCTTTGAACGAATCTCAAAAGTCTTTTTTACTTCTTGATTTGAGATAAGGTCTAAATATCTTTTTCTATAACGAACACCTTTATCTGATAAACCTGAATGTTTGTCAGGTAATGAAAGCACTGTTTTACAAAGAAGAGTGACTTTTTTTGCGTAGATCGTTAACTCATTTTTCTGTGTGCGAAAAAGATGACCTTCAATTCCAATAATATCTCCAAGGTCTATCTTCTTTTCAATGAACTTAATTGGCTTTGATTCATTTGTTTCTCTATCAAAACCAGTAACTTCTGTTAGATCACGATTGAACATCACCTGGATTCTTCCAGTGTCATCTTGAATCTGCGCAAAAGCATTTTTTCCCATAGCTCTAAAAAGTACAAGCCTTCCTGCCACGCAAACTGAATCTGTTGAACCATTAGCTCCATCTTCACTATGTCCTACTTCTTGCCCTTCGTATTTTTTAATTAAAGACTCGGCTTTTTCTGTAGGGGTGAATTTTGGAGGAAAAGGGTCTATACCCATTTCTTCAATTTCTTTTAGCTTTTGATTACGTAATTTAAAATCTTCTTGTTGATGATAGGAAGGTGTGCTCATTTATAAACCCGAATATAAATATATTATATACAATGAGTTTAATCCCTCTTTCGGTTTTTGTCTAGATGACATGACAATTAAAAAGATTTTTTAATCTTTCTTGAGACTAGGTAGAAGGATTAAAGAAAAATACAAATAAAGATAGAGCGCTAAGAGCAATTAAAGGAATGCTTATTAGTGGCTGACTTATAAACATACATCCTATTGGATAGGCAGTTAACGCAATATACATCGCAAAGAACCTAGCGGTAACAGAAAGCTCTTTTTTACTTATTTCTCTTATTTTATTTTCAATTGTTTTTTGAATTTTTGAAAAACATTGTAATGAATTATTTTGATTTAATGTGACTTTCATCTTTATTTCTCAGTTTTGTTCTAATATACTATCGGTCCGACATTAATTCAATTAATAATGATTTATTTATAGTAAAAATTATTTTAATTGAAGTGAAATAAGGTTTTTGCGAGCCTGTTATTCTTTTGGAGGTGAAAACTATGTCTTCAACATATGGTACAATTTCAATACACACAAGTTCAATTACACATTCTAGATCCTTGTTTTGTTGTGGCTGTGTTTTTAAGTCTAAGAACAAAACAGTTAAAGAGGGTCAACCCTTAATAAAAAAAGTGGATGATCAAAGAAATTGCATAGTAATCAAACGCTCAGCACCTATCTGGGTATCTAAAGTGCTTGATTATGGTCCTGATCTTTTTAAGGCATCTAATTCACCAGAAGTTGGAGAGTATGGTCATGCAAGAGTATATAAAGACGCTGATGGGCTTTTATATATTGATCAAGGGTATTCTCACAGAAAATGTGTTGATCAAATCAATCGTGGCCCCAAAGTGCAAATTATGAGAAAACAAAAAAAGACATTAGAAACCCAGAGAAAACCAGGCTCTTTTTCTTTAAGTCCAAGAGAAAAAAAATTCTATGAAATGTTAGAAGGAAAAGCTATGAACCGTTCAAGTGACAATTAATGATATTAATTGAAATTTATAAGATTAATCGATTAATCTTATAGGGCATTAAAATCACAAAGGTTAATTATGAGTGCAATTAAAAGCTTATCATCTAGTAATAATGCGCCGTCTTTACATAAAACAACAAGATATTATGATCTTTGCCAATTGATAGAAAAAGGTAAGTTTAAGGAGTTTAAAAAGACATTAACAAAAGATGAAGCAAGCAATTGCAAAAGTCAAGCTGGTCAATCTCTTTTAAGGATAGCTGCTATATATCAAAAAAGATGTTTTATTGAATTGTTACTTGATTTAGGCGCTAATCCAAATGGAAGTCCTGATGATAGAGTAGCTCCTATAAACTCATTAGTCATGAGTCGTAAAAAAGACCTAGTAACTCTTTTACTCAATAGAGGAGCAAGTCCATCAGGCAATCGTGATGTATTTCAAGATCCTTATAATCCTAATTCTCCTTTAAGTTATGCAGTTTGTTTTATAGATATAGACCTTATTCAAATGCTTTTAGTAAAGGGGGCCGATATTAACAATGATCGGATTCAATTTATAATGTAATTGCTCAATTGAAAGTATCTCCAGAGAAAATGAGTAAGATTTTAGAGTTATTTGCCTATTTTGGGCTTAAAGAAGATGTATTAGATAGTGTGCTTGCAAATTATGGTATTGATCTTTGTAGTAACTTAGATTTGGATGCTCAAGAAAAATTTTGTATAAAATCAACAAGCTTTTATCAGAAAGTAAAAAACTCTTATTTTTCGGGCTTAAGGAGAAAGATCAATGAGCAAAGATTTTTACGTGGAGGTATCCCATTTGAGGTTCTAAAAGCTCTCAGTTTTAATGAACAAAAGATGCCAACTAAACTTCCTCTTCAAAGAAGTTGTTCTGAAGAGTCAAACAATTTTTCAGAAGCAGAACAAGACACTACAAAATGCATTTTAAAAGTCTAAATCTCTAAAAATATTCTGTGTAAAAATAAAATCACTGTAAGAGCCCAAAAAAGTGGATCAACATCTTTAATGTTTTTTGTTAATAGCCGAAAAAATGCATAGGCAAAAAAACCAATACATAATCCGTTATAAATACTTAGAGTCACTCCCATTGTTGCAATAAGAAGTACTGAAGGGATAAATTCAACTGAAGATTTATAGGGAATAGTTTTTAATTTTTGTAGCATTAAGTAACCAACAAAAATAATCACTGCTGATGAAGCAAAATCGGGTATAGATTTAACAAGTGGATAGATAAAAAGACAGGCAATAAAAAGACAAGCAGTTACAATTGCTGTTAACCCTTTTTTTCCTCCAGCTTTGATTCCTGCATAAGATTCAAGATGAAAAGTTAAAGATCCTGCACCAATAATCCCGCCAACCATAGAACCTATACTGTCACAAAACAAAGAAGGTTGAAGGTCAGGGATTTTTTTTGTTTCTTCACAAGAACATAAACTGATTAACGCTGCGCTTGTATCCATAAGAGCAATTAAAAATACTGATAAAATTACAGCCCAATATTCTTTTGTACCAAGAGGTGTGATGTCTACTTGAAAAAAAGTGGGATCTAATGAAGGAATAGATCCGATTACTCCATGATACGTTGTTATTTTAAAGACTAAAGCAACCGCCCAGAAAAATAGAATAGAAAGTATAAAAGCAGCTTTAATTTTGAATCTTGATAGTATGTAAATAGTTAAAAGAGTAAGAGAGGTTAAGAGGGTTTCTAAAGTGAAAATTTTGTCATAAGTGATAAAGTTTTGTGTTTGTTTTATTATGTTTATATGCTCTAGGCCAACAATAATAAGAAAAAAGCCAATTCCACAAGTTGTCGCCTGTCTTAAAGGTTCTGGAATAGCGAGGACAAGTTTTTGTCTTATATTCAAAACATTTAAAATAAGTAGAAAGGCAGAGGAGATAAAAACAGCTCCCATTGCTTGCGCAAAGCTAAAGCCTAGTTTGTTTATGACTGTGAAGGCAAGGTAAGGGGTTATACTAAGAGCTGGGGCTATAGCGATAGGAAAGTTTGAGATTAATCCCATCATCACAGTTGAGATAATTGTTGCAATGATAGTTGCAGTCATCACGGAGCCTTCATTGACACCTGCTTGAGAGAAAATAGCGGGGTTTAAGATGATGATGTAGGCCATTGTTGCAAACGTAGAAATTCCTCCTAAAAATTCTAATCTGTTTCTTTTAAAAAATTGAATCATCCATTAGCCTCGTAGTATGCAAAACATCATTATTCAAAAAAATAAAGCATTTACCAACTTTTTTAAACCAATTGTTGTTCCTCCCTCAAAATCTCAAACAATTCGCGCAATTCTTTTTGCATTTTTAGCCTGCGGTAAAAGCAAAATAGTAAACCCTCTTTTCTCTAATGACACTCTTGCTATGCTAGATATTTGTAAGTTACTCGGGGCAAAAATATCAAAAGAAGATCATTGCATCTACATAGAGAGCAAGGGAGTTAAAGATCATAGTCTTGTTACATTAGATGCAAAAAATTCAGGATTAATTCTCAGGTTTTTACCTGCAATTTTATCGTTAACAAAGACACCGTTTGTAGTTACTGGAGATGCATCAATTCAAAACAGCCGTCCTTTTTATCCTCTACTAGAAGGGCTTTGTCAAAGAGGAGCTGGTTGTTTTTGCTTAAAAAATCATGGATATGCTCCAGCTTTTTTAAAAGGACCTATTTTTCCTGGGATAGCCTGTATTGATGGGCAAGATTCACAACCTGTTTCAGCAATGTTAATAGCTTTAAGTCAGTTAAAAGGAAAATCAGAACTTATTGTTAAAAATCCTGGAGAAAAACTTTGGGTAGACCTAACACTTCAATGGCTAGATCGGTTTGATTGTAAAGTGAAAAAACATAGTTCAGAACACTTTACAGTCTATGGAAATGGAAAAATCACTCCTTTTACTTACACTGTTTGTGGTGATTTTTCCCAAAGCTTTTATCCAATTGCAATAGGGCTTATTTGTAATTGCGAAGTTGAAGTTCATTCATTAAATTTCTCTGAAAAACAGCCAGATAAAACTTTTATTTCACTTTTAGAAAAACTAGGTGCGACGTTTAAAGTCGATAAAGAGCACAATAGAGTAACGGTTTTAAAAGAAAGTAAATTGATTGGATGTGAGCTTGATATTGATACATGCATCGATGCTATTAGTGTTTTAGCGGTGTTAGGTTGTTTTGCTCAAGGCAAAACAACTATCAAAAATGCCAAAATTGCAAGGAAAAAAGAATGCGATAGAATAAGAGCGACCTTCTTAGAGTTAAAAAAAATGGGAGCTAATATCAAAGAGACAGAAGATGGACTAATTGTCTATAAGAGCGACCTTAATGGAGCAAACCTATTTTCTCATAATGATCACAGAATGGTGTTTTCTCTATCTTGTGCTGCTATGGGCGCTAAAGGAAAAACAACAATCAATCAGATTGAATGTATTGGTAAAACAAATACCAACTTTTTTGAAGAATTACAAAAAATAGGTTTAGAAGTATGCTCTTATTTCTAATTGGTTATCCAAGGGTTGGCAAAACAACAATTGGGAAGAAGTTAGCTCAATTTCTTAAAGTAGAGTTTTATGATACAGATAGTTTGATCTTAGAAAACACTAATGAAAAAACAATCCCTGAGCTTTTTTCAAAAATTGGTGAGGAGCAATTTCGTAGGTTAGAGCATCAAGTTTTACTGTCTTTGAAAAACAAAGATAAAGCCGTTGTAGCAACTGGAGGGGGATTGGTGACTCTAAGTGAAAATCAGACTATATTAAAACAATGTGGAATGGTTGTTTGGCTACAAATCTCATTAGATACACTACTGCAAAGGTTAAAAGTTAAGCCATTATCTTTTATTGGTTCTGATTGTCTATTGGACTTTTTAAAGAATAGAAAATCTATTTATCAAAGTCTTTGTGATACTCTCCTAGATATTACAGATGAAAAAGTAGCTTTAGCTCAATTAGAATGTATATGGAAAAAAATAAATGAAAAACAGTTTTGGTAACCTTTTTAAAATTACAACCTTCGGAGAGTCTCATGGCTTTTGTGTCGGAGTTGTTATAGATGGTTGTCCTGCTGGTATTAAGATTTCCGAAGAAGAGATCTTTTTATTATTAAAAAAAAGATCACCAGGCAAAACTTATACATCTCCAAGAACGGAAAAAGATTTTCCTCGTCTTGTGTCAGGGGTATTTCAAGGACAAACAACAGGAGCGCCGATTTGTATTTTTATTGAAAATAAAGATGCAGACTCTTCTAAGTATGAAAAAGTTAAAGACCTTTATAAACCTGGACATAGTAATTTTACCTATCTTCAAAAATATGGTGTTTTTGATTACAGAGGAGGGGGAAGAGCTTCTGCAAGAGAAACAGCAGCAAGAGTTGCAGCAAGTGCGGTAGCAAAAAAGCTTTTAGAAAAAGAGAAAATTGAGATTTTTTCTTATATAAAAAAACTAGGGGATGTAAAAGCTCAAACCTTCTGTAAAGAATCATTACAAAAAAGCCCGATTTTTTGTGCTGATCCAGAAAAAGAAAATGAAATGATAGCTACTTTAGAAAAACTTACTGATGATTCATTAGGAGCAGTAGTCGAGTGTGTAATCAAAAATTGCCCATTAGGACTTGGTGAACCTGTTTATGAGAAATTAGAAGCTTGTTTAGCTAAGGGGATGCTTTCTATTCCAGCAGTAAAAGGATTTGAGATTGGATCTGGGTTTGAAGGGGCTTTTATGAAAGGCTCAGATCATAATGACCAGATGACAAAAGCGGGCTTTAGTTCTAACCATGCGGGAGGAGTTACAGGAGGAATATCAACTGGGCAAGATATTGTTTTTCGTGTTGCGTTTAAGCCAACATCATCAATAAAAAAAGCTCAAACCACCTTGGATATAAATGGTGTAGAAAAAATTTTTAAACTCCCTGAAGGCTCAAGACATGATCCATGCGTTGCTATAAGAGGAACACAAGTTGTGTCTGCTATGGCATACCTTGTGATTGCAGATCACTACTTAATGAATAAAGTTGCGAGAGTATAAGTGTTATTAGAAGAGGTTTTGTCATTAGATTTAGATCGTTTAACATGTGTAATTTCAGATACACATGTAAAATGCCATTACGGAAAGTTATTAGAAGATAGGTTTCCCAAAGCTCATTTTTTCTACATTAAACCAGGGGAAAAAACAAAAAATTTTTCTGAAGTTCAAAGATTGTTAGAAAAACTCTTAGAGCTTCCTTGTGATCGTTCAATGCAAATAGTTGGAATAGGAGGAGGGGTGATTTTAGACCTTGCTGGTTTTATTGCTTCTATACTTTTAAGAGGGGTTGGTTATATTTCTATACCAACTACTTTTCTTGCTATGGTAGATGCTTCTATTGGTGGGAAGACTGGGGTAAATACATCTAAAGGAAAAAACTTAATAGGAAGTTTTTATCCTGCTGAAAAAATAATAGTAGAGCCTAAGTTTTTGTTATCGTTGTCAAAAGATGAGCTTCAATCTGGGTTTGTAGAAGCTGTTAAACATGCTCTTATTTATAGAAAATCACTCTTTACTAATTTTGAAAAGCACTCAAATAATCTTATTAAGATGGATTTAGACTATTTAACCTCTATCTTACCAGAAGCTAGACAGGTAAAAATTGATATTGTTGATAAAGATCTTAAAGAATCAGGATTACGAAAATTATTAAACTTTGGTCACACAATTGGCCATGCGGTAGAATGTGCTTGTGAGTATCAAATTCTTCATGGAAAAGCTGTTGCAATAGGGATACTTACAGAGTGTTTTATTGGGTTTAAAAGATTAATTCTTTCAGAAAAGAATTTTAAAAGAATTTGCAAGGCATTTGAAGATTTTGATCTAGTGTTCAAACTTCCTAAAACGATCAATGAAGAAAGTTTTTTTAAGGCTTTATCAAAAGATAAGAAAAACAAAAACAATCAAGTTCATATGGTGTTTTTAGCTGATATTGGAAAGTATTATCAAGTTGAAAATCAGGTAACATTTTCAGTTACTGAAGAAGAGTTAAAAGAAGCATATATTTGGATGACAAGGAGGTTTTCATGTTAGTTGCAACTATTTCTGGTCCGGATATTGAAGACCAAATAAGAAAAGCTTCTCTTTATGCTGATATACTAGAGTTTAGATGGGATCTTTATCCTGAGATAAATCCTTCAGTTGTAAAAAGTAGTAACCTGCCTGTTATTTTTACCTGTAGAAAAAATGATATTTTTTCTGATGAAAAAAGATTAGATAAATTAAGAGAGCTTTTATCTTTTAAACCTGACTATGTTGATCTCGAAGAAGACTTACCAAAAGAGATTTTTGAAGAATTTTCAAAACATACTAAGGTTATTTGCTCTTATCATAATTTTGAAAATACACCAGAGGATTTAAATGCTCTTATATACAAAATGCAAAAGAAAAGAGCTGATGTGTATAAGATAGCAACATTTGCAACAAGCTCATTAGACTGTATAAAAATGTTACAGTTTGTAAAAGAGCAAAAAATACCTACTTCTGGAATGTGCATGGGTCCTTTAGGAGGAATTACTAGGATCTTAGGACCTGTTTTTGGTAATTTTTTTGATTATTGTTGTATTGAAAATCCTGTTGTAGAAGGTCAGTTAAGTCTCAATTCTATTTGTGATATTTACAGATATAAAAGTTTAAACAGACAAACAAAAATCTATGCTCTTTTAGGAGATCCGGTAGACAAGAGTGTTGGTCATAAATTTCATAATTCCATTTTTTCATTAAAAGAAAAAAATGCTGTGTACATAAAGATCTTACTAAAGGATTTTGAGCTTGAAGCATTTTTTAAGTTGATTGATTCACTTAATTTTTGTGGTTTTTCAGTCACAATGCCTCTTAAAGAAAAAATCATTCCATTTGTCGATAAGATCTCTTTAGAAGATCAGAAAATTGGATCGATTAATACTTTAATCAAAAAAGAGGGGATGTGGATCGGTTCAAATACTGATGGAAAGGGAGCTTTAAAAGCTTTACAAGAGCACATGGATATTGAAAATAAGAAGATTGTTATCTTTGGAGCAGGTGGTTCTTCTAAAGCGCTTATTCAAGCTTTTTTAAAGAAAAAAGCTCAGGTTATTATTGTAAATCGCACAAAGGCTAAAGCTTTAGCTTTAGCAGAAAACTGGGGATGTAAATCAATTTCCAAAGAAAATCTAAGTGAAATTATTGAATGTATAGACTTAATTGTGAATACAACTCCTGATGCTTCAATGTTTCTTGATGACATTAGACGAGCAAAAAAAGCAGTTGTTATGGATATTGTTTCTTATCCTATTATGACTTGCCTTATAAAAAATGCTAAAAAAAACAAGCTTCGCTGTGTTTTTGGTTATGAGATGTTTATTCATCAAGCTTACTATCAACAAAAGGTATTTAGCTAAGAATTTTTCTATAAAAAAAATCTTATCAATGCATTCTCACATCTTCGTAATTTTTTCTAGGAGGCTATTATGAGAATACTTTTTTTTTCCATTTCACTCAGTTTGGTTACATTTCTACAAGCTTTAACCTGGTCTCCACCTGAAGTTATATCTACTTCAACAGAAATATCTGAAAATCCACAAATAAGTATTGATTCATCAGGAAATAGCGTTGCAGTATTCACAACAAAAGTAAATGGATTAAAAGTATCACAAGCGGTTTTAGATAATAATGGCTGGCAAACACCTATTAATCTATTTGAAGAGGCTGGATGCCAATATGCAGAGCCAGTGTTAGCAGCAAATAAATGTGGACAAGCCTTTGTTTTAGGATGTTTTCGAAATGGGGGTCCTATCATGATAGAAGCTATGAAATTTGATAATAATCAATGGACAGGTCCTGAAATAATTTCAACTGCAGATGGTGATAATTACTTTGTAGATCTTGCGATCAATGAAAATGGAGAAGCTATTGCAACATGGAATTGTGAAGATGGTGTTCAATGGCATGCAGTTGCAGGTTTTTATTCTTCGGGCCAATGGCAAATGCCACAAATTCTTTCATCAGAAGTAAAATCTACGAATTTTCCAGTAGCAGCAATTGACAGTTCTTTAGGGTCTATAGTTTTATGGTCTACTATGATGGGCAATGATTTAAGTGTAAGAAGTTCTGATTATTTATGTTCATGGTCTACTCCAGAAACAATTTCAACATTTTTTCAAAGTACACAATCTTATAAAATTGCTATGAATAGTTCAGGGAGAGCAGTAGCTGTTTGGACTTCTTTAAGTGGACCAAGTTGGAATACAAATGCAGTAACTTGGCTCGATGGTTCATGGTTGTCTCCGGTTGTTCTATCTGAAATAGGCCAAAATGACCAAAACCCTCAGATTGCCATCAATAATAAAGGTGATTGCATTGCTATTTGGGAAAGAAGAGTTTCAGGGGTGTTAACCATTCAAGCAGCAGTATGTATAAATCAAGTTTGGCAACCTGCTGTGACAATTTACTCGGCAAGTAAAAATAGCGTAAATCCCAAAATTTGCATCAATGACCTAACTGAGGCTGTTGCAGTATGGACCACAACAGTATCAGATGGAGTTACTGCAGTATTCTCTTCAAATTTTGAACCATGTTCTCAAGATTGGTCAATACCTGAACAAATTTCTCCAGAACAAATAAATGTATCAGATTATGAAAGTTACTCTTCTCCAGACGTTTCTTTAAACAATAACAGTTCAGTCATAGTTGCTTGGGAAAAAGTAAATACTAACGGTAAAGTAATCGAAGTAACTAAAACAACTTTATAATTCTTCTACCCAAGCTAATAGTCATTAGCTTGGGTTAATCAAAATATTCTAATAAATCCATAGATAAAACTACGGCATTATTTAGATTTATAACCTTTGAGTTGTAATCAAATATGAAGTGTGTAGTAGAAAAAAAGAGTAATTTCTTTAGAAATATGTATACAAAGGATCAATGTCTATTAATGTTTGAACTTTTGTATCTGGATTGTTTTTTAGTGTTGAGATAATGGTTTCTGAGATTACTTTAGATACTGGGCCTTTTACTAAACAATGAAATCTAAATTGATCTTTTACTTTTGCATAGCCACAGGGGGAAATTGGGCTTATTTGGTAGTTTGCAGGTAGAGAGTTTAAAAGGGTTTTCCTAATGTTATTTGCATAGTCTAATAGATGCGCATCGTCAGATGAAGAAAAGGTGATTTTTCCAAGTTTAGAAAATGGAGGATAAGAAAAGAGTTTTCTTACTTCTATTTCTTGGTTGTAAAAAGGTTTGTAATCTTGTTTTGCTGCAAGGTTTAGGGTGTCATTTTTTGGCATAAATGTTTGTAAAATTACTTCTCCTTTAATCTCGGCTCTACCAGCTCTACCTGCAACTTGGGTTACAAGCTGAAATACACTTTCGGAGGCTCTAAAGTCTGGGATTTGTAGCTGTGCATCTATACTTATAACTCCTACAAGAGAGCAAGAAGGAAAATGTAGCCCTTTTGTGATCATTTGTGTGCCGATTAACACATCAGCTTTTCCAGAGCGAAACTGTTTTAATAAAGCTTCTGACGCGTATTTTCTTTGAGTTGTATCTTTGTCTATGCGAAGGATGCGTAGAGATGGAAATAGAGCGTTTAAAGCTCTTTCTACTTGTTCTGTTCCAAATCCTTTAAATTGGATTTGATCAGGTGATTTACATTCTGGACACTTTTTAGGAGGAGCAATGTTATAGGTACATAAATGACAGACTAAGAGTTCTTTGTTTTTATGATAGGTTAAAGATAGATCACAATGAGGACATTTATGTGTCCAAGAGCAGCTTTTACATAAAATTGTAGTGTTATAGCCTCTTCTATTTAGAAAAAGAAGGCTTTGCTCACAACGCTCATGTCTTTGTTTAATCGCTTCAATAAGTTCTGAAGAAAAATAGGTAAACCTTCCTTGCTTTTCACATTCAGATTTCATATCGATGATTTTTACTTTTGCGATTGCTCCTTGCGCTCTTTTTGTTAGAGTAATTAAGTTAAACTTTTTTTGCTCAGCATTGTAAAAGCTTTCAAACGAGGGGGTAGCACTCCCAAGAACAATAGGGCAGCTATTTAGCTTTGCTCGCATGATAGCAACATCTTTAGCATGGTAAGTAGGGGCTTTTTCTGATTGTTTGTAAGATGAATCATGCTCTTCATCAACAACGATAAGTCCAAGGTTTTTTATCGGACAAAATATACTTGATCTTGCTCCTATAACGATGGGGGATTTTCCCTCTTCAATACTTTTCCAGGTGTCATATCTTTCACCTGTGCTTAATTTATGGTGAATTACCGCAAGTTTGTGAGAAAATCTGGCTTTAAATTTTTCAATAAATTGACTTGTTAGTGATACTTCAGGAACTAAGAAAATAACCGTTTTATTTTGATCTAATGCCTCTTGCATTAGTTGCATATAGACTTCTGTCTTCCCTGAACCTGTGACTCCATAAAGAAGGTGTGTTTGAAATTTTTTTTCATCAATGTCTTTTTTGATGATGTCAAAAGCAATTTGTTGCTCTGGATTTAGTTTTTTTGGTTTTGAAGGAAAAAAGGGTTGATTGGATAAAAATGTAGAACGGTCAATAACTTCATCTTTCTGGCAAAGAATATTTTTTTTCAAAAGAGAATCTATAGGACTTCTAGATATTTTCATCTCATCTAAAAGATCAGTTAAAAATAAGCCTTTTTTGTTTTTTAACATCACATCAATCACTAAAGCTTGAAGAGGATGTTTGATTCTAAGTTCAGAAGCAGATTCTAAAGCTTTTTTTCTAGAGATTTTAAGCTCAATAAAAATCTTTTTTTTCTCTTTGATCTCTTTTCTTAAAGATGGTGGAGAAAAAAGAGCAAAAACTCTTTGCATTGAGCTTGCGTAGTACTTAGCCATCCATTGGGAAAGCTGCCAGAGGTCATTGTTGATTTCAGGTTCTTTGTCTAAGATTTTTTCTATATCATAAACTGTATATGGAGGTTTTTTATGATGAATATTTACAACAGTTGCTTTTTGAGGTTTTTCTCTTAAAGGAACTTGAACTCTCATGCCTTTTGATAACTGATGTAAAAGATGCTTGGGAATCTTATAAGACAGGGGCTTTTTTATAGAGACATCTAAAATACAATCAGCAAAAGCGTCTAAAGTGTCTGAATCTTGTGACATAAGGCTTTATATAGGGCTCTTTTTAATATCGGTTGCTTAAAGTATAATGAGATATCTGGGAGTAAAAACAAATCAATTTCTTGGATTTGTCTTTTAGATTGAGATGGGATTTCCTTGTAGAGCTTCATTAAATTTTTTGCATGAAAAATCTCATGGTCACTACAGATAATTAACTTTAAGCTTTTAGATGATAAAAATGACTCCCACCCATTTTCCTTTTCTATTGAAAGAGCATTATATAATTTTGCCGGAAAATGCTTTTGAGTTAGCACCCTTTCAACATTTTTTAAAAATAAAAGCTTTTTAGGGTTGTTTTCAAAAACAAGAATAGCTACTTGATAAAGACAAACTCCTCTTTTTTGTCTTTCTTTAGCCTTTGTATCATCTGGAATTAAATCCACAAGAGGTAGTTTGGGATCTAGCTGCAAGAGGTGCTTTTTTGCTACAAGCGATTGATTGATTGTAACTTTTTCTATGTGCTCTAATTTAAAAGAGGCTTTGGGTTTTGCCTGTACTGGTTTTTTCTGTGGCTCAGGTTCCTTTTTTAAAGGAGGTTTAGGCTGAACTTTTACTGGAGCTATCTTTACAGGAGGTAAAGGAGGGGAAAAGTTTTTTTTAAAAGGCTTTTTTTCATGGTTTAATTGCCTTTTTTTCTCTCTTAGTAAAAGAGGAGGAAAGTGAGAAAGAGTATCTCGAATAAGATTTATAGACTGATCTTTTAGATTCATTATTAACAAAGGTTGTTTTGAATAAACTCTAAAAACCCTCTTTTTTTATACTGGGCAAGTAGATGGTTATTCATTTGCTCTTTTCCTTCAGGATAAACCATTTTGATTAAATCACCGACTTTTTTCTTTCCGTAAATGTTAGAAAGCTCATTTATATTTTGATTTACAAAAAGCAAAACACTCTCATCTTTTAAATATTTTTCAATTAGAAAAAAAGTTGTTTCTAAAAGCTTTTTATAACTTGTTTGAATTTTGTCTAAAAATGGTTTGATTGAAAAATCTGGCTCTTTTTTATCATAAGGTTCTAACTTTTTTTCCATGATAAAAAGGTCTAGTTTAATCTCTTCAACTTTTTCTTTAAGATCTTTAAAAAGGGAAAAAAGTAGATTGTTAACAGGGGCGATATTTTCTAATTTCGCAAGCATTTCAGTGTAGAAAAAAAGCTTGTTTAAAAGCCCTGGAAAAGCAACTGAGTACTCACAGTTAGAAATTGAAAAAAGCCTCTCTGTGTGTTTTCCAAATAGATATAGTCTAAAACTTGTTTCAAGTTCGTCAAAGTCATAGAGCTTTAATTTTTTTATGTAGGAATGTAATAAGACCGTGTCGGACAAAAGAAAAAGTAAGAAGAGTTTTTTTGCTCTTTCTTTTTCTTTAGAGTTTAAATCTTCTTTCTCATAAGTACTTAAGAGATGAGAATAAATTGTGTAAGCTTCCACTTAAAAACTCTGTTTGGTCCGGCATGCCAAGCTTAAAAAATATTAGATAATTTGTCAAAAATTTCATCCAAAAGTAGAAAGATATATCTGTCTTATGTTTTTTTATTATAAATGAAAAAAAATTCTAGATGAATAAACACAATTTTATTTATAAAAAAATGATAATTGGATGAATACGAAAACGCGTCTATTTTCTTCAATTGTATTTTTTTCGATTTCTCTTTTTGCATCTCCAGTGTTAAAGGGGCTGATGTTCTATGGAGAATGTGTAAAAGATTTTTCTTCGGATTTAGATTTTTGTGGGATACGTACTTGTGGAATTTCGATTCCTGGTTCATCTTGTTTTTGCCAAGAGATGGAAACTTTCTTGGGAAAACCAATCAATCAAGTCTCTCTTCAAGAGATAAAGGCTAGTATTTCAAAACACTATAGATGCAGAGGATATCCATTGGTAGTTGTTGTAGCTCCTGATGGACAGGATATTACTAATGGCGTTTTATCTTTTGTAATCATTGAAGGAAAGCTTGGAAAGGTTTCAGCTTGTGGAGCTTGTTATTTTGATAATGAATGTATAAAAAAGTTTATCACATCAACTCCTGGATGTGTGATAGATCAGAATAGAATGCTACATGATCTTATGTGGATCAATAGAAATTCATTTAGAACAACAAATATTGTTTATGAGCCAGGAGATGAGCTTGGATATACAAATGTTGTTTTAGAAACTTGTGATCGTTTTCCGGTAAAAATCTGGGGTGGTTATGAAAATACTGGAAATATTATAGCTGGAAACAGTCGCTACTATGCTGGAGTTGATTTTTACAATCCCTATTTTAAAGAAGATACGATTCGTTACCTATTTATCACAGCACCACAGTCAAGTAGATGGTATGCGCATACAGCAACTTATACCATGCCATTTTCTTGGAGACATATATTAGAAGTTAGAGGTAGTTTTTCCAGAGCAGTACCTGATACGGATGATACAATTGAATCCTCCGGTTAAAACGAAAGATATTGGTATAAATTTTTGAAGGATATAATAGCAATACTTTTTATAAAGAAATTATTAAGTAGTTTCTAGTAGAGCATCTACAAATTCTTCGGGTTTAAAAGTAAGTAAATCTTCTTCTTTTTCACCAACTCCTATCCATTTTACTGGGATAGATAGGTTCTTATAGATTGAAACAACAACACCACCTTTTGCTGTACCGTCAAACTTTGTAAGTAGGAGTCCTGTTAGGGGAGTGTGTTTATGAAATACCGTTGCTTGGTCTATCGCATTTTGACCAGTTGTTGCATCTACTACTAAAAGAGTCTCATGTGGAGCTTCAGGAAGCTTTTTTTGAATCACTCTTTTTACTTTTTCAAGCTCATGCATTAGCTCTGTTTTAGTTTGAAGCCTTCCAGCCGTGTCAATAAGAACAATATCGAACCCTTTACTTTGAGCCTTTGTAACAGCATCATAAGCTACCGCTGCAGGGTCTGATCCAGGTTGAGTTTTGATGATCTCTATATTTAATTTATCTGCCCAAAGACAAAGCTGATCTATCGCTGCTGCTCGAAAAGTGTCACAAGCTGCTACCAATACTTTTTTACCTTGGTCATGATAATGCTTTGCTAACTTTGCTACTGATGTAGTTTTACCTGAACCATTTACCCCTACAATCATAATCACATGAGGACTGGCATGTTCTACTGATGAAGGCTCTTGAGTAAATAGGTCTAATAAATAGGTGCGGATGTGTGATAATAACTCTTTTGAAGATAGAGTCTGATCTTTCCTTAACTTTGAACGAATTAGCTCTGTAAGCTCTAAAGATGCTTTTGTTCCAAGGTCTGCTTCATATAAAAGCTCTTCTAAATCTTCATAAAGGCTCTCATCGACCTTTCTGGAAAATAGCGATTTTAACTTTCCTCCTATAGAGAAACCAGTTTTAGTGAAGAAAGATAAAACTTTTTTGACTTTGGATTTAAAGAAAGAAAACATAGATCCCAGTTTTTTTAATAAGAGTATAGCAGATACTTAAATTTTCTTTGAAGGGCTTCTTTATTCAAAAAAGTCTTATTCGAATTAAAGAGATTTAATTATCAATAATTTTATTGAATGAAAAATATTTATATAACATAAGGAGTTTAATAAGAATAATGAGGCAATTAGATGAATCTTCATGAATATCAAGCGAAGTATTTATTAGCAAAAGAAGGAATAGCTATCCCAGAGTTTGGAGTAGCTTCTTCTGTAGAAGAAGCAAAAAAGATTATAGATGATCTCAAACTTTTAGAAGCAGTAATTAAAATCCAGGTGCATGCTGGAGGAAGAGGAAAAGCTGGTGGAGTAAAGTTTGCTAAGGGACAGGAAGAGATTTTAAAGACTGTAAAGTCCTTACTCGGTATGAAAATGGTCAATAACCAAACAGGTCCTCAAGGAGTTATCGCAAATAAGGTCATGATTTCAAAGCCAATGGATATTGCTAAAGAGTACTATGTTGGTGCCGTATTAGATCGTGAGCAAGGGGGAGCATTTTTAATAGCTTCACCAGAAGGCGGAATGGAGATAGAAGAGATTGCTCAAACTCATCCAGAAAAGATCTTAAAAATGCCAATAAGTCTAGATGGAAAGATGAGAAATTATCAATTACTTCGTTTCTGTCAGTTTATGGGGTTTAAAGAAAGTCAGAGAAAAGAAGCTATGAAGCTTTGTAAAGGACTTGCCAAAGTGTTTATGAACTCAGATGCTACACTATTAGAGATCAATCCACTTATAGAAGATAAAGAAGGTAATATCTTTGCTCTTGATGCGAAGCTTGGTGTGGATGAGAATGCTCTTTTTAGACAGTCAGAGATTTGTACATTTTATGATCCCTCTCAAATCTCTAATCAAGAAGCAGAGGCAAAAGAGTTTGATTTAGCATACATAGCTATGGATGGTGATATTGGCTGTATGGTAAATGGAGCTGGTTTAGCTATGGCAACAATGGATATCATCAAATTGTTTGGAGGAGTTCCTGCAAACTTTTTAGATGTTGGAGGAGGAGCTTCCAAGGAAAAAGTTGCAGCTGGGTTTAGAATTATTTTAGAAGATCCAAAGGTAAAAACTATATTAGTGAATATCTTTGGGGGAATTATGAACTGCGCTACTTTAGCTGATGGTATTGTTCATGCGGTAAGAGATTTAGAAATGAAAGTTCCTTTAGTTGTAAGAATGGAAGGGACTAATGTTGACGAAGGAAAAAGAATCTTAAAAGAATCAAAATTACCAATTATTTCAGCGGATTCTTTAGATGATGCTGCAAAAAAAGCAGTAGAAGCATCTAAACAAAGTAAAAGAGAAGAGGGTTAGTCATGGGAATTTTTGTGAATAAAAAAACACGTGTGATTGTTCAGGGAATTTCTGGAAAAGCAGGCCGTTTTCATGCTGAGCAATGTTTAAAATATGGAACCCAAGTAGTTGGAGGAGTTACTCCAGGAAAAGGGGGAATGGAAGTATTAGGACTACCAGTGTTTGATACTGTATGGGAAGCTAAACAAAAGCTTAACTGTGATGCTACATTAATATTTGTACCACCTCCATTTGCTGCTGAAGCAATTTTAGAAGCTGAAGATGCTGATGTGCCTTTAATCGTTTGTATTACTGAAGGAATACCGATTAAAGATATGATAGAAGTTAAAAGAGTGTTATCCCAATCAACCACATCAAGGTTAATTGGACCAAACTGTCCAGGGTTAATTACTCCAGATGAGTGTAAAATCGGTATTATGCCAGGCTACATCCATAAAAAAGGAAAAATCGGTATTGTTTCTAAGTCAGGAACACTAACCTATGAAGCTGTATTTCAAACATCTAATTTAGGTCTTGGTCAATCTACATGTGTTGGAATTGGTGGAGATCCTTTAAATGGAACAAATTTTATTGATGTTTTAAAGTTATTTGAAAAAGATCCAGACACAGAAGGTATTTTACTTATAGGTGAAATCGGGGGTCAAGCAGAAGAAATGGCAGCTGAATGGATCAAGAAAAATGGAACTAAACCTGTTGCAGCTTTTGTTGCAGGGGTTTCAGCTCCTCCAGGAAAGAGAATGGGACATGCTGGAGCGATTATCTCAGGAGGAAAAGGGGGAGCGCAAGAAAAAATGCAAGCTCTTCGTGATGCAGGGGTAGTTGTTACTGAAAACCCAGGAAAAATGGGTGAAGCAATGCTAGAGGCTATGAAAAAATGATCGTTATCCCAGGAAAAATCCCCATTTTAATTCACCCTTTTTTCTGGCTGCTTGCCGGACTTATCGGAATTTTATATGGTGGTTTTTCTTTACTAGCCCTTATCTGGGTGGTGATTGTTTTTATTTCAGTTCTATTTCATGAATATGGTCATGCACTAACTGCAAAAGTTTTTGGGCAACACCCACAAATATCTCTAGTTGCTTTAGGAGGTTTAACAACCTACGAAGGAAAAGGACTAAACTTTTTTAAGCAGTTTATCATTGTATTAAATGGGCCTATATTTGGGTTTATACTCTGTGGGTTATCATACTTTGTTCTTTCTGCAGATTACTTTACTAATAACTACATTGTCTATTTTTTCTCTGCAATGTGGATTGTGAATTTATTTTGGTCTGTTGCCAATCTTGTTCCAGTGCTACCTCTTGATGGAGGACAGCTTTTAAGAATCGTTTTAGAAGGGATATTTGGCACAAAAGGGTTTAGAGCAGCTATTTTTGTAAGTATGTGTATAGCTGTTACAATTGCACTTATCGCTCTTGTATTTTATAGACAGTTGATTTTTGTAGCGATCATCTTCTTTTTATTTGCGTTTCAAAACTTTGAAATGTTTCGTCAGACAAGATTCATTTCAACTTCTGATAGAGATGATGAAAACAGAGAAGAAATCATGTTAGCCGAAAAAGCCCTAGAAGAAGGGAATAAACAAGAGGCAAAAGAGCATTTTAAAAAGATTAGAGAAAAAAAAGCTGAAGGGCTTATTTATACAGCAGCAACTCAGTACTTAGCTTTACTAGAGTTTGAAGAAGGAAATAAAAAACAATCATATGAGCTTTTACTTTCTATAAAAGACAAACTTCAAGGCGATGCATTTTTAATCCTTCATGAACTTGCTTATGAGTTTGAAAACTATGAGCTTGTAACAGAGCTTTCCCAAAAATGTTTCCAGCAATATCCATGTCAAAAAACAGCTCTTACAAATGCAAGAGCTTATGCAAAGTTAAATCAACCAAAACATGCTGGTGGTTGGTTACAAACTGCAAGAGAATTTGGTCAATTAGACCTTGCAAAAATACTAGAAGAAAGTGTATTCCAAGAGATCAAGCAAGATCAAAACTTTAGGCAATTTCTTCCAGATGATTTTAACGAAAAATAAGATACTACTATTTCTAACACTACCTTTAACCATATTTTGTGATACAGCTGCAGAGGAAAAAATCTTATCTCTAAAACAGCGTCTTTCCTCAGAGCTTATTTTATTAGAAAAGAAAAAAGCTTACATTGAAAGCCTAAAAAAACAGATTTCATCTTTAGAGTTTTCACAAATAAAAAAACGTGTTGTGGAATTTGAAAAAAAGGTTCAATCTTTTGCCTCTCTTCCTCTTTCATATCAAAAAGAAGGGGCCAATCTCTTTTTTAAAGAGCGAAAAACCCTAACGGAAAGACTTGATCAAGATCCAGATGATTTAGTTGCTCAAAATCTTTTAGATCGAATCTTAAGACTAATTACTGTTTTAAATAGAAATCCTGAAACTGAATAATTTTTTCTTGAGTTAAGAAAAATAATTGGTAAAATCATCCTTCCAAATTAACCGGAGAATAAAATATGGTTTCATCAATTTCTTCAACACATAAATCAATAGTGATATCGAATCACCAAACTCAGAAACAAGCAGGATTTTTTACAAAAATCAAAAACCTTATTGTAAAGGTATTGTCATGGTTTAAGGATATCTTTTGTTGTTGCTACAAGACAAATAAAGAGGTTACCAATAACGATAAAAGTCAATTATCTAAACAAAGTACAAAATCAGTGACAATTGATCCATTTACAGAAAAGAAAAATGAAAAAATTCAGTTTTATAGAGAAGAGCTAGAAATGTTACCTAAAAAAACTGAGCATCAAAGGGCAAAAAGAAAGCTTATTGAACTTATGATTGGTAAACTTGAAAAAGTAGACAATGATAGTTTATTAAAAACAAAATGTGCTGAACTTGATAAAAGACTGGATTTATTCATAAAAGAAAGCTTTCTTTGTGTGAAATTAAAGAGTTTAGAAGATCTTTCAAATAAATCTTTAATTAGCATCACTACAATTAAAGAAGGCAATTCTATTTTAAGACGATTTGGTTTTTATGTGAATTTTATTAAGGAAGGAAATTCAAAAGCCATTGAGGGATTTAGAAAAAATAACTTTGCCAAAATGTCAAGTGATATAAGCAGAAAAAAACGGAAAAACTTAGAAGAAATTGCTTATGAAGACTTTCAAATAGCTGGGAATTTTGAAAAGAGCACGGCTTCAGTAACATTACGAGATACGCAAAGAATCTTTGATTCTTTTAAAAATAGTGAATATAGACTCTTGTGGGTAAGAAGAGAAGATGATTCTACTTTTGTTGTTTCAAGGTTTAAAGGCCAATTTATCGTATCTGACTTTTTCTCTGATAGGATGACATACTTAAAAAACCATGAAGAACTAGATGATTTTTTTGCAGGTGAAAAACCATACCATTCACACTACTTCTTACAATATAACACCCCTGAGCTTTCAGGGAGAAAAACACCTGGTGGTAGAAGAAAGAGCAGAAGAAGAAAAAAAAGAGAAGCTAAAGGAGTCCAAAGTTAACTTTTGTACGATCTCCTTTACTAAAAAAGGCCTTCAAATGAAGGCCTTTTTTTTATTCTTATTTTGTTTTCAAAGTATAATAACGTTGATAGTTTTGATGCCTTATGACAAGCACGACATGTTTTTTGTCAGCTTGTTTTTTCAGAGCATCAGTTAAATCTTGAGTGTTTTCTATTGGTTGAACAACTCCCCATCCTTGCATCACGCCAGTGATTAAATAATATGGTTTTAATCCTGCTTTTTCAGCAGAAGAACCTGGCTCAACTTTAGTGATTACAACTCCATTTGTATCTGGAGCCTGACCAAGTTTTTTTGCTAGATCTGGATTAAGATTATCAACTGCAAGACCGAGCTTTTCTATAAGTTCTAAAGACTCATCATCATCGTTTGTCTCTAAAACAACAGGGATTTTTCTTTCTTTGTTGTCTCTTAAAATTGTTAATTCAACTTTAGTTCCAGGAGCTTTTAAAGCAACTTGTGTCCTAAACTGCGCCCCAGATTTAATTTTCTCACCATCGATTTTTGTAACAATATCTCCTTGACGAAGTCCTGCCTTATCAGCTGGAGAGTTATCAAGTACTTGAGCGATCAATACTCCATCAGGAGTTTGTAGTCCTAGCGCTTCAGAAAGTTCTTTATCAATTGGCTGAAGCATGATACCTAGATAAGCTCGTTTAACTGATCCATTAGTGATGATTTGATCCATAACATGTTTTGCAATATTACTTGGTATTGCAAAACCAATGCCCATGCTTCCACCACTATGAGTGAAAATAGCTGTGTTAATTCCAATCACTTCCCCCTTAGTGTTTAAAAGAGGACCACCAGAGTTGCCAGGATTAATAGCTGCATCTGTTTGAATAAAGTTATCATATACTGTGATTCCTAAATCTTGTCTTTTTAATGCTGAAACAACTCCATGAGTAAGGGTTGCTTCTAAAGCAAAAGGGGAACCGATAGCTAAAACAAGGTGCCCAATTTGTAATTGGTCAGAATCACCAAGATCAAGATAAGGTAGGTTGTTTTCTTCAATTTGTAAAATAGCAAGATCGGTTTTAGGGTCTGCTCCTAATAAAGATGCTTCGTATTCTTTTCCATTATGCATGGTAACTGTGATTGTATCGGCATCTTTGATCACATGATTATTTGTTAAGATTCTTCCTTCTGAATCTACAATTACACCTGATCCACTTGCCATTTTAGGCTGAGCTTGTCTAGGATCTTGACCAAAAAATCTTCTAAAAAACTCATCATGAAATGGATCAGCATGTCCAAATCTAGATGCTACTTCTTTTTTTTGTTCTGCTTTTATAAAAACAGTAGCTGGCATAGCTTTCTTACCAATGTTTGCAAAGCCATCACTAATTTGTTCTAGAAGAGTTACTTGTTCAGTATTAGGTGTGTTATTTGCAAGGCCAACAAAACATAAAGCAATAAGGCCAAGAGAAAAAACGGTTTTTATTTTCATAACTATCCTCATTGTTGCAAAATGAATAACCTTAGTATATTCAATTCAGTTCAAGATAACAAGTTATCATGATAACTTGTTAGTTTGAAACTGTGTTTGTAGGATCTAGAATCTGCAAAGCATTTTCTAGTTTCTTATTTTCCTTTTCTAATAGGTCTTTTCCAGCAAAACAAACAAATACTCCTTTTTCTATATGAGGTAAAAGGTGTTTTTCTAATGCAGTTTGAATATCTTTTTTAGAAACATTGAAAATTGCATCACGATAATGCTGTCTTTTTTCTAATGTTTTTGAAACTTTATTCCAGTGATACGCTGTCATACCTTTTCCTTGAGGTGATTCAGGAGCGTCTATAGACTGAAAAATACCCAGCTTTGCTTCAAATACATCCTGCTCTGAAAAATTTCCCTCAATTGCTTTTCTAACTGCCTTTTTAAAGTGAGATAAGGTTTCGCTAATATGAGGATCTCGATAACCGTGAAAAGAAAAAGTAGCCGTTTGTGAATGATAACTTGCTCCAGAACCATATGCTCCTCCTTTTTCTCTAATCTCTTCGTGTAGGTAGATGTTTTCTAAAAGCTCTGATGCTACTAGCAAAGCAGGTGAATCTACATTTGTATATCCAATAGAGTCTAATGAATAAGAACTAAAAGACACTGGTGTTGGTGCAGTATAAAAAGTAGAGGTAATTGAGTTGAGTTCAATTGAATTATCCCAAGATACAAGCTTATTCTTTGCTAGTGTTTCTATTTGATAGAAATTCTTCTCTTCTAGTTTTTCGTAATGTGATTTGTCACAAGTAACTAAAAGTTCAAAGTTATTCTGTGTTAAAATAGGTTTTAAGTTCTCTAGCTTTTCAATTAGAAAATCGATCTTGTTATCTAGATCCTTAACAAGCTCTTTAAGCTTGTTAAAGAAAGTAAGACCATAAAGGTGCTCTGTCAAAGTTCCTACTTGAGAAAATGGTGATTGTGAAAGAGTCTTTGCATAACGCATGCTTTGTGATGCTAAACTATGCTCTAATAGGGTGTATGTTTGGAAAAGAAGTGTTTTAAGACGATCTTTATTAGTGAAATCAATTGATGAGCAGGTTTCTTTTAAAAGATAGAAAAGTTTTTCTGTGTGTCTGTAAAAACCTTTTGTTCTTATCGAAATAGATGGGATCACCTCTTTTGGTTTTTCACAATCTACATCCAATAAAAGTGAGCAATAAAGACCGCCAGTATAGGCCTGGATCTGCTTTAACCTTTCTTCATAGGAAGAAGATTTTGTTCCAAGTTCTGTTAAAAAGCTTGTAAATAGAGATAGATAAAATAGATCCTCTTTTTCAACTTTAGGGAGTTTAAATGATAGGTCTAAATAGAGAATGTCATTTGTGTGATCTTCATAAAAGAAAGTTGAATAAAGCTCTTTTTCCTTTTTTATAAGAGGGTAGTTTTTAGTTTTCTTTTCAATATCATCTAATGTAACAGTAGGCAAGCATTCTACATTTTGTGTTTCTACTGCCTCTTGGTATTCTTTTAACTTAGTAGCATCAGTTTTAATTTGCTCTTTTTTTTCTTCAGTAAGATGAGAAGAAATGCTCTCTAAGATTTTTTTCTCTTCTGCTTCTTCTTGCTTTTGAAGATTTTGATCAGGAAGCATAAGCAAATCTACTACGTGAGTATTTTCAATGACAGCCTCTTTTAGTAAAGATGGGAGGTAGTTTTTATCTCTGCACTTTTCTTTTAATTTTTCAAAAGGCTTGTGAATCATCAAGTTTTCTTCTGGATTTACTCCATGTGGCATAGCGATAAATGCTCGCATATAAAGACCAAGTCCATAGGGGAGTCTATCTCCTGTAATTTCTGATCTTGAAAACTCAAGTTGATGCATAGATGATTCAAGCTCATCTTCCGCAAAAGGTGATTGAGCAATTTCTTTTAATGAAGAAAATACAAGATCATGTATAGCCTGCCTGTTTTTTTCTTCCACACCTTTAAAAACAAGTATCCATGACACTTCACTCATTTCAGTGTCAAGATAGCTGTTTACCTCTTTACAAAGACCCGATTTTAAAAGTTTTTGCTTTAAACATGAAGCATCGGTATCCATTAAATAGCTATCTAATACAGATAGAGCTAACACTTTTTCATAGTCTGTTGCTTTTGCACACAAACAACCAATTGTATGAATCGTTCCTGAATCATCATGACTTGGGAAAGTTCCTGTTACAAACTTAGGCGAAGAAAAACGCTTTTGTAAAGGAAGTTGCTCTACTTTTGGTGCCTTTTCAAAATGAGCTAACACTTTTTCTTCTATTGCTTCTAAGTGCTTTTCTAAAGGAAGATTCCCATAAAAATAGAAGATCGCATTTGAAGGGTGATAATGGGTTTTATGAAACTCTTTTAACTCTTCATAAGAAAGGTTTACAATATGTAAAGGATCTCCACCAGAGTTATTTGCATAAGGTAGATCAGGAGTTAAATGTTTAAATAAATCTACCCAAAGCCTTTGATCAGGAGAGCTCATAGCTCCTTTCATTTCATTAAATACGACACCTTTAAACATTAGATTGCCCTGAGGGTCAAAATCTAATCTATGACCTTCTTGTGAAAAACTAATCTTTTTCAATTCTGGGAAAAATGTAGCATCTAAATAAACATCTAAAAGATTGTAAAAATCTTTTGGTACCTGCGAAGAAGCTGGATATAAAGTAAAATCTGAACCTGTAAAGGCATTCATAAACGTATTTAAAGATCTTCTCATCATAGAGAAAAAAGGATCTTTTACTGGATATTTTTTTGACCCACATAAAACGATATGCTCTAGAATGTGAGCAACTCCAGTAGAGTTTAAAGGAAGGGTTTGAAAACCAAGACAAAAAGCATTCTCAATATCACTATTTTTTAAATGTACTATACAAGCTCCAGTAGGGATGTGCTCTACTTCTATTAATTCTGCTTGGATTTCTTCTAGGTAGTGAGACTTTTTTACTTTAAAGTTTTTTGGAATCATACAGGCTCTTTTTACTTTTGGTTAAGAGCTTATGATATCAGGGAAATTGATATAAAAAAAGACCTGAAATCCAATGAATTCAGGTCCTTAAGACAAATTTATTTTTTGTCGCAGTCTCCACATGAGTTTGTGCACTCTGCTACTTCACAAGTCTCTTCTGTTGTAGTTACTTGTGTTTACTCTTCAGTGTCTTCAGCTGCAAAAGCATAAGTTGTTGCTGCTAGTGTAATTGCTAACATTGCTATTAGTTTTGTCATAGTAAACTCCTTTTTTTAGGGATTTTCTGTATAAGCTTTCTAACATATAAGAAGTTTGAAAATTTATGCAACAATTTGTTTTTGGGGGGAGTTAACCCATTGAATCAAAACGTAAAAAGCTACTTAAGAACACAAAAGTCCTTAAGTAGCGAAAGAAATATCCACAGATAGTCTGCTATAATTTTTTATTTTCTTTTTGGATGTAATTTATTCCAACATTCTCTAGCAAAGTAATGACATTCACCTAAAAGTAAAAATAGACGATTGTTGTCTTCTTGCAGTGTCTTCGGATCTGCTTTTCCATGAAGATCTTTTTCAAGCTTATGATAAGCTTTTTTAATTTCTTTTTTCAGATGCTCAAACTCTTCAGTATAAGGGCAATGAAGACTATCTTTACTTTTTGCCTTTGCCGGAGTCATTTTTGTAGGCTTTTTTTTACGTGGTGGCATATTACCTCCTAATAATCTCTATTCTTAATTATTATTATATGTTTCTTTAATTTATTAGTAAATTAAAATTAAAAATTAATATTAAATAATTAAAATTTATTATTAAGTGGTTGTTAAAGAAGGGGTTATTAACCCCTTCTTTTTAGTCCCAAGAAAGAGATGCAGCTGATTGATACTCAGTGACTCTTGTTTCAAAGAAGTTTTTCTCTTTACCAAGGTCAATGGTTTCGCTCATCCATGGGAATGGATTTTTTGCATTGTATTGAGTGTTTAGCCCAATTCTTTCTAGTCGGCGATCTGCGATATATTGAGCATACTCAGTAAACATAGGAGCTGTTAGCCCTAAAATTCCTTTAGGAAGACAAGATTTAGCATACTCTATTTCAAGCTCTACAGCTTCCATGATCATATCAGTCATTTTTCTTTGGAATTCAGGTGTCCATAGATCTGGGTTTTCCTGCTTTATCCCATTGATAAGATCAATACCAAAGTTTAAGTGGTTTGTCTCATCACGTAGGATATATTGGAATTGCTCCCCGATACCTACCATCTTGTTTTGACGTAGGAAGGATAGAATCATTGCAAATCCAGAATAGAAAAAGATCCCTTCCATGATGATGTAAAAACCAATTAGGTTCTCTAAAAATTGCTGAGCGCCTTCATGAGTCGTTGTAGAAAAATCTTCTCTTAAAACATTTTCTGTTAGCTTCATCTCAAACTGATCTTTGTTGTAGATCGATTGGATTTCATTGTACATATTGAAGATCTCTTTTTCATCAAGGTTCAGAGATTCAACGATATATAAAAATGTATGAGAATGTATCGCTTCTTCAAAAGCTTGTCTTAATAGATATTGTCTAGCTTCTGGGTTTGTCACGTGACGGAAGATTGCTAACACAATGTTATTTCCAACAAGGCTTTCAGCTGTTGCAAAAAACCCAAGGTTTCTTTTTATCACATGTCTTTCTTCTTCAGAAAGTTTATTAGACTTCCAAAGCTCTATATCCTTTCCCATTGGAACTTCTGTAGGCATCCAATGGTTAGAGCACCCATTAAGGTAGTGCTCCCAAGCCCATTTATACTTTAGTGGCATTAACTGGTTTACATCCACAGCTTTACAGTTAATCAACCTTTTTTTATCAGCATCAACACGCTTGTTGGTGCCTTCTTTTAACATTTCACTCATGGTTAATTTCCTCTTTTATAATTTACTGACAACTTTCACACCCTTCTTCGAGATTACAAACCACTGGTTTGTTTTCTCTTTTTACATCTATTTGACCTGATGCAGACTTGTTTTTCATCCAACGAGGTTGTAATCCTCTTTTATTGATGTCTATAGAAGACTTTTCAATTTGAGTTGCTGCTAAGGTTCTTAGATAGTAGTGGGTTTTTAATCCTTTTTCCCATCCTAAAAAGTACATTTGATGTAGCTTTTTACCACTAGGCTCGCACATGTAAAGGTTGAGTGATTGCCCCATGTCAATCCACTTTTGTCTACGAGCTGCGCATTCAATGATCCACTCTGGCTCAATTTCAAAAGCAGTTAGGAAGGTTTTCTTTACTTCTTCTGGTATTCTTTCGATTTCAGCTAAAGATCCATCAAAGTATTTTAGATCATCAACCATCTCATCATCCCAAATCTTAAGCTCTTTAAGTCTGTCGATTAGATATGGATTAGAGATTGTAAATTCACCCGAAAGATTAGATTTTACAAACAGATGTTTATACATAGGCTCTATTGATTGGGTTACCCCTGTAATGTTTGCGATAGTTGCAGTCGGAGCAATTGCCATTGTATGACTGTTTCTCATTCCTTGCTTTTTGATTTTTTTACGCAGAGAATCCCAGTCTTTTGTTTTACTTCTATCTAAATCTACTTTTTCACCTCTTTGCTCTTCTAAAATATCTATGGTATCGATTGGTAAAAGACCTCTATCCCATTTAGATCCTTTAAAAGAAGAGTAAGCTCCTTTTTCTTTTGCTAAATCACTAGAAGTGTCTATCGCATAGTAACTAATTAGCTCCATACTCTTATCGGCAAACTCAACAGCTTCAAAAGATGCGTAGCTTATATCTTGGATATATAAAGCATCTTGGAAGCCCATTAAACCAATGCCGATAGGGCGGTGCTTTAAGTTAGCATTCTGAGCTTCTTTTGTTGGGTAGAAGTTGATGTCAACAACATTATCCAGCATACGGATGGCTGTTTGAATTGTTTTTTTCAACTTTTCTTCATCGATACCGTTTTCAGTAGTATGGTAAGCTAAATTGATAGAACCAAGATTACATACTGCTGTTTCGTCTTTAGAAGAATTTAATAAGATCTCTGTACACAGGTTTGAAGAGTGAACAACACCAGCATGATCTTGCATAGAACGGATATTTGATGGGTCTTTAAATGTAATCCATGGATGACCTGTTTCAAAAAGCATAGAAAGCATTTTTCTCCAAAGAGTTGTTGCTTCTACTTTTTTAAATAGGCCGATTTTGCCTTCTTCAGCCATTTTTTCATATTCTTCATATCTTTCTTCAAATGCTTTTCCATAAAGGTCATGTAAGTCTGGAACATCATTTGGGCTAAACAAGGTCCACGATCCATTTTCTTTTACTCTTTTCATAAATAGATCAGGAATCCAGTTAGCTGTGTTCATGTCATGAGTTCTTCTTCTTTCATCACCAGTGTTTTTTCTAAGCTCTAAAAAGTCTTCGATATCTAAATGCCAAGTCTCAAGATAAGCGCACATAGCTCCTTTTCTTTTTCCACCTTGGTTTACTGCTACTGCAGTGTCATTAGCAACTTTTAAGAAAGGAATTACACCTTGGGACTCTCCATTTGTTCCTTTGATTCTAGCTCCGGTAGCTCGTACATTTGTCCAGTCGTTTCCAATTCCTCCTGCCCATTTAGAAAGTTGAGCGTCATCTGCAATCACTTTGAATATATGGTGAAGATCATCTTCAATTGTAGATAGATAACAAGATGATAACTGCGAGTGTAAAGTTCCTGAGTTAAATAGGGTAGGGGTAGAAGAGAAAAAGGCAAACGAAGAAAGAACATTGTAAAATTCAATAGCTCTTTCTGTTTTCTTCTCTTCTTTCAACGCAAGACCCATTGCTACTCTCATGAAAAACCATTGAGGAGTTTCTAGTCTTTTTTGTTTGTGATGAATGAAGTATCTGTCAAAAAGAGTTTGAAGTCCTAAGTAGCTAAACTTTTCATCTCTATCGATTTTGATTTCTTTTGCAATAAGATCAAGATCGTAGTCTAAAAGTTTTGGAGATATAAGCTCTAAAGAAACTGCATTTTTTAAATAAGTTGCAAACTTTCTTTTGTACTCTTTTTCTAAAGCTGGATCTTGGTAGCTAATTCCTATTGCTTGTGTATAGCAATTATCTAGTAAAAGTCTTGCTGCTACTGTTGAGTAGTTTGGCTCTTTTTCAATATAGGCTTTTGCGGCAAGAATATATGAAACATTTAGCTCTGTCTCTGTCATCTTTTCGTAAAAGTTTAAAATCGTTGAATGGAAAAGTGCTTCAGCATCAACATTTTCTAAGTCACGACATGCATGCTTTATTTTTTGTTTGATTGTGTTTTCTTTAACAACTTTTTTTGTTCCATTGTCACAAACAATCTCAAACTCTTTTTGCTCTTTGTGATCTTGTACTTCAGGTTGAATTTGATTCTTTTTCTTTTCAGATCTGTATAAAATATAATCTTTTGCTACATCAAAAAACTTTTCTTGCATCAGTTCTTTTTCGATCATATCTTGAACAGTATCGAAGTATAAAACTTGACTGCTTTCTGCAAGCTCTATTGCATCTTTAACCACTCTTTCTGAAATCATATTGATATTTGCAAAAAACTCTTCTGACAAATCTCCGTCTAGTTGATAAGTTCTTCTAAAGGTTGTTTCAATTGTAGATGTGATTTTAATCGGATTAAATCGAATAGGTGTTTGTCTGTCATGACGAAAGATTTTTAATGAAGCTATAGAAACTTCTCTTTTTTTCTTTTGTAAGTCTCTGTAAAGGATATAACCCTTTGCTACATCATGATAACCTTTTTTCATGAGTGTAACTTCTACAACATCTTGAATCCCTTCAACTGTTAAGCTTGTTCCCTTTGAAGCATAATGTAGAACATCTTTTTCAATTTGGTTTGTGATTTTTTCGATCTCTTTTTTGATATCATCATCTAATTTTTCTTTTTTTCGAATATCACAAAATGCAGCTTCGATTGCGCTTAATATACGCTCTTTTCGAAACGGTACAAGTTTTCCATCTCTTTTTACAACGGTGTATTGCATTTGCTTTTTTTCTTTCGTTTTCTTAACTGCAATTTGATTCATTCTCTGCCTCAAAGGTTTAGGGTTAAACTTCTCTGGTATACTACATATGGTAGCTAACGCAGCTTTCTAATACTATATATTGTAGAATTATTTTCCTGTCTACAAATTTGCAGAAGTTTTTTTTTCTTCAAATTCACAAGATTGATTCAGAGATATTTACGAAAAAAAAAAAAAAAAAAAGAGAGTTTTTTTTTTTTTTTTCAAAAAAAAAATGTTGATATAATTAAAAAAAAAAAAAAAAAATAT
>Ga0180430_10000820_pt1 | contig 32849 bp, 29 predicted proteins | sample SS_ome_9_FD_132999 | JGI IMG/M metagenome (GOLD analysis project Ga0180430, IMG submission 132999) | Hypersaline lake sediment archaeal communities from the Salton Sea, California, USA - SS_1_S_2 metaG | ecosystem: Environmental > Aquatic > Non-marine Saline and Alkaline > Hypersaline >... | reverse complement strand
GGGTGTTGGAGAAGGCGTCGGTGGCGCTTCGCGAAAGGGTCGAGGCGTTCGAATCGACTCGCGACGTGAGCGACAGCTTCGACACGGGCAAGGAACAGTTCGACCTCGTCCTGCGTCCCGAGGCGCGCAGTCTCGGGCTGACACCCGACGACATCGGCCGCCAGGTGCGATCCGCCTTCTACGGGTCGCTTGCCCTGCGCCAGCTGCGGGGGACGAACGAGATCGAGATCCGGGTGAAACTCCCGCGGGCCGAGCGCGAGGACATTCGAAACCTGGAAGAACTGGTGATTCGTACGCCCGAGGGCGCCGAGGTTCCCCTGCTGGAGGTGGTCGAGGTGCAGAGGGGCGAGGCCTACGACTCGCTGCAGAGGCGAGACGGGCGGCGGATCATCAACGTGGGCATGGACGTCGATCCGCCCTCGGACACGTCACGGGTCCTCGCCGCCATCGAGGACGAGGTGCTGCCGCAGTTGCGGGCCGACTTTCCGGGAATCACCTGGACCTTCGAGGGGAGTCAGGCCGAGATGCGCGAGTCGACCGCGACGCTCTACGGTGGGTTCGGCCTCGCGCTGGTGGTGATCTATTCGCTGCTCGCTGTCGCCTTCGGGAGCTACCTGCAGCCGTTGATCGTGCTCTCGGCGATTCCCTTCGGCGTGGTCGGAGCCGTGATCGGCCACATGGCGCTCGGCTTCGACCTTTCGCTCATCAGCCTGATGGGCATGATCGCCCTTTCGGGTGTGGTGGTGAACGATTCGCTCATCATGATCGACTACGCCAACCGGCGCAGGAAGGCGGAGCCGGCCTTCAACGCGATCCACGAGGCGGGTATCCGACGATTCCGGCCCATCCTGTTGACGACCCTGACGACCTTCTGCGGACTCACCCCTGTGATCCTGGAAACGTCGCGTCAGGCGGCCTATCTCATCCCGATGGCGGTTTCGCTGGGCTTCGGGATCGTCTTCGCTACGGCGATCATCCTCGTGATCGTTCCCTGTCTCTACATGGTGCTCGAGGACTGGTTCACGGTGCGGGTGGGTTGAGGAGCCGCGGCCTTCCTACCGCCGGGCAAGGAATCGCGTTCGGTATGCACCGAGGAGTGTGCAGCGTGCGCGTCCGGGCCGGACGCGGCTACCCGAGGTGCCAGGAAGGTGGGGCGTCGTTTCGCCGGCCCGGGGTAGGGACCCGCGGCCCTGCGGGTCCTCGTGTGATGATCGGGGCGTTCGGTTTGACGCGAGGAGCGCCGCGTCCTTGCCCATGCCGCTACCCTCAACGGTGACGATCACGATCTTGTCGGTCCAGTCGGTTGTCATGTGCGCGCCGTAACGGCGGCACGGCCGAAGGCGAGCGAATTTCCCCGGTGTCCCCAAGTGGCGGGGCCGCGCCGGTGGCCGGTCAGCGTCACGGCTGGAGAGCCCGGTCGACCATGCGGCGAAAGATCTGCTGCCGCGTTTCGCTGGGCAATTCCGGATTGCGTCGGTGGATGTCGTAGATGCCGTTGATGACGCGGGCGCGGGTGTCACGGTCGAGGCGGGAGAGCTTCTCGACGAGTTCGGGCGGAGGCGGACCACGGAAACCGTCGCTGGCGACGCGATTTCGGTAGTCCTCGGGATCGGAGGGTTCCCGCCGCCAACTCCGTGGCGATCCATCGGAGTCGGGGCGGCGTCCGTCACCGGGACGGCGGTCTTCGGGACGCAGCTGCTCTTTCGCATAGCGGATCGCGAACATCTCCCCGCTGCGCAGAGCGATCCGCGCCGTGACGCTTTCGAGGTCCGACTCGTCACCCTCGACCTCGACGAGTCGCAACCCCTCTCGATTGGAATCGGCGGTGACCACCGTGGTGCGCCTTTCCTCCCGGTCGAAGAGCGCGGCATAAACGTTACCCTCGATGCGCGCGATGCCGGTGAGAACGAAGGTGTCGGAAAGGTTCAGGGTGCGGCTGAAGGGTGAGCTCGCGCGAAGGGCCTCAAAATCGGCGGGATGGGGAGGGCGGGGCAGGAGAATCGCGGGCGCAGAATTCCCTGCACCGGGCGAGTCGGTCGGCTCCCCGCCGAAACCGGCCGCGGAGAGGAGGTAGAGTCCGGCCGATGCGTAGAGGATATGCGTTTTCATCGATTGAGGGTTACGTGGACGTCCGGAGGGCGGAATGGCTCAAGGAAACACGAGACGCAGGAGAAATTCCTGGTTCTGGAGCTCGGTCCACTCCTCGGTGACGAACTCGTCGGTCGACTTGCGTCCGTAGTTCCAGACCCGGGGGGGAGTTTCTGTAAAAAGTAAGCAAAAGTCGAGCGACGCGACGCTTGTATACCCGATTACCAGGTTAAAGGGGATTGACTTCGGTCGTCGGAAAGAACAAACTGAAAAAGTGAATTCGTTGCGACTGTGGAGGAGGATCTTTCTTCTCGCGGCGGTCTGGCTCTCGCTCGCGGTGCCGGCGCTCCCGCTGTCCGTGACGCTTTGCACGATCAGCGGAGGTGTCTGCCAGGGGCAATGCCATCAGGGGACCGGAACTTCCGTCGAGGCTGACCACGACTGCTGTGGCGAGGGTCATCGGGGTGAATCCTCGAAAGAACTCGCGGGCGTGGCAGCATGCGGGGATTGCTGCGTGGAGAAGACGCTGCCCGGACAGAACCGGACGCTTCCGAGCACGGCTGGCGAGGATGCGACTCCCGATTCCCTTGCCCAGCCACAGCTGGCTCTCGAGGTTTTCTCACCGCAACCCGCAGCGGGTTCGTTTTCTGCGTGGACGGAGCCCCAGCCGCCTCCTCTTCCCAGCCGCCTTGCTGTCCTGATGCGGCGCCTCGTTTGATCTCAAGTGGACTCCCTTCTGCCGGGCAACCGCGCATCGTGGTGATGCGGGATCGTCTTGCCCGGGTTTCGCCCCTTTCTGGTGGGCGGATTCTCAGCCGGCTCCCAGCCGGTGTGTCCTCATCTCCGATCAAACGTGAATACGACTCCAACGACACTCTCCGATTTGTTGTCCTCCCCTAAGCCGGCGGGAGAGGGCCGCGTCATGTCTCCGCCGCAAGCCGCCCCTCGCCGGAGGTGGTCCGGTCGATTCGCCGACTGGCTTCCCCTCGGGATTCTCCTGGGATTCATCGCTCTCTTTCTCGTGGTCCTCGGCGACCGGATCGTGCCGGCGCGGCAACTGGATGTCGTCACCGTTGTGACGGTGCGATCGGATGCCGTCTCGGGGGACGCGTCGGAAGCTCAGGCCATTTCCGGCCGGGAAGTCCGTCGAGAAGGCGTCGAGACCCGACCCATCGACCCGTGGGAGACTCCGATGCAATTCCAGGCATCCGGATGGGTCGAGCCCGATCCACTGCCCATCAAGGCGACCGCCCTTGTCGATGGAATCGTCGATACCGTGCACGTGCTGGAAGGGCAGACCGTCGAGAAGGGGCAACTTCTCGCGCAACTCATCGACGATGACGCGACCCTCGATCTCGCCACCGCGCGCAACGAACTCGAGACCCTGCGTGGTGAAAGCGAGGCCCATGCGGCGATGGAGGCTGTCGCTCTGGCCGAACTGGCGACCCTGGAAAAGGAGATCGCGGCGGCCGAAGCGGTCCGTGACGAGATCGCGGACCGGGTTGCTCGGTTCGACCGGGTGCCGGCCGGAACGGTGGCCGAGCGCGAGGCGGTCCAGGCCCGTCTCGAACTGGCGACCCAGTCGGCCCGTATCGCCTCGATGGAGACGAAGCGCACCGAATTCGGGGCGAAGATCACCCAGATCCAGGCGGGTTGCGAGGCGTTCACCAGCCGGATCATGACGGCCCAGACCGAGGTGGACCGCAGGCAACTCGCGCTCGACCGGACTCGCATCGTCGCGCCGGTCGATGGGGTTGTGCTGGAACTCTTCGCCGTCCCGGGACAGAAGAGAATGCTGGGGATGGATAATCCCGACTCGTCCACGATCGCGGTCCTCTACCAGCCCGGCAAGTTGCAGGCGCGAATCGACGTGCCGCTCGCCGAGGCGGCCCAACTGGCCGTGGGGCAGAAGGTGCGACTCCGCTCGAGCTTTCTGCCCGGAAACACGTTTCGCGGAGTGGTCACCCGGATCCTCGGACAAGCCGACCTGCAGCGGAACACTCTCCAGGCGAAGGTCCGCATCGAGGATCCCGACCCGCGTTTGCGGCCCGAAATGCTCTGCCGGGCGGAGTTTCTCGCTCCGGTTTCCGATTCGCAGGAAGAAACGGGGAAGGTCGCAGCGGCTTCCGGGGCGACGGGTCGCGTCGCTCTGTTCGTGCCCGAATCCGCGCTGGTGGAGGGGGGGGGGAGATCCGGCGTGTGGCGGGCGGACGAGACGGGAAAACGACTGGCCTTCGCCCCCGTCACGACGACCGGCGAACCCCGGGAGGGATTCCTCCGCCTCATCGAAGGCCTGAAGCCGGGCGACAGGGTCGTCGTCGATCCTCCCGACAACCTCGAGGAGGGAATGCGGTTTCGCCCTCGCAGGGAAGATTCCGAATCCTGACAAGACACCTATTCTCATGAACGAACGACCCTTTATTCGTTGCCGTGCCGTCACCAAGTCCTACCAGAAGGGGCGCATCACGGTGACGCCTCTCGAGGAACTCGACCTCGATGTGGCCCGTGGCGAGTTCCTCGCCCTGATGGGACCCTCGGGATCGGGCAAGACGACCCTACTGAACCTGATCGCGGGAATCGATCATCCCACCTCGGGAGAAATCTGGGTGGGTGATGACAACATCGCGGAGATGACGCGGGGACGCCTCACCCGGTGGCGGGCCCGGCACTGCGGCTACGTGTTCCAACTGTATCACCTCGTTCCGATCCTCTCTGCGTTCGAGAACGTGGAACTGCCGCTCCTGCTCGACCGTGCACTCTCGCGGAAGGACCGGCGGGAAAAGGTCGGGGCCGCTCTCGAGCTGGTGGGACTGGGCGATCGCGCCGATCACCGTCCGACGGAGCTGTCGGGTGGACAGGAACAACGGGTCGCGATCGCGCGGGCCATCGTCACGAATCCCGGCCTGCTCGTGGCGGACGAGCCTACCGGCGACCTCGATCGCGAGTCCGGCGACCAGATTCTCGCCCTCCTGCGCGAACTCTCGGCCGATCACGGCAAGGCCATCGTGATGGTCACCCACGATGCACGGGCCGCCGCCGCTGCCGCGCGCACCGTCCACCTCGAGAAGGGGCGCCTCGTCGAGAAGGGGACGATCGGGGAAACCGGTAAGGAACACGAACCGGCGCTGGCTCCATGAAAAGACTCCTCCACCTCGCGGTTCTCTCCGTGAAGCAGGTGACCCGTCACCGAATACGCAGCCTGCTCACCGTTCTCGGCGTGGCGACCGGCATGTTCCTGTTCACCGCGGTGGAGACGATGCAGTTGTCGCTCCGGCGGGCGACCGAGAGCGAGGCGGGCGAGACGACCCTCGTGGTCTACCGGGAGAATCGGTTCTGTCCCTCGACCTCACGACTGCCCGAACACTATCTGTCGGAGATCAAGCGCATCGAGGGAGTCGAGGACGCCATACCCGTGCAGATCGTCGTGAACAACTGCGGCGCCAGCCTCGACGTGATCACTTTCCGCGGGGTTCCGCCCGGCGACCTGCTTCGTTACAATCCCGACCTCGAGATCGTGAAGGGTTCGGTGGACGAGTGGACGAGTCGGAGCGATGCCGCCCTCGTGGGAGAGAACTTCGCGGCACGGAGGGGACTGGGTCCGGGGGATCAGTTCGAGGCGGTGGGTGTGCGGGTCTACGTGGCCGGGGTGGTGCGGTCCCCTCATGCGCAGGACAACAACGTCGCCTATGTCGACCTGCCATTCCTGCAGCAGGCATCGTGGGTGGGCCTCGGGACGGTGACCCAGTTCACCGTCAGGGTGGAGGAGGGGAGCGAAATCGACTCCGTCGCCGAGAAGATCGACGAGGTTTTCGCCTCGGACTCCGATCCGACGACGACGCGTCCCGAGAGCGCCTTCTTCGCCCAGACCGCCAAGGACATGATCGAGATCATCCGCTTCACGCGCTGGTTGGGGGCGGGGGCCGTGATCGCCGTCCTCGCCCTGGTGGCGAATGCCCTCTTTCTCGTCGCCCGGGGCCGGGTGAAGGAGAATGCGATCCTGCAGACGGTCGGGTTTCCCCGGGTTTCGATCGTGGTGCTCGTCCTTGGTGAGGGTGTCCTGCTGGGACTCCTCGGGGGCATCGTGGGAAGTTTCTCCGCGGGAGTCTTCTTTCACTGGAAGCGATTCACCTTCGGCAACGAGGGGCTCACCCTCGCCGTGGTGCCGACAGTCGAGGTGATCGTCGCCGGACTCGGTATCGCCGTCGTGCTTGGTCTCCTCGCTTCCGTCATGCCCGCCCTGGTGGCGGCGCGGCAGCCGATCGTGGCCTCCCTGCGGCGTGGTTGACCCCATTCGACACCCTCCTGCGATATGCTCCCGTTTTCCTATGCGACCCGCAATCTCCTGCGCGATCCGGTGCGCTTCGTGCAGAAGGCGGCCGGGGCCTGTCTCGTCGTGTTTCTCGTCCTGGCGGCCGGTTCGTTCAACACGGGCATGGAGGAGGTCCTGCGTGCCACCGGCTCGCCGAACAACGTGATTCTTCTCGGGGCCGGTTCGGAGGAGAGCGTCGAGCGCAGCGAGGTGAAGATCCAGGCGGAGACGCTCGCGACGGCGGGCATTCCGATGATCGAGAAGAGGTTGGGCGTGCCGGCTGTCTCGGGCGAAGTGCATTACATGGGGCTGATCGAATTGCCGCCAGCGCCGGGAGCCGAACAGGGAGGCGACGCCGGGTTCCAGGCGCTCATGAGGGGGGTGACGCCCTCGGCCCTGGAGGTGCATCGCGAGGTGCGGATACTCGAAGGCCGCTACCCGGGACCCGGGGAGGTGCTGGTCGGCTCGCTCGCGCACCGCGCTCTCGGTGTGCAGGAGGATTCGCTTCGGCCGGGAGGTGTCCTTGTGCTCGAGGACCAGGAATTCGCGATCGCAGGACGATTCGAGGCTCCCGGAACGGTGTTGGAGAGCGAGTTCTGGTTCGACCGCAACGATCTCATGACGGCGATCCAGCGGGACAACCTGTCCTGTGTCGTGATTCGCCTCCAGTCTCCGGAGGACTTCCCCGCCGCGGACCTCTTTGCGAAGCAACGGCTGGATCTCGAACTGGTCGCCCTGCGCGAGAGCGATTACTACGCACGACTCGCGCGCTTCTATGGGCCGTTGCGCGGCATGACCTGGCTCACGGCCGGACTCGTTGCCGCGGGGGCCATCTTTGGCGGACTCAATCTCGTCTACGCCTCCTACTCGTCGCGAATCCGCGAGTTGGCGACGCTCCAGGCGGTGGGGTTCTCCTGGCTCGCCATCCTCCGTTCTCTCGTCGAGGAGAACCTCCTCACGGCTCTGACCGGCACTCTTGTCGCGACTGCGCTTGCCGTGTTCTTTCTCGAAGGGGTGAGCGTGCCGTTTTCGATCGGCACCTTCCAACTCCAATTGCCGCCCCTGACCCTGGGCGTCGGCATCTTCGTGGGCGTGCTGCTCGGAACGATCGGGACTCTCCCGCCGGCGTGGCGTTGTCTCGCTTCTCCACTCCCCGTGGCCCTGCGTTCCGCCTGAACTTTCCTTCACTCGAACCAAAACGACAACCCAGATCGAAATGACCAGAAAAATGACAAACAGAAATCGAAACGCCGCGGCGCTTGCTGCGGTCGGCACGTTCGCCCTCGTGGCCCTGTCCGGATGCGGCGAGAAAGAGAAATCGGGAGACGGCGAATCGGCGGGAGCCGGTGTCGATTCCCGGATCGAGGCCGTCCTGCTGGATAGTGCGCCAGAGGGAGCGATCTCCGTGGGTGAAGCCCGGAAGTCGGCTCAACCCGGTGAGAATGTCACCATCGCGGGCAGGGTAGCCGGCACGATGGAACCGTTCACCGAGGGCTATGCCGTGCTCGTTCTCGCCGACGATGCGGTGGAAACCTGCGAGCAAATTCCCGGTGACGAATGTCCGACACCCTGGGATGCCTGTTGCGAGGATCCGGCGAAGCTGAAAGCGATGCGGCTCACGGTGCGCGTCACGGACGAGAACGGCATGCCGGTGGCGAGCAGCCTGAAAGGCGTGTCGGGGATGAAGGAACTCGACGGCCTCGTCGTGACGGGAACGGTGACGGAGGACTCCAATGCCGAGAACCTGGTCGTGGACGCCACCGGAATCTTTCTCAAGTCCTCGTAGCGCCACGCCGCATCCGAAAAAGAAACCGGCGGTCTCCCGAGGGAGCCGCCGGTCTCTTTTCGATAAACACGTTCCGCCGGGCGGAATGGGAAACACTGATTGACTACGGGGGAAAGACGAACCGAGGGGTGATTCGATTCAGGGAAGTCTCCACTTTTTGTCGGCGTCCCGCTCAGCCGAGATTTTCCGCGATGCGGCGGCAAACCTCCTCCACGTTTTCCCGGCTGTTGAAGGCGGAGATGCGGAAGTAACCCTCACCCGCGGCGCCGAAGCCCGCGCCCGGAGTGATCACCACCTGCGCCTGCTCCAGCATGCGGTCGAACATACCCCACGAATCGACTCCGTCCGGACAGCCGACCCAGACATACGGGGCGTTGATTCCGCCCCAGACGGAGAGCCCGATCTGCTGGCAGACCTCCCGCAGGAGTGACGCATTGCCCATGTAGTGATCGACCAACGCGTTCACCTGGGCCTTCCCCTCGTCGGTGAAGACCGCGGCGGCGCCCCGTTGCACGATGTAGCTGGCCCCGTTGAACTTGGTGCTGTGGCGCCGCGACCAGAGGGTGTGGATCGGGACTTCTTCGCCGTTGGCATCCTGACCCCGGAGTTGCTCGGTAATCACGGTGTAGGCGCAACGGGTCCCGGTGAAGCCGCCGTTCTTCGAGAAACTCCGGAACTCGATCGCGCACTCGCGGGCTCCCTCGATCTCGAAGATGGAGTGGGGGACGCCCTCTTCCCGGATGAATGCTTCGTAGGCGGCGTCGTAGAAGATGATGGCGCGGTTCTTCCTCGCATAGTCCACCCACGCCTGGAGCTGCTCGCGGGTCGCGGTGGCCCCGGTGGGATTGTTCGGATAGCACAGGTAGATGAGGTCGACCTGTCCGTCCGGGATCGCCGGGACGAAGTCGTTCTCCGCGGTGCAGGGGAGGTAAAGGAGACCTTCGTAGGCGCCCTGCTCGTCCGCCTCGCCCGTGTTGCCGGCCATCACGTTGGTGTCGACGTAGACCGGGTAGACCGGATCGGTGATGGCGATGCGATTGCCGGGTCCGAAAATGTCGAGGATGTTGCCGGAGTCGCACTTCGACCCGTCGGAGACGAAGATCTCGCCGGCACCGATATCGAGCCCTCCATATTGGTTCGTGGCGATGGCGTCACGGAGGAAATCGTAGCCCTGTTCCGGGCCATAGCCCCGGAACGTCTCCCTCGCGCCCTGCTCGTCGACGGCCTCGTGCATCGCCGTGCGACAGGCCTCGGGAAGCGGCTCGGTGACGTCGCCGATGCCGCAACGGATCAACTTCGCTGCCGCCTCGGGATTCGCTTCGGTGTAGGCTGTCACCCGGCGCCCGATCTCGGGAAAGAGGTAACCCGCCTTGAGCTTCAGAAAATTGTCGTTGATGCGTGCCATGCGGGGTAGATGCCGGTAAGATGCCGCACGGGCAACCGGTTTTTTTTCGATGAGAGTTCAATTTTTCCCCGTTTTGCTCGCTGCGACCTGGGTCGCCGGTATTGCGGAAAAGGCGATGGCGCTCGATGAAATCGTGACTTTCGACGAGGATCGTATCACGATGACGCTCCCGGACGGGTGGGAGAAATCGGAGTTGAACCGGGAAGCGGCCTTGGCGGGCTTCCAGTCGTCCGACAGCACGACCTCTCTCTTCTTCCGGGACTACCAGGAGGTCGGGGACGTCGGGATGCGGGAGGTTCTCGATGCCACCGTGGCGAACTTCGAGAAGGAGTTTCGCTTCACCGAGGATGGAGAGGTCAGGCAGGGGACGGTCAAGGGAATCGGCGAAAAGCGCTGGCCCGGGATCTTCACGACCTTCGAGGCGGAGGCGGAAAACGACAGCAAGACCTTTCGCTGGAAATTCTATCGCCTCATCTTCGATACCGGTGACCGCATCGTGCTCGTTCAGGCCACCACCACTATCCCGCTACGGCAATCGCGCGATCGCCAGGTGATGGACGCGATCCGATCTCTGGTTGTCAAGCAGTGAGAGAGGCGGGACACTGCACGAATGGAAAGGCCGCCCATAATCGGAACCGGTACGGTCGTGGAGGAGCGCGACCCGGGTCGACTCTACCGTGTGGAGATGCCGAACGGGCACGTGGCTTTCGCCGTGATTCCGCGGGGAGGCGCGCAGCCGCCCTCGGGCGGGGAAACCCGCGGTTGCCGGGCCCGGGTCGGTTTTTCTCCCTACGATATGAGCCGCTGTAAGATCGAGGAATGGAACGTCCGTTGAGACGCCGCCTCCCTCCCGCCCCGTTGACCGGGTTCGCTTCCCTTTTTCACCCTATTCACCATGCCTCTCCTCGAAGTCGATGACCTCCGTGTGCACTTTCACACGCGGGACGGGGTGGTGCGTGCCGTCGATGGAATTTCCTTCGATGTGGACCCGGGTGAGACCGTGGGCATCGTGGGAGAGTCGGGTTCGGGCAAATCGGTCGCCTGCTATTCGCTCCTGCAACTCATCCCCCAACCGCCCGGACGGATCGAGGGCGGAACGGCCTGGTTCGATGGGCGCGATCTGCTTTCCCTCGACGGCCGGGAGATCCAGTCGGTGCGTGGCCGGCGGATCGGATTGATCTTTCAGGACCCGATGACCTCGCTCAATCCCTACCTGCGGATATCGAGCCAGTTGATCGAGCCCCTGCAGATCCACGAGGGATTGTCTCGCCGTGAAGCCCTGCCTCGGGCGATCGCGGAACTGGAAGCGGTGGGCATCTCCGACGCGGCCGAGCGGATCCACAGTTTCCCCCACGAGTTTTCGGGCGGCATGCGGCAACGGGTCATGATCGCGATGGCGCTGATCACGCGTCCCGAGATCCTGATCGCCGATGAACCCACGACGGCACTCGACGCGACGATCCAACGGCAGGTGCTCGACCTGATCCGGTCCCGCCAGGAGGAACTCGGCACGGCCGTGATTTTCATCACCCACGATCTCGCGGTGGTTTCCGAGGTATGCGACCGCGTCAATGTCATGTATGCCGGTCGCTTCGTGGAGCAGGCACCGGTGGCCAGGATCTTCGAGGCTCCCGCCCATCGCTACACGCGCGCTCTGCAGGCCGCGATTCCCGCCCTGCAGGAGAAGGGCCGCGACCTCTACACCATCCCCGGACTGCCGCCCGATCTCACCGATCCCCCGGAAGGCTGTGCCTTTGCTCCCCGTTGCGACCCGGATGAGCCGGGTGCGGTCGCTCATTCCACCACCCGGCCCGAGCTGATCGAAATCGCTCCTGGGCACTGGGCGCAGAATTGTCCGGGATGCCTCGCGGGTGGGAGCGCCGCCCCATCCTGAACGTGTCTCGAACGTGCCATGCCCCATCTCGAACTCGACAACCTGACGAAGCACTTCATTCGGCACGAGGGATTCCTCGGGAGCCGCACCCACACGATCCGGGCCGTCGACGGAGTGACCCTGAGCCTCGAGAAGGGGGAGATTCTCGGTCTCGTCGGAGAAAGCGGATGCGGCAAGTCGACCCTGTCGCGCCTGATCATGCAGTTGCTCGAGCCGACCGCCGGGTCGGTCGGCCTCGAGGGAGAGCGTCTCGCCGGTCTCTCGAGGCCGGAGGTGCGGCAGCGGCGGCGCGATTTCCAGATGGTGTTCCAGGATCCCTATGCCTCGCTGAATCCCCGGATGACGGTTTTCAGTGCGTTGGCGGAAGCGGTCCTGACGAGGCATCCGGACCTGCGCGGCAATCGGCGGGGCCTCGAACAGGCGGTCGCCGAGTTGATGGGGCGGGTGGGACTCGATCCGCGTGCGATGCGCAAATACCCCCACGAATTCTCCGGTGGCCAGCGTCAACGTATCGCGGTGGCGCGGGCCCTCGCCACCGAGCCGAAGCTGGTCATCGCCGACGAACCGGTTTCCGCCCTCGACGTGTCCATCCAGTCCCAGATCCTCAATCTCCTGCGCCGGCTTCGGGAAGAGCTGGAACTCACGATGATCTTCGTTTCACACGATCTCGCCGTGGTCCGCTACCTGGCGGATCGCATCGCGGTCATGGACCGGGGCAAGATCGTGGAATGTGGGGAGGCGGAAAGGGTGTTCCATCATCCGGAGGCGGCCATGACGCGTGACCTCCTCGCGGCGATTCCTCGGATGCGGCACGGCGAGCACCGTGTGACCGCCAGCGAAGAGAAGTGACAAGAGAGGAGACACGCTGCATTTTTCCCCATGATGAAAACTCCCTTTCTTGCCGTCATGGCCCTCCTCGCCGGAACCTCCTCGCTTCTCGCCGGGGAGAGAGTCGTCCTCTTCGACGGGAGTGATCTCGATGCATGGGAATTCTCCGAGGATGCCTGGTATGTCGATGAAGAAGGGGCACTGGCCTGCCGCATGGAGGAGGTCGAGGGCAAGGACGGAACGAAACGCCTGCGCGGGCGCGGGAACATCTGGACAAAGAAGAGCTACGGGGATTTCGACCTGACTCTTTCCTACAAGCTCTCCGAGGGCGCCAACAGCGGAGTCTTCTACCGGACCGACAAGGACAACCCGGTGCATGGCGGATTCGAGATCCAGCTCATGGACAACGAGGGATTCCAGGCGACCCACGGGAAAAAGGACGCCCGCAAGCTGAACGGCTCGTTCTATGATGCCCGGGCGCCGCAGGAACACCCGGTCAATCCACCGGGCGAGTGGAACGCGTTGCGGTTGCGTTGCGAGGGGCCGGTGATCACTTGCTGGATCAACGGCGTGCGCACGTTCGAGGTCGATGTCGAGGACTGGGACACGGCGGGGCGGAATCCCGATGGCACGGCCAACAAGTTCAGGCAGGCCCTTGCCGACCTGCCGAGAGGGGGCCGCATCGGATTGCAGAACCATGGACAATACGTGTGGTTCCGGGCAATCCGGATCCGCGAATTGTGAGCCGTGGTGACCGGTCTCGCTGGCGAGGGCGAGCCCTCCCGCGTGTGCGCTATTCCCCGGCCACCTGCTTTTTCGCCCAGGGGAGAATCGTGGCGTGAAGCCAGCCGAAGACGGTCGAGAATCCGTCGGCGTACATCGTGCTGGACGCTCCCATGACGCGTTCGACGCCCACTCTCTCGTCGAGATTCCGGAAGGCACGGATCTTGTGAAGCTGCTTCTTGGCGCGTTCTCCCGCATCCAGTTCGGTGGGGATCGTCGCCAGGTTCCCGATCGCGACGAGGGACCAGACCAGCAGCACCATGGGCAATAGGGTCTTGTTCATTCCGGCGAGAACGGTGAAGATCCCGATGACGAGCAGGGGAATGCACAGGTAGACCGTCGCCTTGACGGCAGACGCGCGCCAGAAGACGGGACGGTGTCCCTCGTGGTGCTGGATGGCCTGTCCCGCGAGGTTGGCGGCGATGCCGAGCGCGGAGTAGGTCGAGCCACCGAAATGCTGGGGTGCGAGAGAGATGCGCCGTTGGGCGGGATCGTAGGAATCGGCGAGCAGGGACCGGGATCGGACCACGGCGACACCCGCCACTCCGCGTTCCTCCAGGATGCGCCGCGCGATTTGCTCACCCGTGATCCCCGAGGAGATCAGGTTGGCGGCCTCTGCATCGTAGATCTTCCGGTAGCGCTTGCGACCCCACATGCAAAGGGCGAGCGCCACCATGAACACGAGGAGAAAGATCTGCATCCCCCACGATAGACCCGCTCCGCCGGGTTGTCGCTCGCGGGCCGTTCACGTTTTGACGCGGAGCGGCGGCGGGGAGTGCGGTCACGTCACTGACCGAGGGGGATGGGCTCGGGCCGGCCATCGACACGCAGCTCCCACACCTCGTAGGTCCAGTTCCCGGCCTCCTTGGTTCCCTTCACCTTGACCGTTCCCTTGCCGTCGGGCCCGGAAACGGGGATCGAGAAATCGACCGTGCCGGTGTCGTTCTCGAGACTGATGCTGCCACTCGGCATGAGCCCGGGCTTGACCGGCTCCCCGAGGGCCGCCTTCGCCTAGGCGCTCTGTTCGACCGCCGCGATGGAATCCTTGTAGGGTTGGGCACTCTTGAATGCTGAAGTGATCAGGAAAAGGCACCCGGTGATTCCGAGGAGGCCCAGCACCGCGACCGTGGCGCATCCGCATCCGATGTATTTCCCTACGTTCGATTTGCTCTTCTCTCCTTCGCTCATGGTAAGATCGTCCCACGAAGCGTGCCGGGACAGCAACACCAAAAGCGGGCGTTTCCCGGTTTGCCAAAGCGGTGCCTCACCGGCATCTTCGGGACATGACCCAACGCAGTGAAACCTCCAACATGGCGATGTTCGCCGATTTCGAGAATGTCGCCATCGGCGCGGAACAGGCGAAATACGCGTCGTTCGATATCTCGGTCGTCCTGGAGCGCGTGCTGGTCAAAGGCAACGTGGTGGTTCGCAAGGCCTACTGCGACTGGAGCCGCTACGCCTCGTTCAAGAGAGACATGCACGAGGCGAATTTCGAGCTGATCGACATTCCCCACCTCCGCCAGTCCGGGAAGAACTCCGCCGACATCCGCATGGTGGTGGACGCCCTCGACCTCTGCTACACCAAGCCGCACATCGACGCCTTCGTCATCCTCTCGGGAGATTCGGACTTCTCGCCCCTGGTGAGCAAGCTGAGAGAGAACGACAAGATCGTCCTCGGCGTCGGGGTCAAGCAATCGACATCCGACCTGTTCGTGGCGAACTGCGACGAGTTCATCTTCTATGACGACCTGGTCCGGGAAAAGCCGCGCCGCCGGGCGCGGAACACGCCGGCGAAGAAGGCGGCCGGGGGAAAAGGGGGAAACAAGGCCGACGAGGCGGTCGAACTGGTCGTCAGCACCGCAGAGACCATGCTCGAGGAGCGCGGCGACGACGAACTCGTCTGGGGATCCATGGTGAAACAGGCGATCAAGCGTCGCAATCCCGGGTTCAACGAGGGCTATCACGGGTTCTCCGGATTCAACGCGGTCCTGGAAGAAGCGCGCGACCGGGGCCTGCTCAGCCTCGAGCCTGACGAGCGTTCGGGTGGATATATCGTTCGGGAAGCGTGAGTTGCGACGACGTTCACCGGTTTTGTGTGACAAACTTGCAACCCGTGGCGGATTGCGTGCCCTGCCGCCTACGCGAAGTGTTCTGCGGCCCCAGAAAGGGGCCAATTCAAACCCAATCGATAAACACAACCGATATGAACAAAACTATCGCTGCCATTGCTGCTGCTGCTCTCGTTTCGAGCGCCGCGGTTGCTCAGGACAAGATCGTCATCCGTGGTTCCGACACCCTCGGTGCGAAGATGGTGCCCCAGCTCGCTGAGGCATACAAGGAAGCCGGAAACGAAGTTTCCTTCGAAATCGCTGCCGAAGGTTCTTCGACCGCGTTCACCAACCTCCTCGCCGGAACTGCCGACATCGGTATGTCCAGCCGGAACATCAAGGACTCCGAGGTGGACGAGTTCACCGCCAAGGGCATGGAAATCAAGGACTGGATCGGTGCCTACGACATGATCGGCGTGATCGTGAACGAGGCGAACGGTGTCGAGAACCTGACTCTCGAGCAGGTCGAAGGCATCTTCACCGGTGACATCACCGACTGGAGCGAGGTGGGCGGCAAGGCCGGTGCCATCTCCGTCTACACCCGGAACACCTCTTCGGGAACCTACAAGTCCTTCCAGGAAATGGCGATGAACAAGCGCGACTACGGTGCGGACACGCAGAAGATGGCCGGTAACGAGCAGATCGCTGCCGAGGTGGCCAAGAACGAAGCCGGCATCGGCTACGTCGGTCTCGCCTACACCGAGAAGGACGGCATCAAGTCCGTTTCCGTGAACGACGTCGCTCTCAAGCCCGAGAACGCCGCCGATTACGCGATCGCCCGTAGCCTCCACTACTACACGATCGACGGCAAGCTCTCTGACGCCGCCAAGGCTTTCCTCGAGTGGGCGACCACCGACGAGAAGGCCGGTGAAGTCGTTGCGCGCGTCGGCTTCATCCCCGCCAACTAAGGCAGGCTGATCACGTGGAGTGGTTCGACCGCTCGACCTGATCGCACAAATTCGGGCCCGGCAGGTGAAAACCTGCCGGGCCTTTCTTTTGATCTCGTTGCAGATCAGGCACTAAGAGTAAGTGGCCGCGTGACGGAATCGTAACCGTTTGAAGCAGGCGAACCCGGGCGACCGGCGCCACCATCACGCAGTCCTGAACCCGCCTGAGCGGTGGCCGGGACTGAGCACGACCTCTCCTGCCATTTCCCATCATGAGTGAGAATCAAGCGTCCGGAAAAGAGTCCAAGGAACCGTCCTCCGGAGGTGCATTCGCGTATCGGGGTATTCGGATTTTCGGACTGGATCTCCAGGATGCCATTCACTACTTCTTCGGCGGAAACGCCAGCCTGGCGATCATCATGCTCGCCCTGATCTGCCTCCTTCTCCTCAAGGAGGCGTTCATGTTCTTCCCCGACCACCACGACGATGCCACGAAGTATCGCCGCTCCGGTCAGGAACTGGCCGACTACGTCCGGGCCGAGGTGGACACGCACACCCAGATCTACAGCAACACGAACGTGGCCTACTTCGCGGAGAGAAACGCCTCGTCGCTCGAGGAGGATGCCGTCATCGCCGCCTACAAGGCGGTTCAGCGGAACGTCGAGGGCGTGCTCGAGGACGAGTGGGAGGACCTCGAGGACAAGGCGGACGAGCTGGAGGATCTGCAGGATGACCGGGAGGATCTCGGCGACGACCCCGAGAAAGCCGCGGAGAGAGCGGAACTCTCGGCATCGATCTCCGCACTCGAACGGGAGGTGGCGGAGGGCCAGGAAGAGTTGCGCTCGCTCGCGGAGAAGGCGCTCGGGTCTTCCCAGGTGTGGGACATCGGCACCTCGAACCTCAAGCTGACCAAGGAACGCCGGGAACTGATCAAGAAGGGCGTGCTGCATCTCGTCCCGGGCGTCGAAGACGAGCACCCCGAGATTGCCGAGATCGAGGAGAGGTCGGCCCAAAAGAAGGCCGAGGCCACCGAGAGACTGGCCGATTTCAAGGCTACCGTCGACGGGATGCGTGAGGCGGTGAAGCCGATCAAGGATCTCTTCTACGAGATGCGGGCGATCGCCTCGGAGAACAAGAAGGAACTGGTGGCATTCGATACGGCCCATGCCCGGCGCGCTGCCTTGCTGGAAGCGGCCAAGGGGGCGGCCACCGACGAGGAGGCCGCGGAATACCGCGAGCGTGCCGAGGCGGTCGATATCGTCGAGCCGGACTACGATGCGTTGAACGTGCCCCTCTACGAGAAGATTCCGACGCACGAGTCACTCGTTCCCGCCTTCCAGGCCGAGATGGCCCGGCTTGTCGCGAAATTGCCGCAGAAGGAAGTGGCCATCGAGAGTGCCGCCGACAATTTGAAAAAGGCGACGCGCGCCCACGCCAAGCTCGAAGCGGTGATCGCGCAGAACGCTAAGCGAATTCCCAACTGGAAGCACGACCGTCCGGTTTCGTGGCCGGCCTCGATCGGATCGTTCTTCTTCGGTCCGGACTGGGTCACGAACAGCTCATGGCACGAATTCTACGGTCTCATGCCCCTCTTCCTCGGGTCCCTGTTGATCGCGATCGTGGCGATCGCGGTTTCGGTGCCCTTCTCCGTTTCCGCCGCGATCTACGTCAATCAGCTCGCCCCGTTCAAGGAACAGAGCCTCGTCAAGCCGGCGATCGAGTTCATCGAGGCGATTCCTTCCGTCGTGCTCGGGCTGTTCGGGGTTCTCGTCTTCGGGGAAACGCTGCGATCGATCAGCCAGGTGGAGTGGTTGTCCTGGATTCCGGGATTTCCCATGGCCGAGCGTCTCAACATTCTCAATGCCGGACTTCTCCTCGCCCTGATGGCCGTGCCCACGATTTTCACCCTGGCCGAGGATGCCCTCAACAACGTGCCGCAGGCGTTCACCGAGAATTCACTCGCGATGGGCGCGAGCAAGTTGCAGACCGTGATCCGGGTCGTCGTGCCCTGCGCCCTCTCCGGGATCATCGCGGCCGTCCTCCTCGGATTCGGTCGAATCATCGGGGAGACCATGGTGGTTCTCCTCGTCGCGGGGAACAAGATCAAGGTACCGGATTTCAGCGAGGGAATCGGCGTGATCATGCAGCCCGCCCACACCATGACCGGTATCATCGCCCAGGAGCTGGGAGAGGTCGACAACGGTTCTCTCCACTGGAGGGCGCTCTTCATGGTCGGCATGGTGCTTTTCGTGATCTCTCTCCTCGTCAATTTCTCCGCGCAGCAGATTCTGAAGCGATTCCAGAAGTTCTAATCCCTTAATCCCTGCGTGGTCTCCTCCCTGCTGCTCCCACTCACTCCCTGACTCATCATGCACGATCAGACCGATTCGAGTCCCGAAACCGTGAACCGGAATCCGTTCGCGACCGCCGCGATCGGCCGCCAGCGGCGCGATACCGCCGTCTTCTGGATACTCCGGTGCGCGACGTATTTCATCCTGCTCTGCGCCGTGTTGCTCTTCGCCCGGATCACTTTCCAGGGGCTTCCGGTCGTGTTGAAGCTCACCCCTCCGTTCGTGAACGTGGAGTTCTTCACGCAGAGTCCGGAGACCCTGATGACTTTCGAGACGGCGGACGGAACGGAATACGAGATGCGGTTTTCGGACTATTCCGAGTTCAAACGGCAGAATCCCAATGTCGAGATCGTGGCCGAGCATTCCTACGCCTATTCGGGCGGGGGGATCTTCGGACCCCTCGTCGGGACCTTTCTCCTCGTGGGAATCTGTATCATCGTCGCCCTTTTCGTCGGCCTGACGACGTCGATCTACCTGAACGAATACAGCAACAAGGGGCAGTTCATGGACATGGTGCGTCTCGCGATCATGAACCTGGCGGGTGTCCCCTCGATTGTTTTCGGCCTCTTCGGTCTCGGCTTTTTCTGCCTGTTCTTCCCCGTGATCACGGTTGAGGACAATCTGCGCGTGGAGGGTTGGCGTGCCATCGAGCTGTTCGGCAGCGGAAAGTATTTCGCTTTCCAGGGGTGGGGGGTCTGCATGCTGGCGGGCGGCTTTACCCTCGCGGTGATGATTCTCCCGGTCATCATCACGGCCTGCGAGGAGTCGCTCAAGGCGATCCCGATGGGATTCCGCGAGGCATCGCTCGCCCTGGGGGCGACCCAGTGGCAGACGATCGAGAAGGCGGTGCTTCCCTACGCCTTCCCGGGCATGCTGACCGCCTCGATCCTGGGTATCACGCGGGTGGCGGGAGAGACCGCGCCGATCATGTTCACCGCGGCGGCGGCCCACAAGGACGAACTGCCGTGGGAGGCCGCCACCGGCATCACGAGTTTCCTCACCCAGTCCGTGCAGGCGATGCCCTATCACATTTACACGGTGGCGGCGCGAATTCCCCAGAGCGAATACACCGCGCCGATGCAGTACGGATCGACCTTCGTGTTCATGGTGCTGGTGATGATCTTCGCCGCGCTCTCGATTTTCATGCGAATTCACTATCGCAAAAAGCTGAAATGGTGATTTGCTCCCCTTCGGCAACTCTCGTTTTCTCAACAACGCAACTCCATCCGATCCGAAAGACGATTCAAACATGAGTGTGGCTACCTCCGAAACCCAGGCGGGCGATACCCCGGCGACGCAGGACAAGGTCCAATCCTCGCACCAGGAGACCGGTGGCGACCACGAGTTGGTTGTCGAGGTCGACGACCTCAACTTCGCCTACGTCGGCGACAAGGATGTCCTCCGCGACATCACGATGAACATCTACCGGAACGAGGTGACCGCCTTCATCGGACCCTCCGGTTGCGGGAAGTCGACCCTGCTCCGGTGTCTCAACCGGATGAACGATCTCATCCCCACCGCCTCGGTGAGCAAGGGGGAGATCCGGATCCTGGGCACCAACATCTACGATCCTGCCGTGGACGTGATCGAGTTGCGCAAGCACGTGGGGATGGTCTTCCAGAAGTACAATCCGTTCCCCAAGAGCATCTTCGAGAACGTCGCCTACGGACTCCGGATCCAGGGTGAGAATCGCAAGTCGGTGCTCGATGAGGCGGTCGAGGAGAGCCTGAAGCTGGCCGGCCTCTGGGAAGAGGTGAAGGACCGTCTCAACGACAGCGGACTGGGCCTATCCGGCGGTCAGCAACAGCGCCTCTGCATCGCCCGCACGATCGCAGTGAAGCCGAAGGTCGTTCTCATGGACGAGCCGTGCTCGGCCCTGGACCCCATCTCCACCGCGACCGTCGAAGAGCTGATCACCCAGCTCAAGCACGAGTTCACCATCGTGATCGTGACGCACAACATGCAGCAGGCGACGCGTGTTTCGGACAAGACCGCTTTCTTTTACCTCGGTAACCTGATCGAGCTGAACGATACGAAGACCCTCTTCACCAATCCCAGCAAGAAGGAGACCGAAGATTATATTTCAGGACGGTTCGGCTAACCAGCCACTCGACCGGCCTGCCCTTGGTTGACAAAGCCCCGTTGACGCTCCGGTGTCATCGGGGCTTTTCGCGTCTGGTTCTCCGTTTCTGCGGTCCGCCGGACTGGACTGGTGGGGCGATCCGGCCGGACGGTCCTGCCGCCGCCGGTCGTCCCGCGGACTGCCATCACATGGCCGGACCGTTTGCCAAGGGGGGCGATCGTGAATCGAAGGCATCCGGGAGACGGTCTACTCCGTCTCCTTTTCTGCCGGGAAGCTCTGCAGGGCGTGGATGTTGACGCTCTTGATGCGCCCCTTCACCTGGTGCGTTCCGAGATTCTTCGCGTGGTCCCGCAGGGACGGCATCTTCAGGAGAACGTCTTCGGTCAACAGCACGGAGTGGCCGAGCTCGCGGGTGAGCGCCTCGACGCGAAAAGTCAGGTTCACCGGATCGCCGACGAGGGTGAACTCGCCCTGGCTCATGCCTCCGTAGGCGACCTTGCCGGTGTGGAGGCCGACACCCGCGTGAAAGTTGCGTTCCGCCATTTGCAGGATGTCGGACTTGTCGGTGTCGATCTGCGAGCAGGCGTCGATCAGTTCTCGGGCGGCGTGAACCGCGGCTCCGACGGTCTCGGGATTGACCTTGGTCCAGTAGGCGAGGACGCAGTCGCCGATGAACTTGTCGACGGTGGCACCCCGCCTGCCGAGGATCTCCTCGCACCGGGCATACCAGGCGCCGATCACCTGCGCGAGATCGTCCGGGGGAAGCCGCTCCGACAGGGTGGTGAATCCTGCGACGTCGCTGACCAGGACGATCAGCGGCTGCGACCGGATCAGCGCGATGGTGGAGCCACCGAGTTCGTCGATGGGTCTCTCGGTGGGGGGCTCGCCGTCCTGATCATATCGGAACTCGTGATCGGCGAAGTTCAGGATGTCGCCGGGCTGCAGCTTGCGGGCCGCCGTCACCCGTACTCCGTTGAGGTAGCTGCCGTTGTAACTCCCGAGGTCGAAGAGGTAGAAGGCCCCGTCCTGTTTCCGGATCATCGCGTGCCGGCGCGAAACCCGGGGATCGGGAATCACGATCTGGCACTCCGCACTCCTGCCGAGCAGGGATGCGTTGGGGAGTTCTCCGGACTCGCCGGTCTGGAGGTTCTGGAGCGATGCCTTCACGACGGGATCCAGTCAACGCCGTCCACTACCGGACGGCAAGCGAATTCGCTCGTCACGGCAGGCCCTTCACGATGGTTTCGGAGTAGGAGAGATCCCCGGTCAGGGCATCGAAGAACTGGAAGATGACCTGCGGATGGGGGTAGGCGAACCATCTTTCGCCGTCCCGGTCGACCGGATTGTTGAACACGTTGTTGACCTGCACGACGCAATAGTGGGGAAAGCGGCGGTTCGGGCGGGGAATGTCCTCCATCGCATAGGTCGACCAGCGTATCTCGCAGGGACGTGGCCCGTATGCGAAAACACCGTTCACGGGACGCCCGCCCTCGTCCTTCATGGGAGCGTGATTGATCGAGTTGTGGGGGCCGCTCGCGAACTCCCAGACGTTGTCGGTGACACGGATTGCGAAGGAATTGTGCAAGTCTCCGGTGAGGACGAAGACCGGCTTGTCGAGGGCGTCCCACTGCTCGATCAGCTTCTCCCTCTCGTCGAGGAACACGGTCCAGGCGTCATCCTTTTTGATCGTGAGCTGCTTGTCGGGGCCCCCTCCGCTGCCGACATGGGGAACCATGAAGTTGACGGACGAAACCACGAAGAGGAAATCGGCATCGCTGGCGGCGACGCCTTCCCGGAGCCAGGCGAACTGCCGTTTCCCGATCATCGAGGCGCCTTCCCGTCCCGGATTGTCGACGTCATGGAGATCCCGATGGGAACGCGTATCGAGGAGGAAGAACTCGCAATTGGCGAGACGAAAACTCCCGTAGCAACGCCGGCCGATCGAATAGGCGGCCTCTCCGTCCGCTTTTGCCGGAGGATCGACGCGCAACCGGTTCGGTCCGAGCACCTCGATGATGTCGTAGACGGCGGAGTTGGGGTCGCCCGGTTCGGAGTCGAGCGCGGTGTCCCTGACGCCGGCGGTTTCGGTTCCCCAGTGGACATGAAGATTGGCCATCTCGTCGAGGTCGAGCTTGGTGAAGTCGGCCTCGGAATCGGCGAGTATGTCGCTTCCCGCCTCCAGGGTGGCCCGTCCGAACAGGGCGGGTGTTTCGTGTTCCACCGGATTGGCCCAGGCGAGATAGTCGAACCACGCCCGTGTCGCGATGTCGCGGAAGACCGCCCGCCGGTTGACATACCCTCGTTCCGCGGTGCCGTAGATGTCGTTGAGGAGTTCGTGATCGTCGGCGGTGTAGAAAGTCGGAACGTGGCGGTGCCACTCGCTCAGGTTGCGTCCGCGTTCCCAGTAGATCTTGTAGTTCTCCCATACGCCCACGATGGAGGGGATCTTCCGCACGATGGCGGGCGTGTCGGCAGGTTCGATCCCGACCTGGTGCCGCCATTCGGGCAGCGTGTATTCGCGGCGGTCCTCGTAGAGCCAGTCCCCATTGAGAATGGCGAAGTCGATCGTGTCGCGGACCTCGCGGTTCAGGGTGTCGAATACGGGAAGATCGGGACCGGCGCTGTTCCCGTCGCCGGTCTGGTTGTTTCCGCAGGCGAACTCGAAGCGGAAATTGTAGAGCCCTCTTGGATTCGTCTCCGGGTCGCGGTAGCGGCCCGGGTCGGGGAGCGTTCGAAACGATCCCGAGAGCTGGTGATCCTCGACCCGGTAGTAGTAGCGCGTCTCGGCTGCGAGGCCTTCGATCGCGACAATGCCGGTGTTGTCGTGCACGAGTGTGGTCGTGACCGGTCCCGCGACCTTGTCGAGCCGGTCGGGATCCGTGCCGTAGAGAATCCGGACCGGTCCCGGGCGATTCGTTCGAACCCAGAGAGACATCGTATCGGGTCCGGGTCGTCCGAGGACGGGCCCGTGCGTGACCCGGGTTGTCGTCGGCGGGCCATCCTGGCCGGGAAGCGTCGGGGTGCCGAAAAGGGCGAACGAGAAGAGAGCGGCGGCGGCCAGTCGTGGGGCCGGGTGCGAATCGGGAATCATGAATGCGAGCATGATGATGGAATGCTATCGATTCCAGGCAGCGGCGGCAAGCTTCCCGACAACGGAGGTTTCCGCGAGGGCTGTGGCCCCTTTTGCCAGTCGCGTTTCACTGGTATTCGCCGGGAAAAGGGACTACGGTCCCGGCGAAGGCGGGCCGGAGATGGTCGCTGGCGTTTTCGGATGCCAGAGGAAAGTCCGGACACCGCAGGGTGGCGCGCCCGGTGAAAACCGGGGAGGTTCCGTGTAATGCGGGATCGACGGAAAGTGTCGCAGAAAAGATACCGCCCGTGTGCGCCGAGCGCGGACGGGTAAGGGTGAAATGGCGAGGTAAGAGCTCACCGCCCCGAGGGTAACCGAGGGGGCACGACAAACCCCGCGCGGTGCAAGACAGAACAGGGCAAACGGGCGACCCGTCCGGACCGGTGGTTTCGGCCTCCGGATGAGTCCGGGTACTAGTCGCACTCCGCTTCGGCGGGGAGTTCACCCCCGGTCACGGAGGTGGACTAGAAAAATGATCGTCCGGCGGGCTCTTCGGAGCGTGCCGAACAGAATCCGGCTTACGGGGTCCGCCTTCGACTCCGATGACGGGCGGGGTCGGAGTGGCATTCGGCCCCGCCCACCGGAGTGCGGTCCGTATGGAAATTCCCCTCAGCATGGAAATGCGTCACCCAAAGGGGGCGTGGATTTCTGATGGCCTGTTACCGCCGCTTGCATCCCGGTGCGGACTGCGCGAGAAACGCGGTTCTCGACAATGGGGAACACGAAACTCTGGAACCGCCGGGAGTCCGACAGGAACGGACACCGAGCCGCAGCCGCGTTGTGGGGCGCCGTCGCGCTCTCACTGCTCGTCTTGTCCGGTTGCAGCGCCGACTTCTACCACAAGGCTGCCGATCGCGAGACCTTTTCGATTCTCTACGACAAGGTGAACGGCGTCGAGAACGTGACGGAAGACTCTGTGGCGATCGACCCGCCGGATCCGCTTGACCTCACGGAACTGCCGGAGGGAGGCCGGGGCGCCGGGTTTCTCGGAAAGATGGCGAGCGTGGAGCGGGACGCCCGTGTTCTGACCCTCGAGGAGGCGCTCTCGACGGGAATCCGCCACGGAAGGGCCTATCTGGACGAGAAGGAACGCGTCTTCCTGTCGGCACTCGACCTGACCCTGGCGCGGCATGAACTCGCCCCGATTTTCTCGGGCAACGGCAACGCCGGATGGCGAAGCGACAAGAGAACCGCGACCGTGCAGCAGGGACTGGGCGAGTTGGTCGCGACGAACACGTTTTCCCGGACCCAGTCGGTCGGATACTCCCAACTCTACCGGACGGGGGCCCGTATCACGACCGATTTCACCCAGGACTTTCTCCGCTTCATTACCGGAGACCGCTCCGTCAACGATTCCGCCCTGGCGGTCACCCTGGCACAGCCACTCCTGCGTGGAGCGGGAACGAAGGTGGCGCTGGAGGCACTCACTCAGGAGGAGCGAAACGTGCTCTACGATCTCCGGGATTTCGCGAACTTTCGCCGGGACTTCATCGTCGATCTCGTGAGCGACTACTACGGCGTCCTCCGAGCGAGAGACCGGGTTCAGAACAACTGGGTCGCCTACCAGGGATTCCTCGAAAACATCGAGCGCGAAGAAGCACTCGCCGACGAAGACAGGAGAACCCAGACCCAATTGGGCCAACTGCGACAGGCCACCCTGATTTCGGAGAGGAACTGGGTCGATGCCGTGCGAAACTACCAGGCTCAACTCGACCGGTTCAAGATCACGCTCGGCATACCCGTGGAGGAAAGGGTCGTGCTGGAGGAGGCCGAACTGCTCCAACTCGCCGTCGTCGATCCCGATGTGACCCGGGAACAGGCCGTGGAGATCGCGATGGTGACGCGTCCGGATCTCGAGACGGCGCGTGATGTGGTCGACGACGCCGAGCGCAGGATCAAGGTCGCCAAGAACGGTCTGCTTCCCGGGCTCGACGTCGATGTGCGGTATGACGTGATCAGTAATCCGGGCGACAATACGCCGGGGCTCAATTTCGACCGCAGGACGTGGACGACCGGACTCGATCTCGACCTTCCGCTCGACCGGAAAGCGGAGCGGAACACCTATCGCACGCGTCTCGTCCTGCTCGAGCGGGCCAAGCGCAATCGCGAACTGGCGGAGGAGCAGGTCCGCCTGCAGATCTTCGACGGATGGCGTGCCATCGAGCAGGCCCGGCGCAATTTCGAGATCGCCGAGCAGGGTGTCGACCTGGCCGCTCGCCGATTGGAGGAGCAGCATCTCCTGGCCGAACTCGGCCGGGGACAGGCCCGGGACCTCGTCGACGCCCAGAACGATCTCGTCGATGCGCAGAACCAGAGGACCTCCACTCTCGTGGACCATACCTTAGCACGATTACGCCTTTGGAGAGACATGGGCATCCTGTATATTGACGAGTCAGGCGGCTGGGAGAAGAAACTGGAACGGGAGTCTGACTTGTCTCTATGAAGAAGTGGCTTGTTCTGGCAGGGGTGACCGGCGTTGGCGTGGCAGCCTTCGTTTTTCTCGCCCCGAATTCGGGCGGAGGGCAGGTGGATCAATCGACGCCCATCTTCGTCGCCAAGAAGGGAGATCTCGTCATCGACGTGCTCGAGGGGGGGAACATCCAGGCCCTGGAGTATCTGGAATATCGCAACGAGGTGAAGTTGCGGGACGGAGTCAAGATTCTCGAGATCATCGACGAAGGGTATCTCGTCACGGGAGAGGATGTCGAGAATGGCAAGGTTCTGGTGCGCCTCGACACCTCCGCTCTCGAGGAGGAGATCGTGGACGAGGAGGTGGAGTTTCAACAGACCGAGGCGGCATTCGCCGAAGCGAAGCAGAACATCGAGATCGCGGAGAGCGAGGCTCTCAGCGACATCAAGGACGAACGGCAGGATCTCCGCTTCTCGCTGCTCGACTTCGAGAAGTTCGTCGGGGAGCAGGCTGCTGTCGCCATCCTGAAAAAGCTGAAGCTGCCCTACGACAACGATTCCCTGGAGCGATACGAGGAGGAGGCGACCGAGCTGATCGTGGATGCGTTCGACCGCAGTCAATTGACCCAGGCGTCCAAGCAGGATTTCGAGGAGGAACCGTTTACCGGGGACGAGGAGGACAGCCTTGCGGCCGGTGTGAATTTCGAGTCGTTCATCGCCGACAACCTGCTCGGGGACGGCGAGGCGGAGCAGACCATCCGCCGGATGCGGGACGAGGCGCTCGTTGCCGCGTCGACCCTGGCCGTGGTCGAGGAATCGGTCCAGGGCGCCAAGCGCCTCCACGAGAAGGAGTTCATCACGAAACAGACGCTCGAGAACGAGCTGGTCAATCTCGACAAGGCCAAGCTCACCCTGCAAACCAAGGAAACCGAGTTGGAACTCTTCCAGGACTACGAATTTCCGAAGGAGGCGGAAAAGATGCTCACCCGCTACGAGGAGCGGCTCCTCTCCCTGATCCGGACCAAGCGGGAGAAAATGGCGATGATGTCCCAGGTCTACGCCCGCTACCGTTCCGCGAAGCGGCGCTACGAGTTGCAGCTGAAGCAGCTCAAGGATCTCGAAACACAGCTGGACAGCTGTATCATCCGCGCAACGATGCCCGGCCTCGTGGCCTACGGGGGAGCCAACGAGAACTACTATTCATCGCGCTACTATGAGGGGATCACCACGGGTGCCACCTTGAAGGTGGGGCAGCCCATCATCACCATCCCCGACATGTCGAATCTCGGTGTCGAGGTCAACATTCACGAGTCCAACATCAAGAAGGTCGGCCTCGACCAGAAGGTCTACATCACGGCCGAATCGGTGCCGGACCGGGTCCTTTCCGGACGGATTTCGAAGCTGGCCGTCCTCCCCGATTCGAACGCCTCCCGCTACAATCCCTCGTTGAAGGTCTATCCCGCCACGATCGAGATCGAGGGCACCCACGACTTCCTGAAGCCGGGCATGACCGCCAAGGTCGAGATCATCGTCGAGGAACTGAACGACGTGGTCTATGTACCCGTCCAGTCGGTCTTCGTCGAGAACGAGGAGCATTTTCTCTTCATCAAGGAGGGCGGCTCCTACGAGAAGCGCAGGGTCGAGGTCGGACTGCACAACGACGAGTTCATCGAGGTGGCATCCGGATTGGACGAGGCGCAGGAGGTGTTGCTCACGGTTCCCGCCGACTACGAGCCGCCCAAGACACAGATCGCGACGCGCTCCTCTCGCGAACTCGAGGCGGAGCGGTCCGGCAACACGGCGAAAAACCGTCGTGATACCGGGGAGAACGGGGGCGGGAAGAAGGCGTGAGGGAATCCGCGCAGATGACGGTGGCGGAGGCCGAGGCGTCGTGCGGTGATCAGCCTGCCGACGAAGACGCGGCGGGGAGACGCGGCGAGGGTCGTGCCGTGATCGAGTTGCGGGGCGTGGAGAAGCACTACCAGATGGGATCGGTGCTGCTCAAGGCTCTCCAGGGGATCGACCTCCGGATCTTTCCGGGAGAGTATATCTCCATACTCGGACCCTCAGGGTGCGGCAAATCGACCATGCTGAACATACTGGGTTGCCTCGATCAACCCACGGTGGGCAGCTACTTTCTCGACGGCATCGATGTTTCCGAGTTGCCCGACGACAGGCTCTCGCAGGTCCGGGGCAAGAAACTCGGCTTCATCTTCCAGTCCTACAATCTGATCCAGCAGCTCACCGTCCTGGAAAATATCGAGGTGCCGCTCTTCTACCAGGGTGTTCCGGAAAGGAAGAGCCGGGAAATCGCGATCCGTCTCGCGAAACAGGTCGGCCTCGGCCAGCGGCTCGATCACAAGCCGACCGAATTGTCGGGTGGGCAGCAGCAGCGCGTCGCGATCGCGCGCGCCCTGTCGAACGATCCGTCCGTGATTTTCGCCGACGAGGCGACCGGAAACCTCGACTCCGCCTCCGGCAGCGACATTCTGGAGATCTTCGACCGGCTCAACGAAGAGGGAAAGACTCTCGTGATGATCACCCACGACGAGGGAATGGCCAGCCGGGGTACGCGCACGATTCGTTTGCGTGATGGCCGGATCGAGCACGACACCGGGGAGGGGATCCACCAATGAAGGCAGCGCGGGAACTCCTTCACGACCTGTCCCTCTTTCGTCTCAAGAGATCGGTGTTGCTGGGGGTGAAGAGCCTCTGGCTGCATCGGCTCCGATCATTCCTCACCGCTCTCGGTATCGTGTTCGGCGTCTGCTCGGTGATCGCGATGTTGGCGATCGGGGAAGGGGCCAGCTACGAGGCGCAGCAACAGATCAAGGAACTCGGAAGCCAGAACATCATCCTGAATTCGGTCAAGCCGACCGACGAGAACACCGCGGGTGAACAGGAACGCAGTCTCATCCTGGAATACGGTCTCACCTACCGCGACATTTCCCAGATCCAGGAAACGATTCCCGGGGTGCAGATCACCGTGCCGTCGCGGCAGGTGAAGGATTTCATCTGGAAGAACTCACGAAGCGTCGATGGTATCGCGCTCGGAACCGTCCCGTGGTATCCCGAGATGCGGAATCGTGAGGTCCTACGCGGCCGGTTCTTCACCTCGATGGAGATGCACAGCCGGCGTGCGGTGTGCGTCCTCAGCGAGAGCATGGCCAAGAAACTGTTTCCACTGGAGGAGTCGCTCGGCAGCACGGTCCGGATTCGCCAGAGCTACTTTCGTGTGGTCGGGGTGATCGAGGATGACACGGCGAAAGGCTCGGGCGGGGCGAGCCTGGACGAGGGCGAGGAGAACGGCGAAGTCATGGAACTCATGATCCCCATCACGACGTTGGAGGATCGTTTCGGCGAGGTGATCTTCAAGTATCGCTCCGGCAGCTTCGAGGCGGAGAAGGTGGAGTTGCACGAGGTGACGGTGCAGATCGACGACCCCGAGAGCGTCATGCCGGCGGCGGAGGCGATCCGTCACATCCTGGAGAAGAATCACCCGGATACCGATTACACCATGACGGTGCCACTCGACCTCCTGCGCCGCGCCGAGCGCACCAAGCAGATCTTCAACATCGTCCTCGGATCGATCGCGGCGATCTCCCTCCTGGTGGGGGGAATCGGAATCATGAACATCATGTTGGCGACCGTGACGGAGCGGACGAGAGAAATCGGGATCCGTCGGGCCCTCGGGGCCAAGAAGAAGGACATCGTTCTGCAGTTTCTGGTCGAGACCATCCTGCTTTCCGGCGCGGGTGGGCTTATCGGCGTGGCCCTCGGGGTGGCGGTTCCCCTCCTCATCACGCAGTTCGCCGACATGGTCACGATCATCCAGATCTGGGCGCCGACGCTGGCGTTCACGATCTCCGTCGTGACGGGGATCCTTTTTGGAATCTATCCGGCGTTGCGGGCGGCGGAGTTGAACCCGGTCGACGCCCTGCGTCACGAGTAAAAAGCCTCGTTACGCGGGCGCGGGAAATTGCTTCAGAACCCACGAATCCGGTGGTCACGACGACAGATGACAGGTTCGGGTTCGGGTTCATGACAAAAACACCCGCGCCGTCGCCGGTCGCGGGTGCCGTCGTTCCGGAATGGATCCGGGTGGCGTTTCGTTGGACTACTCTTCCACTTCGGGACGCTTCTGCTCCGGCTTGTCGGCGGATTTTCCGGCACGAGCTTCGTAGACCGCCTCGAGTTCCTCTTTGCTGACGAGGCCATCCGCGTTGTCGTCGGCCTTCGAGAGCTTGCTCCACATTTCCGCCGGAACCTCGCTCTCCGACAACTTGCCGTCCTTGTTCTCGTCCATGCGGCCGAAGATGGCACCGGCGCCTCCGGAGGATTTGCCGGATCCACCCTTGCCCTTGCCACTCATCCGGTCGCGGAATCCGGCGGCGAGTTCCTCCTTCGAGATGGCATTGTCCCCGTCCTTGTCGAGCCGACTCATGCGAGTCCACGCCTCTTCGGGCAACTCGTCCTTGGAGATCTTCCCGTCGCCATTCTTGTCGGCCCGCATCAGCATTTCACCGCCCTTGCCGCCGTCCTTGCCCTTGCCCTTGCCGCCGGCCATGGCGGCATAGGCCGCACGCATCTCCTCCTGGGAGACTCCGCCGTCCTCGTTCTTGTCCAGTCGCGACAGGCGGGCCCAGGCTTCCGCGGGGACCTCGTCCTCCGAGAGTTTCCCGTCCCCGTTGGTGTCTCTCTGCTCGAACATCGCAGCTCCTCGACCGGGCGTGCCCTTGCCAGGCGTGGCTTTTCCGGGAGTGCCCTTTCCGGCGCCGGGGCGTGCCGCCATCATTTCCTGAATCGTCACCTTGCCATCCTCGTTCTTGTCGAGGCGGCTCATGCGCTCCCATCTATCTCCCGCTTCGGATTGGGAGATGGCGCGGTCGCCGTCTTTGTCCATCTGGCGAAAGAACTCTCCTCCGCCCTGTCGAGCCCCGTCGCCGGCCTTGGTTTCGGTTTCGGCGTGGCTATTCGTGACGAGAAGAGCGCACGCCATTCCCGCAAGTGTCGTGATTGTTTTTTTCATGATCGAAGTTGGTTGCCCGGCGTGATGCCGTTGGATTCGGTTGGCGGATAGAGAAACCCCGCGTGCCCGGCCGGGTTGCGTAACCGGGGCATTTTTCGACCTGCGAGAAGGAATCTCAGCGCCGGGATCGTCTCGATGCCGCGATGCGCTTCGCGATCTCGTCACCCATCGCGCCCGATAGAATCACGGCACCGATCACCGCGTATTCGATGTTCTGAGGAATCCAGTCGACGAGCGTGATCATGTTGCGCAGAAGCTGGATCAGGGCCGTGCCAATGATCACACCGACGATGGTGCCGGCTCCGCCGCGGAGACTGCATCCCCCGAGGACGGCCGCCGCGATGGCGAACAGTTCGAAGAAATTACCAAAATCGACGGGCTGCGCCGAATTCGTGTCGAGCACGAAGAGAAGTCCGCCGAGGCCGGAGAGTACCGAGCAGATCACGTAGGCGAGAATCGTCATGGCATCGGTGTTGATACCGCTGAAACGGGCCGCCTCCTCGTTGTTTCCGAGCGCGAGTAGGTAGCGCCCGTAAATCGTCCGGTTGAGGAAAATCCCGGCCGCGACGGCAACGATGACGAGAATGATGCACGGTACGGGAATCCCGAATCCGGCCAGAAGTTCGATCTCGCCCGTGGCGAGCCAGCGAAGGCCTTTCAGTTCATTCTGGAAGCCTGCGGTCTGGTCGTTGGTGAAGCCTCGCGCGATTCCCCGGTAGAGCAGGAGTCCGCACAGCGTGACCACGAAGGGCTGGAGCCGGAACTTGGTGACCAGCACTCCATGTATGAGTCCGATGAGGAGGGAGACCAGGAAGGCGATCACGAGGGCGACCGCCGGGGGCAGGGCGGGATCCATCTGTACGGTCAACCAAGGGAAGCCGACCCCGACCAGGCAAACCACGGATCCGACCGAAAGGTCGATTCCCCCCGTGATGATCACGAACGCGACTCCGATTCCGAGAATGCCGAACAGGGCGGTGCGCCGGGCGAGGTTTTCCTGGTTGAACGAAGAGAGAAAGCTTTCTCTCCCGGTGATGACGTCGCTCAGGACCCAGGTGGCGAGATAGACGAGGGCGAGAAGTACGAAGATGCCGGCGATGCGCTTCATGACCGAAGAGAGGGTTTCCACATAGCGGTACCGGGCCGGGAAGGCAAGCCTCCTTCGGCCGGCGCGGGTCGGGGGCGACGGGAACGGACCGGCGGCGCACTATGGCTTTCGGGCCGCGTCGTATTCCGGGTTCACGGCCTGTTCGTCCCAGCGGGTCAGGACGCCCCGAAGCGATTCGATCGACTCGGGAAACTGGCCCTGGTCACCGGTTTCCTCGATCCACTCCCGGAGAAGGGTCCTGTGCCGGGCCAGTTCTTCGGCAAAGGCAGGGTCCTCGACGAGGTTTCGCGTCTCGTGGGGGTCGTTCTCGAGATCGTAGAACTCCTCCGGAACCCGCGTCTCCGACCACGCGAAGGACTGGACCGGGTCGAGTTTGCCCTGGCGGTGCAACTCCCGGCAGACCTCGATGTAGTCGCGCCCATCGCGATACTGGGGCTGCATGAAGGGGCGGTCGGTCAGGAAGTTTCGCAGGTACTTGAAACGAGGGGTGACGACCGCGCGAACCCGCTCGATGGTGTAGTCGCACCGGTCCCGCGCCGCCACGACGTGGCTGCGCGGTTGATGGGCGGGGTCGAGAAAGTCCCGGCCCTCCATCCAGGATCCGGGATCCACACCGGCGAGGGCGAGGGTGGTCACGGTGATGTCGATGCC
>Ga0180430_10000819_pt1 | contig 32893 bp, 26 predicted proteins | sample SS_ome_9_FD_132999 | JGI IMG/M metagenome (GOLD analysis project Ga0180430, IMG submission 132999) | Hypersaline lake sediment archaeal communities from the Salton Sea, California, USA - SS_1_S_2 metaG | ecosystem: Environmental > Aquatic > Non-marine Saline and Alkaline > Hypersaline >... | reverse complement strand
CCGACCTGGTGAAGGACCATCAATCAGTGCAGGGCGTGGGCGAAGGAGACTCCTTTGCACCTGCTCAGCGCGCGTGGACGATGCGAGATCGATCTGAGGCCGGGCACATTGGTTACCCGAAGGAAGCAACGGCAGAGAAGGGGGAACAGTTGCTGCAGCTGTTTGCAGATGGAGCCACCCGACTGGTGAAACGCGTCATCGACTGGGATGGCGGGGACTGGAACGAAGAACTCAACTGAGTCCGGCACGCCGGATTGAAATGAAGGGCAAAGAAGGTGAATTCGAACAAGCGTTTGCGATCAGACCGTCGTGGTTTTCTGTCAACTGTGGGAGCAGGTGCATTGGCTGGCGCTGGTGCGTTTGCAGGAGGCGGTCCGTTGATCCGCACGGCTTCGGCCGCAACAGCACCAGCGCGTCGGCCGAAGGTCGCCTTTCTGGGTACTGTCGTCCACACGCATTCTCACGCACAGCATTTTCTGGATCGTCATACCGCAGGTTACACATGGAATGGCGGCTGGCAGGAACCTCGCGTGGACGTGGTGTCGGTATTCATCGATCAGTATCCGGAAAAGGATCTCGCAAAGGGACGCATCAAGAAGCATCACCTGAACCATGTTCCTACCATTGAAGATGCACTGACTCTGGGCGGTTCCAAACTGGCCGTCGATGGAGTTATCATCATAGGAGAACATGGCGACTACCCATCTAACGAGAAGGGACAGCGACGGTATCCTCGATACGAATGGTTCAAAAAGGTGGTGAAGGTCTTTGAAGACAGTGGCCGCAGTGTGCCGGTCTTCAACGACAAGCACCTGTCGACGGTGTGGAGTGAGTGCGTGGAGATGGTTGAGGACTCGAAGCGGCTGGACTTCGCGTTTCTGGCCGGGTCGTCCCTGCCGGTGACTCGCCGGATGCCGGCGATCGACATGCCGCTCCATTCACCTCTGAAGGAAAGCGTCTGCGTCGGTTACGGAGGTGTCGACAGCTATGACTTTCACGCGTTGGAGACGGCTCAGTGTATGTCCGAACGGAGAGCCGGAGGTGAGACGGGCGTGAAGTCGATTCACACGCTGAAGGACGAGAACCTGTGGAATCGTCTGGCACAGGATGACTGTGAAACAACTCGCAAGCTGATCGTATCCGCGTTGACTCGCAGTCATAATCTGCCGGTGGAGACCGGATTTCCGACCGCTCCGGTATCAATGCAGTGGTTACAGGAGACGATGCCAAAGACGACCGCGTACATCATGGAACACAACGACGGATTACGTACGACGATGCTGCTGACCGGGATTCGTGACTTCAATTACGCCGGAATGCTGGACGATGGTTCGATCGTGTCGTGTCAGATGTATCTGCCGATGCCAACTCATGGATCAACGACAGCAGACTTCTTCAATCCGCTGGCACGTCACGTGGAAACGACCATCATTGAAGGTAAGGCACCGTATCCGGTGGAACGCACACTGCTAACGTCCGGGATGGTGATTGGTGGAGTCGACAGCCTGTACGCCGGCGAGAAACTCCTGGCGACGCCTCATCTGGACGTGAAGTATCAGGCGTCAACCGATTCCACCTTCTGGGCAAATTGACGTGACGCGGAGGGGTCGACGGACATCTGTGCCGGCGCTGTGCGGCGCGATTGTGCTGGCGTTGTGCAATTCTTCGGTGGCTCTCTCGCAGGATTTGGCTGCTGCAGCCGACCTGGCTGTGTCTGACGTCAAGCTGCTCACATTTCCCTGCGGTGACCTTGATGTCCCGACTGGAGGCCACGTGCAGGGTGTTCAGATCCGGCATGATGCCAAACAGCATAGATACCTGGCATTCCTGTCGCATGATTCTCTGAAGCAGGCGTACGTGGTGGTTGTGGCATTCGATGAGTCGCTGTTGAATGACGGTGAGATCATTCATGTGCATCGGTTCGCTGAAGGACGGCTTCGTCACGCGGGGGGCATTCAGCTGCAGAACAACATTCTGGCCGTCGGCCTGGAAGACAATCGTTCAAAGGATCGATCAGAAGTTCAGTTCTGGGATACGACAGATCCATGTGACTGGAAGCCGCTGAGTCATCTAACGATTTCTCGCCAGGGAACGCCAAAAGATCAGACAGCCGGAGCCGTGGCACTCACGGCAGTCGACGATTGCTATCTCGTGGCGGTCGCCAACTGGGACAGTGTCGCCATTGACTTCTACCGTTCGCAGTCGCTGGAACTCAGCAATCCAGCCTGCCGGTTTCGACATGAGAATCGGTGGACACAGCAGGATGCCGACAGAACCGACTGGATGCCTGACAGACGCTTTGGGCGATGTCAGTCTATCAACTTAGTCGCAGCAGGTGATTCGGAACTCACTCTGTACGGGTTTCATCAGGACGCCGAGGGTCATGATGTCGCAGACCGTTTCCGCGTCAATCTTCAACAGCCATCCAGTCCCACGCTCACGAAGGTTTCGTCCACAGTCTGTGCGCTTCCGGCTGACTGCCACTTCAAGTACGGCGGTGGAATTTCGATTCAGAATGACCGTCCATGGATCCTGGCCACCCCTCGAAACCTGGGCGACACCGGGCACATCGCTGTGCTGAAGTAGTCACGTCGGATCGTTGTTCGTCGGTGGAGTGGTAGGTTTCCCATTATTCATCGCTGACAAGCTGATTGCTCTCCGGTCTTGCCCTTCGGCTTTGTACTCCCTGGCTTCATGAAAAGAAGATGAGACTTCGGTTGCTCTGCAAGAGTTTCTAGCTCACTGAGGGTATGCCGTAACAGGACTCTAATCACCACCGAACAGTTCAACAATCTGGCCATTCGAGATCACGACATTGACCGCGTAATCTGCCCAGTCCTCTGATGTGTAACAAACATCAATCGTGTCCTCTGAAGCCAGAGCGGCCACATCAATCGACTGTAAGTCATACCCTTCAACAGGGAGTCCTCCCCGATCGGCGTGTTCACGAACTGCAGTTCCAATGTCTTCATTCAACTCAGCAATCCACTTCCGCACTAACGGGAGTTTTTGAACAATCGCTTCGTGAAACACGTCAATCCCAGCCAGCGTACAATCAACTTCCAACACGGGATCCACGAATTCCCAACCAGAGTTCTCGCCCCACACCGCTACAATATCACCAATCGCAACTGCTGGATATCGCCGGGGCGGGCCTTGTCTTGGCGAGAACGGCCACATCAATCAACCCTTCGGAACAACGAAACACAATCCATGTCGACTTAAGTTGGCGAATTACGGATCGTGCAATTGACATCTTTGCGGAGCTGACGCAGGAACCGGTTGCCAACGCTCCTGCCGATCATATCCGTAAGCAACCGCTGTGTCACGCTGCGGGGCTATTGCTGATCGGGTCTCCGACCCTGACGAGGCCATCTTTGATGACCCTGGCGAAGATTCCCCTGAGACGGAGCTGCTTGCCGGTGTCCCCATTGACGAACTGATAGGCATCCTTCCCAAAACGCTCGGCGAACTTTTCGCAGCCGGTATGGAGCTGAGATGTCACCTCAATGACCGCTTCCCCGACGGAAACTCGCTGTCCCACTCTGAGGTTCTGTTCGCTCAGGTCGAAGTCGACAAAGAGGTTGTCTCCCGCCAGAGGCCACGCCTTCCTGTCACGTGTGATGAGATCGATACAGCGACTGTTCATGACGGATACTTGGACATCCGGATGCGGATTGCCGTCCGGGAGTTTCATCCAGGAATCATTTGCCCACAGATCGCCATCAGCACCAGAAGTGGCGGTCAGTTGGCACTCGTCGAGAACGACACGTTCATCGCTCTTCGGCCGCACGACGATCATCTCGACGACCCCGTTTTCCGAAGGTGAGGCACGAACTTCATCCAGTTCGGCTGTTAGCTCTGCCATCGTGCGATGTTTCATGGTTTCTCTCTTAGTATGCCGGACGGACAACGCCTTAGACTACCGGCAGGGAGCAGCTGTGTCACGCTGGGGTGAGAATGAGCAGAGCGGGGCCGTCCTTAAGTATGGTGATTGAACCAGAAGACTCCAGTGCCTGCGGCACACCGGATCGAGATACGGTGCTACCGAGTCTTTTCCCGTCGTTCGATGGGAAATTGTCAACACCACTGCAATGGCAGAGCCTGTGGCAAACCTTTTGGGCACCGCTCGCAGCTCAGCCACTCGTCTGTCCCGCTAATGAACGAACTTGTCATCCATGTAACAGGACGTGGGGCCGGTCGTGCGGGTTGTAACGGCAAACGACGAAGCGATGTTTCCACAGGACGGCCAAAAACACAGGTCGTTGCACACTGGCGACCTATGTTTCTCAGACACATCTGATCGCCGACGACACCGTCGTCCTCTATTCGCTTGACCGCCAGTACTGCAGGATGAGACAGGTTCATGACTGACAAGCAGACCTCCACAACCAGCCCATCCGTCATGGGTGAAACATGTGTTCGCTGCCATACCACTCAGGACTGGGGAACGTCATCGTGGTGCCCCAATTGCGGATTCTATCCGACGATCGACGCAGACGGTGTCAAAGATGATTCCTGGAAAGCGGCGATGCCGGTCGAAGAGGAAGAGGTTCCTGAAGGCAATCTGTTCGCTCAGCTGCCGGCCTGGTTCTGGATTCTGATGGGCGGAATTGTGGCCATCGTGATGACCGGATTCTACGTTCGGATTCAGGCGGACGAGGCGGAGAGCACACGAGGCATGATCGCCCTGGCGATCCTTCCGCTTGCTTTAGGAACAATGGCGGTTGCTCACATCATCGCCAGCCGACACGCGATGCGGCATGACCCACGCATTCGATTTGCAGATGCGATCATTTCCTGGTTCACTGTCTGGCAGCCTTCGATCACTCAGCTTCCTGATTCTCGCAAGCGAATCTGGAGCATGACGTGGGGCATGACGGCGGTTGTGACGTCTTTGCTGGTGATTGGAGGCATCGACTACAACGCTCCGTTCCGAACCAAAGAAAAGGTGAAGCCCAAGGCGTTTGGTAACAAAGTGATTCAGGCCGTGACAGCCACGGCGAAGGCCGCCGGACAGGGCGGCAGCGCTGCGACGATGGAAGACGCTCTGGGGCAACTGTCTGATCCGTCGATGGTGGGACAAGCCGCAGCCGGTGGACCTCAGGATATGGAAGGCGCACTCAAACAGCTCACCAATTCGTCGATGGCTGGCATCGGTGGTTCGATGGATGATGCCATGAGTCAGTTGAGCGATCTGCCAGGCCAGCTCGAAGACATGGCTCGGAATGCCCAGGACGACATGGAAGCAAACGAAGTCATTCTTTGCGTGGCGTACGGCGTTGTTACGAATGACGAGCAATTACCAGCGAGTTTTTTGTTCGCTGGAAAGCCGGGAAATGACTACCAGCATATCGCGGAAATCAAAGCAGAAGATCTGGACAAGAACGAATACCGACGTCTGGCGATCAAACTGTCGACCAAGGTTCAGTCGCTTCCGGCCGTTCCGTCGGAATACGACGCGATTTGGGTCGATCCGGTGATCGTCTGCAAACTGCGCTACGTCGAAATGAATGAAGACGGCACGGTCCGTGGTGCGGAATTCGACAGCATCGTTCGCGACGATTCCCGCAGAACAGCTAACGGCCGATCGGCCGCGCAACGAGGTCGACGATAAGGTCCATTTGCGGCCTCAGCCGAGACGCGTTTGGTCACGCCAGAGCGGCCGCTCCCAGCAGGTCTCGGTGAAACGAAGCGTCTCCGAACAGAAACTCGTTCGCCTTGGCGCGCTTGTAATACAGATGCAGGTCGTGTTCCCAGGTGAAACCGATTCCTCCATGGCACTGAACCGCCAGGTTTCCGGCCGTTCGAGCAGCGTCTGACGTGTACGCCTTCGCCACCGAAACGGCCTGAGCCGCGTCAGCCGTTTGTTCCTGGACCGCCCACGCTGCATACCAGACGGCAGCCCGCGCGCTTTCTGTGAGCTGCAGGATCTCTGCACACTTGTGCTGCACGGCCTGAAACGATCCGATCGTTCTGTCGAACTGCTTTCGAGTCTTTGCGTATTCGACGGTTTCCGCCAGCATCCATTCCTGCAGTCCCAGCAGTTCAGCAGAAACGACGACGGCCATCGTCTCAAGTGTCGTGTGCCATGCGTCTGTTGCCGCTGGCCCCGTTGCGAGGATCTGGTCATCTGTCACCGCGACGTTCTGGAAGGTGACACGATACAGCGTTCGTGTGGCGTCGATGCCAGGTGTCTTCTCAACAGAAACCCCATCGGCGTCGGTCGAAATATGAACCAATCCCAGTTCGCCCTCGACGACTGCCGGAAGCAGCAGGCTCCCTGCCTGGCCGGCATGCTGAACGAGCTGTTTGTGGCCGTTGAGTTTCCCGTTCTCAACACGAGTTTCCAATGTTTCCGGGCACAGTTTCCATGATGTGTCATCCTCGCTGCCACACACGGAAATCTTTGATGTCCCTTCGATCAGCTCTGGCAGGCTGGCTGTGGCGGTGGAGCCACCAATGGCTTCCAACAGCGTGATACCCCAGGTGTTCACCAGCCACGGACCGGGAACACAGGCGCGGCCGAACTCTTCGGCCAGAACGGCCAGGTCGACAGTTCCGAGTCCGAGTCCTTCGTACTGTTCATCCGTCTGCAGGCCGAGCCATCCCTGATCAGCGAATTCCTGCCATAGCCGGTCATCGATCGCAGATTCCGTTTCCATCAGTTCCCGGACTCGCTCCGCTGAGAACTCACGATTGCAGAAGTCGCGAACGGAATCAGCGAATAGCTGTTGCGGTTTGGAAAGATCAAAGTACATGAGTGGTGTCTCAGTCTGAGTTTGTGGAAGCAGGTTTGCGGCAACACGCCAGCAGTATTTCGCGGGCAGCAACGAAACCGCCGTTACAGCGTATTACGCTGACTTGTGGCCGCGTTGGACGTGAAAGAGCCTGTGAATCAGGCAATCCCACGAGCCAGAACGTCCACAACAAAAAGTAAAATGCTCTAGTAGCTCTTGCCAAGGCCAAGGACGCGTTCGGCCAGAATGCTCTTCTGAACTTCGCTGGTTCCGCCTTCGATTGTATTGCCACGAGCTCGCAGGTAGCGATACGCCCAGGTCCCACCGTCGAAAGTCGACAGCTGCGAAGCGTCTCCGAGGATTTCCATCGACAGCTGCGCCAGTTTCTGGTTGCCTTCACTCCAGCCCAGTTTGAGGATTGAGCCTTCCGGTCCTGGCGTTCCTCCGGCGGTCGACTTGCTGAGTGCTCTGTCCATCGTGAGCCGCACGATCTCCAGTTCGGTCATCGCCTGACCGATCTTCTCACGGATCTTTGGATCTTCCGCCAACAGACGCCCGTTGCGTTTTTCTGTTTTGCAATGCTCGACCAGCTGATCGAATGAATCCTTCATGTGCACGTACATGGCAGATCCCAGGTTAGCGCGTTCGTTCATCAGAACAGTGAGTCCCACGCGCCAACCATCGTTCAACGGGCCCAACTGGTTCTCAACGGGAACGCGAACGTCTGTAAAGAAGACTTCGTTGAACCCGGAATCGCCACTCATCTGCCGCAGCGGCTGCGTGCTGACGCCTTCTGACTTCATGTCGACCAGCAGACAGGTAATTCCCTTGTGCTTTGGCGCATCGGAGTCCGTGCGCACAAGCAGCAGGCACCAATCGGCAATATGAGCGAAACTGGTCCAGATCTTCTGGCCGTTCACGATGTAGTCGTCACCATCCCGGACGGCCCGCGTTCCCAGAGATGCAAGGTCGCTGCCCGAGTTGGGTTCTGAATAGCCCTGGCACCAGACATCTTCTGCCGTGAGGATCCGCGGCAGAAACTTCTTTTTCTGCTCTTCCGTGCCCCAGACGATCACCGTCGGACCAACGAGCTGTTCGCCGATGACGCCCAGGCTTTCGGGAGCCCTGGCTCTAACCACTTCACTCAGGTAGATCGACTGTTGGATCGGATTGGCACCACCACCTCCGAACTCCTTTGGCCACGACGTCCCCGCCCAGCCTCCATCGAACAGTTTGCGTTGCCACTCTCGAAGAAACTTCCAGTATTCGGTGTGGCTTTCGGTTCGCTGCTCCTTCGGCCATGGCTCCGGCACGTTGTCAGCCAGCCATGCTCGCAGGTTGTCTCGATACGATTCTTCTTCGGCTGTGAGCTTCAGGTCCATGTTGTGCTTTCAGTTCTCTGCAGCCCGTGGCCCAATGTGATGTGCGCCGCGACTGCAGGTATTCATCATTCTTTTGTAGTTGACTGTTGCCGCTGAATGCTGTCCCACATCAATTCGGCGACATCCTTAACTGCCACATCACGTTCGCCTGTGACGGCACCCAAGCCGTCTTCCAGCATGGTCGTGCAGAATGGACAGCCAACGGCGACCGTGTCGGCACCCGTTTGAACTGCCTGTTCGGCCCGTTCGACGTTGACTCGCTGATCAGGAGGTTCATCAACAAAGCTCAGCCCACCTCCGCCTCCGCAGCAGAAACTCTGTTCGCCATGGTTGTCCATTTCAACCGGCGCCTGACCAGTGATACGTTTCAGGAGGTCACGCGGTTCTTCTGTGATTCCATTGTGTCGTCCCAGATAGCATGGGTCGTGAAATGTGATGGATTCCAGGGATTCCGGCGCGACTTCCAGACGACCTTCTCCGATCAGTTTCGCGAGATACGTTGTGTGGTGAAATACTTCCAGATTGGCTCCCAGTTGCGGGTATTCGTTCTGCAACGTATTGAAGCAGTGCGGGCACGACGTAACGACCGTCCTGACGCTGTTGGATTCGAACGTCTTGACGTTATCGCGCGCCATCGTGTCGAACAGAAACTCATTGCCGGCGCGACGGGCGGGATCTCCGGTACACGACTCATCGCGACCAAGAATTCCAAATCGCACGCCTGCGTGTTTGAGCAGGTTTGCAAAAGCCAGAGTCGACTTCTGATTGCGATCGACCAGGGCGCCTCCGCACCCAACCCACATTAACACCTCTGGATCTTCGACATCGCGAAAATGAGGAATGTCGTGGCCTTCGGACCAGTCCGTCCGTGATGCCTGCGTGCCTCGGAAAGGATGGCCGCGCTGTTCGAGTGACGTCATGGCGTCCTGCAGCATGGGAGGCATCTCCGCCTCTTCCATTGCCAGGTAACGCCTCATGTCGAGGATCTTTGGGAACTGTTCAATCGACACCGGACAGGCGTCGACACACGCAGCGCACGTGGTGCATTGCCAAAGGGCGTCAGGGCTGAGGGCCGGAGTCGATCCGATGATCGGAAACAGCGGCCCCGCATCTTCATCTGCTTCACCTGCCGGCGGAATGAGACTGAAATCGGCCTCATGGAGTTTGCCCTGCAGGTCCAGAATGATGTCGCGGGGAGACAGCTCTTTGCCGACAGCATTCGCGGGACAGACACTGCTGCAGCGACCACATTCGGTGCAGGAATCGAAATCCAGCAGTTCCTTCCACGTAAACTGTTCCAGACTGTTGATGCCGAATGAAGTCGCGGTCTCAAAGTCCAGCGGTTTCATGGAACCGACACGTGAATCAAGATCGACAGTAAAAATGTTCAGCGGAGCTGTCAGCACGTGAAGCATCTTGGTGTACGGTGCCCACGCGATGAAACCGAATGCAAGGACGAGATGCCCCCACCATAAAATCAGATGAGACATCTGCAGCGATGGCTTTGACGCGAGTTGTAGTGACAGGTCAGCCACAAAATGACCGATTGGAGACCAACTGCCCCACGGATCATCCGTCACAGCAATCCGCCAGCCTTCCAGCAGATATCCGCTGATGAGAATCACGAAAATGGCTACCAGGATCCAGGATGCTTCGTCTGTGAAGACAAGCTTTCCGGGTTTAGTCACCCATCGCCGGGTCGCGGCTATCGCCGTACCGACGACAGCAAGTCCGCCCAGGATGTCGACAAACAGTGACTGGAAGTAGAGGTAGAAATTCCCCTGCATAATGGGAATGTCGAAGTCGTCATGGATGGCGACGACGGTCGTGGCAATCAACAGAGTGATGAAACCCCAGAAGATCATGGCGTGCATGGCTCCGGCGAGCGGGTCGCGCCAGATCGAAATCTGCAGAACGGCCATCTTCCACAGGCGTTTGAAGCGTTCCGCTGGACGGTCAAATCGCAGAGCCGGTTTCCCCGCGCGCCATTTTCGAACATGACGCCACACACCACACGCAGCGATTCCGACGGTGGGAATCAGCATGACGTACATCAGCCAGTGATGGCTGATGTTCCAGTAAACGATGCGTGTAGGAGTTTCCACTGTTTTCCTGTTGCTGCAGGCCCCGTGTCCCTCGCCGGTCTGGAGATTATGACAGCGCCGCGATTTGTTCCTTCAGTGGTCCAACAACGTTGTTCCAGTCTTCCACGAGGCCAAACTGACAGTGCTTGAAGATAGGCGCTTCCGGGTCGGTGTTGATTGCCGCAATCACTTTTGCGTCTGCGATTCCCATGAGGTGCTGACTGGCTCCTGAAATGGCGATGGCAACGTACAACTCGGGAGCCACCTTCTTCCCTGTTTGTCCCACTTGCAGTCCCGGTGCGACCCAGCCCGCATCGCAGGCCGCTCGCGACGCGGCCACTTCTGCTTTCATGACAGAGGCCAGTTGCTTCAGATCTTCAAATGGTTCCGGTCCACCGAGCCCGCGGCCTCCGGAGACAATGACTGACGCATCTTCGAGGCGAACGTCGGAGCTTGATTCGACATCCCGACCGACAACAGCTGTGGCTGACGGGTCCCCGGCTGCACTGATGTCCAGCGTTTCCACAGTCGCCGCAGATGGACGATCAACGGGAGGATCAAATGCTCGAGCACGAACCCAGAGCACGGCGGGAGACGTGTTGGCCTGCACGACGGCCGTTGCCTTACCTCCGTAGACGCTGCGTTGGATTCGGATCTTCCCTGCTGCGACTGACAGCGTCTGAGCGTCTCCTGCGGAACAGCCTCCAAGACGTCGTCCCAGCCGCGGGGTCAGTTCCTGACTCCACGCATCCTGACCAAGCAGTACTGCCTGAGCCTCCAGGTTGGCACAAGCCGCGTGCAGTGCGGCAAGACACGATTCCGGGCTGTCTGCAGAGAGTTGTTCACACTGCAACTGAATCACACGATCCGCATACCGCCCGGCACTCTGCGTGATGCTGTCGGCTGCGCCGGCTGACACGACCACATGTGTCGCGCCGAGGTCTTTTGCAAGCTGTTCACCGGCGCCAAGCAGTCCCTGAGCTGCACGGTCGAACTCAGCACCGGGAAGAAAACAACTGATAACACTGGTCACTGCTGACCTCCTGCCGGTCTAAGCGTTGCTGACAATGTCGACGACGCGCTGAGCAAACTTCTGCACACGTTCGTCAATCGAATCACCGGAAATGAACTCACACGTCATGTCTTTTTCCGGAATGAAGAGTTCCACCACTTCCGTCCCTTCGGCTGCCTGCCGAACACTGTCTTCCGAAAGTCCGACATCTTCGAGGGACCAGGAAGTCAGTTCCTTACGATGAGCCATCATGATGTCTCGCGTCTTCGGGATACGCGGCACGTTGGCATCGTTGTTGGTGATGGAGACGACGAGCGGTCCGGATGTCGACAGCTGTTCCCGTCCCACTTCCGTTTGGCGATGGACATTGATTCCGCTGTCACTGGCTTCAATCTCATCCACAAACGCCACGAACGGTAGTCCGAGTTCTTCCGCGACCAGCCCAGCGGTTTGACCTTCGCCCCAATCGCCCGCTTCTCGGCCAAGCATCACCAGGTCGAAGTCGCCCAGTTTCCTGATTGCCGCTGCGAGAACACAGGCGGCGCCTGCAGATCCGGCTTGAGCGATTTCCGGATTCACCACCTGCACCGCCTGATCGACTCGCAAAGCCAGTGCCTTGCGCAGCACGTCTTCGGAGTCCGGAGGTCCGAACGTCAGAGCAATCACTTCACCGTCAGTCTTCTCCCTGAGCTGCAGCGCTGTTTCCAGCGCGTTCTCGCAGAAGATGTTCGTGACCAGGCTGGCAGATCCCTGAGCCGCACAAAGATTGGCTTCATCGAGTTGAAAGTCTCTGGGAGAGACCTCAGGGTCGAGAATCTGTTTGAGGCAGACAAGTATTTTCATCTGTACAATTCGTTTTGGAACGGAGTTGCTCAAGCACGCTTTGGTTTTACTGACCGGCCGGTAGAATGTCAACGCGGCGTTGATTCCGTTTCGATGCCAGCGACGGTAGCCTGTTCCGCCTTCAATGATGCCGCCGGCATTCCCGCGCCAGAATCTATGAGCACTCTAGTATTTGTCCGCCACGGTCAGGCGTCCCTGTTTTCTGACGACTATGACAATCTGTCTGACGTTGGCGAGAAGCAGTCGCAGGAACTGGGCAGCTATCTTCATCGACGTGACGTTCAGTTTGATGAACTGTATGTCGGGCCACGTCGGCGTCACCGTCAAACCGCCGATCAGGCTGCGCAGCAATGCGGCACGCTACCAGCTGCGGAAGAGATCCCTGAATTCGATGAACACCACGTGGACCAGTTGGTTTCGAATCATCTGGACGAGTTGTGTGAACAGTTTCCGCACCTCGTGGAACTTCGAGCCAGCTTTCATCAGGCAGAAGCTCCGATCGATCGTCAGCGCGCATTCGCTCGCTTGTTTGAATCTGTTTCCATATTGTGGGTCAACGGCACCTGCCCGTTGTTCGGAATTGAATCATGGAAGGAATTCAAAGGACGCGTCAGCGTGGGAATCGATCGCATTATCAATCGGGATGGAAGCAACCGTCGGGTGATGGTGTCCACATCGGCGGGAACAATCGTGGCGGCCGTCCATCGCGCACTTCAGTGTCCTGATGAAGTCGCGCTGGGACTCGGGTGGCGAATCTGGAACAGTTCCGTCACGGCCTTCGCATTCAGCGGAGATCGGTTTACTTTGGATCGCTTCAACACGATGTCTCATCTGGAAGATTCATCTCTCTGGACCTATCGATAGATTTGGCCACGCGACGCCGTATGCCCGAGTCTCACGGGCCATCGAGCTTCTTTAGGAGTATCAACATCAATGCTGGATCAAGCCGGCCCGATTCGATCGGGTGAAGACCTGGACCTTTCGAAGCTCGAAGAGTGGCTAAAGCCTCATCTTCCTGCGGATGGCCCGCTGACAGTGGAGCAGTTTCCCAGCGGACATTCGAATCTGACGTACCTCATCAAAGTCGGCGATCAGGATTTCGTCCTGCGTCGGCCTCCCTTCGGAAATCAGGTCAAGTCGGCGCACGACATGGGCCGCGAATACAGGGTGCTGTCCAACCTGTGCGAGGTCTACGCGCCGGCACCACGGCCGTACGTATTCTGCGAAGACAAGGACATCATCGGCGATGAGTTCTATGTGATGGAACGCCGCCAGGGACTCGTCCTGCGACGTGATAACACTCCAACGGAACTCAGCTCTGATCCGGAAGCGATGAAGCGTCTGGGATTCTCCTTCATCGATAACCTGGCCACCCTGCACACACTCGACTACGAAGCGGCCGGACTGAGCGACCTTGGCAAACCGTCCGGCTATACCGAACGGCAGGTGATGGGCTGGAACAAGCGCTACGAAAAATCAAGAACAGACGACTGGCCGGAAGTCGAATCGCTCGGCAAGTGGCTCATCGACAACCTTCCCGCCGATTCCTCAGCGGCACTGGTGCACAATGATTACAAGTACGACAACGTGATGTTGTCCTCGGATGACCTCGAGACCATCGTCGCTGTCTTCGACTGGGAAATGGCGACGATTGGTGACCCACTGATGGACCTGGGAACCACTTTGTCTTACTGGGTCGAAGCCGATGACGATCCGGGAATCAAACAACTCGTCTTCGGTCCAACCACGCTCCCGGGCAGTCCCACTCGCCAGGAACTCGTTGATCGATACACCGAGGCGACCGGGCGATCTGTTCCCGATCTGCTCTACTACTACTGTTTTGGAATGTTCAAACTGGCGGTGATTCTTCAGCAGATCTATGCGAGGTTCGCCCGAGGGATGACGACCGATGAACGATTTGCAAAGATGAATCTGAGCGTTGCTGCATTGGGCCATGCGGGAGCAAAAGCGATTGAAGCCGGGCGATATTGAAAGGAGCCAACAGGTGTCACTTAAAGGAAAGACTCTGGTCATTACTGGGGCCAGCCGAGGGATCGGTAAAGCGATCGCTCTGCGCGCGGCTCATGATGGAGCCAACATCGTAGTGGTCGCCAAGACCACCGAACCGAACCCCAAACTGCCCGGCACGATTTTCACTGCCGTGGATGAAATCAATGAAGCAGGAGGAACCGGCCTGGCAATCGCAACGGACATCCGGTTTGAAGACCCGGTTGAAGCAGCAGTGGAAAAGACGGTCGCTGAATTCGGCGGCATCGACATTCTCATCAACAATGCCAGCGCCATCTTCCTGGCGGGCACGGTCGAAACACCGATGAAGCGTTTTGATCTGATGAACGGCGTCAACGTGCGCGGCACCTATCTGATGTCTCAGAAATGCCTGCCAGAGTTGGCAAAGACTCAGAACCCTCACATCCTGAATCTGTCGCCACCACTGAATATGGACGCCAAGTGGTTTGCACCTCACCTGGCTTACACCATGGCCAAGTACGGGATGAGCATGTGTGTGCTGGGAATGGCTGAAGAATTTCGCAGCCAGGGAATCGCCGTCAACGCGTTGTGGCCGGCAACCGCCATCGCGACTGCCGCCGTGAAGAACGTTCTGGGCGGTGAACAGATGGTGAAACGTTCGCGCACGGTCGACATCTGTGCGGATGCTGCCTATGCGATCCTCACACGAGACAGCAGCACCTGCACCGGAAACTTCTTCATCGACGAAGAAGTCATGCGAGAAGAGGGCGTCGAAGACATGTCCAAATACGCCGTCGACCCCAATGCTGTTCAGCTGCCGGATTTCTTTATTGGGTAATGCAGCTCAGGCTCAAATACACGCCTCGCGCTGGGCAAGTGATGCGTGCGGTTTAGTCTGCGACCCGCCATCAATGAACGAACTATGCCATCAGTGCTTCGACCGGTTTGCCATCATTTGCGACTTTGAATGGGCGACCGGTTGGAGACGTGACGATTTCTTCGAGCGGCAGGCCCAGTGAGGCAGCGATCGTCGCGTTGAAGTCGGCGGGCGACACAAGGTTCTCGTCTACCGAGAACCCGGCTTCGTCTGACTTGCCGTACATCTGGCCGCCCTGGATTCCGCCTCCAGCCATTGCTGCGGAGAACACCGCAGGATGATGATCACGACCAGCGTTGTAGTTGATTTCCGGAGACCGACCGAATTCCGTCGTCAGCACGACGAGAGTTTCCTCCAGGAGTCCTCGGTCGGCCAGGTCGGAAAGCAGGTTGCCCATCGCTCGGTCCAGAATTGCGGCTCGAGCCGGAAGGGTGTTCGAGTTGTAGATGCTGTTGTGCATGTCCCAGCCACCCAGAGTGACTTCGACGCACCGCACGTCGTTCTCAATCAATCGCCGGGCCAGCAGACAACCCTGCCCAAACTGATCGCGTCCGTATCGATTGCGATCGGCATCCGATTCGTTGTTAAGGTCAAATGCCGCCAGCTCTTTGCTGGACAGCAGACTAATGGCTTCACTGTAGAGATCCGTGTAGGCCTTGACTTCGCGAGCGTCGTACTTCGAACGGAACTTTCGGTCAAAGCCGTCAATCAACGTCACGCGTTTTTCAAACGAGCTGTTTGTGATGTAGTCGGGAGCCGTCGTGTTTTCCAGTCCTCGATTGGGGTCTCCAATTGGCAATGGACTGAAAGTTGGATCCAGAAACCCGGGTCCAGGATGACGAGCGGGAGCACTAATCAACACAGTGTCCGGAAGCGTCCTGCTGTTTCGTCCCTTGAATCTTTGAATCCACGGCCCCATGGACGGATGACGCGTCGTGGCAATCTGATCGTAGCTCGTGCGCATGAGGTATTCGCCATCCGCGTGAGCGCCCGTCTGAGTGTTCATCGATCGAATGGCGGCGATGTGGTTGAACTGCTGCGCCAGAGTTGGCAGATACTGGCTGATCTGGATACCGGATACCGCGGTGTTGATGGGATTGGTCGAACCCTGGTTCTCATGTCCCGGCTTCAGGTCAAATGTATCCAGGTGACTCATCCCACCATTCATGTACAGATAAATGAGTCGCTGTGCTTTGCCACCGGAAGGAGCCGCCGCAATGGCTCGATTCAGCGATGGCAAAAGACCAACACCGAGTGTCGCCTGAGCAGCCCGTGCGAGAAACTGTCGTCGGCCGACCTCATCCAGCTTTGAGATGAACTGTTTCATTCGTGAACCAATCTTATTGGATGAACAGGAATTCGCGTGTGTTGACGAGTGCCCAGATGACGTTTCCGTAGCCGGGAATCCCGTTCTGTTTGATTTCTGCCTCCGCAAGCTGCAATTCGTCTTTGTCCGGATCTCGACTAAGAATGGTACGAAAAACGGTTTTGACTCCTGAACCGACGGATCGCGTCTTTCGCACGTTGTTGTAGAGCGTGGAATCTTTTTCAAGAATCATGTGTGAGATTGGCCCGTTGAACATGAACAGCACCTGCGGCACAGAGCCGGAACTGGATGATGCCGAAATGAGTTCGCGGTCAGACTGACCAAACATCCTCAGGAAGTGATTGGCCGGAACCGGAGATGGAAGTTCGGACGCTCGGGCAAGCAATGCTCCCTTGTAACGGTACTTTTTTTCTCGTCGCCAACGAGTTCCACCGCTGTTAACTTCGTCCCGATGGTGAACTGCCTGCAGCAGATCCGGTGCGGAAACGGTGCCAAGATCCACTCCAATCACATCGGTATAGACATCTGCCGGCCGTTCGCGGTATTCGTCCGGATCGACGACAGCCAGCGTCAGGAACGAATCCCACAACTGCTCTGCTGTCATTCGCCGCAGCAGCGGTCCGGGAAAATGATACGGTTCGTTTGCATCCAGACGTTCCATTCCCGCCTGCTGTTGATATGTCTTTGAATAGAAGATCATTCGCATGAACTGCTTCATGTCGAAGTCGTTGTTCTTCATCTCCGACTCAAGGAACTCCATGAGCGGCGGATTCTCCGCAACCGTGCCATCCACCATGTCATCCACCGGCTCAATCTGCCCGATCCCAAATGCTCGCTGCCACAAACGGTTGGCAATGGTCAAGGCAAAGCGAGGATTGTCCTTTGATGTCACCCATTCAGCGAACGCGTGCCGAGGTGGCTTGTCACTCTGAAGGCGAGCGGGTGGTCCGAAAATGGTACTCGGAGGAATCGCTTCTCCCGGCTTCGCGTTATCGTAAGCGTAGTCCGCAGGCAGAGTGATCTTCTTTTCCGAGCGGTCATTGACGATCTGCATGTTGGCTCGAATCAGACGTCGGAAACGGTAGGAGTTTCGGCGTCGGTCTTCTTCTTCCTGCTCAATCTCCTCGTACTCAGCCTGCAATCTGTCGTTGGGATTATCGGACCAGAATCGAGTGTCACCGCCTCCGGTGTGTGTCTGTGTCCCATAGGTGAAAGCCGCCATTTGGTAGAACTCTTTTTGAGTCCAGCGGTCAAAAGGATGGTCGTGACACTGTGCGCAGCCGATCCGCGTCCCCAGAAAGATGCGGACGGTGTTATTCATGTTGTCCAGCGGCATGTTGGCATCCCGCTGCAAATAACCAGTCGCCGGGTTCTCCCAGATGAGCCCTTCCGCTGTGAGCAGTTCCGACACCATCTCGTCCCACGCCTTATTCTCAGCCAGCGACTGTTTGATCCACTGGCGATACGGTTCGCCTCCCACGTTGTCGTTGATCCTGTCGGTGTAGCGCAGGACGTCAGCCCAGTAGTTGAAGCTGTGACTGGCATAACCGTCACTGCTGAGCAGGTCATCAATCAACTGCATGCGTTTGTCGCCGTCCCGGGAGTTCAGGAACGCGCGTGTTTGTATGTAAGTGGGAATCGTCCCGGTGATATCCAGGTAGATGCGGCGAACGAACTGAGCATCCGTCGTCATCGGGTTTGGCTGTAGGTCGTGTTGTGAGTAGTTCGCCGCGACAAGATCATCGATTCTGGCAGCGGCCCGGATGGCGTCGTCTCGTTTAGCCGGGTCAACAGGAGACGACGTAACAACGAACCTGGCCGTTTCTGCTTCTGTTGGTTCGTCCTGAGTTGATTCGCCGAGTTCCTTCAGTCGGTTACGGTCGGCCCGCGATTCCTCCCGCCGTCCGAGTTTGCGATAGGCCTGACTGCGCCCCTGCAAAGCAAGTTCGAATTCCGGATCCAACTCAATCGCCTTTGTGAAATCGTTGACTGCTTTGGAATACTGCTCCTGTCCATGATAGGCGTACGCTCGATAACACCACGCTGCGGCATTGGATTCAGCCAGGGAAACAGCTTTGTTCAGATCACTGAGTGCGGCATTGTAATCCTTCTGCTGCAGCAACGCCTGTCCTCGAACAATGCGCGCTCGCACCGCATCCGGCTGCACTCGGACTGCCTCATTGAGATCCGTCATTGCGCGAGACATGTTTCCGTTGAGCCCATACAACCACGCCCGGTCGCATAGAGCGTCAACCATGCCGGGCTGAAGCTCCAGAGCCTTGTTCAGATCGGACAGGGCTTTGTTTGCCTGTTTGTTCATTGCGAGAGCGGCGCCGCGACGCTGGTAGGCAGCTGCGAGTTGCGGATCCAGCTGAATGGCCTTATCCAGATCTTCGATCGCCTGCTTCAATCGATTCCGTTTTGCCTTCGCAAGTCCACGATTGCTGTACGCTGCCGCGAAGTTTGCGTCGCTCTCAATGGCTCGACCTGCGCTGCGAATTGCCTTGTCGTATTGCTCTCGGGCAATGTAGGCATTCGCCCGATTGTTGTGAGCGAGTGCATGATTACCTTTTTCAAGCGTTGCAAAGTAAGCGTTGTCGATGGCCTGAAGGAACTCGCCCTGCTGGAAGTATGAATGTGACAGGTGAGCATACGCATCGGCACGATTGATGAGATCTTCCGGCTGACGGCCCTCGATCTCAGTGACCTGATCCAGTTCTTCAATCGCTTCGTCGTATCTGCTCAGACCGTTGAGCACGATTCCTCGTGTCACGCGAGCGTGTGCGTCTGCGGAATCCGCTTTCAGCAATGCATCCGCCGCTTTCAGTGCTTCATTCCAGTTTCCGGCAAGTGCCTGACTGCGAGCCTGAACAGCCTGCGACGAAAACGTCGGCTCTTTGGGAGCCTGACCATTCACTGAGGGTATCAGTGAACAGAGCGCCACCATACACGCTCCCAGACTTACGGGGAAAAGTACAAAACGCGAGTTGTCCTGGCTCATGCAGTCATTCCTGTTCATGCAGTCAGGAAGCTGACCGCCAATTGCAGCATGATATCCGCAGATCCTAAGTGTGGCCACAGTTCATACGACATTCATATGTTGACTTCATGATCGTGGTTTGCAGGACGCAGATGAGCTACCGTCTCTTCTTTGCGTGCCTCGGCGAGTCGGGTTGGTTGGCGACGACGCAACCGGAAGTCAGTGAAAGTGTCAGTAAGCAACTGTTCGTACTATGCAGGAATCGTATTGCTGCTGCTTATGAGCATTCTGCACGATACAGGTGACGAACAGCCAAAAAGAGGGCCGTGGCAACCGCACAAATCAGCCCTGGACCTGCCTGACAGCAACTGCCGACCGAGTTCGGTCTCTTCGACATGCACGGAAACGTCGCTGAGTGGTGCAGTGACCACTACGAGGAAGGCTACTACGCACAAGCACCGGCTACCTCCTGAGGATACCATGAGCAGCTGTCGTGGCGGATCATGGAACATATCTGCCGACCAGATCCGTTCGGCCTCTCGTCGCCTGCGAAAACTCCCGACCGCCCTCGTCGGCGGCGTTGGTTTACGTGGTCGTTGTCAGCGTCTTGCAACAGTTTCACTTCACCAGTCGTGTTTCCGGATACTGCGCGAACCAGCCGAACCAGAATGCGCGGTGAGCAGGGATGCGTTCCAGACGGTGGCCGGATTCGTCGACGAGGGCGTCTTCGGTCAGCGTCCATGTCGCACCGTCGCTCGACTTTACAGAGCTCTTACCATCCCATTTCGTGAATTCCATGCCCGCAGATTCGAAAACGCGGCACGCGCCGGATTCATCCGTGAGCACCACGAACCTGAGTTCGCCCAGTTCATCGTGATAAACGTCGTGCGTGCGGAGGTACTCGGTATCGATTGCCAACTGAAGATCGTCGTGGCGAAGCGCGAGAACCGGTGCCTTATTTGGCAAACGATCGTCCAGTTCCGGGACAGGAAACATCAGGTCATCACTGGCAAAGTACCTTGAGTACGCGACGCCCTCACCGTAGTCCCGATCGTGTCCGGTCTCCAGTGACAACACCAGCGTCTGCGGATGCCGCTCACGCCATTCTTTCCATGTCGTTGTCACGACATAACGCCGTTCCAGCTTAATCCCACGATCAACCAATGGACCAACGACCGGCTCGCCTGTCACTGTGGACCAAAGTGACCTGGTTTCGTGGTCGTACATCAGTTTGTTTGAACGGTACAGAAACCCGCTGGTCCCCAGTTCGTAATGCTGGCCTTCGAACTCTGTCAGGTAGATGATCAGCGACCCGCACAGTGTGCAATAGACACCGCAAACGGATTCCCCGCCGATGGTGTCCTTAAACATTTCGTGCCACGCCAGAATGCGTTTCGGATAACAGCGGGCTTCGCCGTTAAGCGACACACCAAACACGATATTCGAATCTTCCAGCCAACCGACTTCGTCGGCAGTCATCATCTTCGGGTCGTCCAGTGGCGGAATGCCGTCACGACGGACTCCGCCCCAGCAAATCTCGTCCAGCCGGATGGCTGCGTTGTCCGTGTGTTCAAAGTATTCTCGAAATCGTGGATCCCTGCGCGCATACAAATCCGCCTTGAAGGCGGCATAATCCGGATGCGGTTCATACGGCTGGCTCCACGTCCAGCGGAGCCACGCGTCGCGATTCGGTGGGATCGCCTCACCAGACTTTCGGCCGAGTATTCGAAAAACGCTTTCGGCCACACTGGAGTTCCGAGTGAATTGAATCGCCTCCAGCAGCATGGCTGGGGACGATCCATGCCATGTCCTGTCGATCTGCTGAAGGGATTCCTCTTTGGCGTCCGATCCCTTCGTCAGCAGATTGAAATAGCTGATGTAAGATGGATCCGACTGGCCCTGAGGCTCCGCTTCACTGCAACCCGCAGGCGGCAGAAGAAACAGGACCCAGATTCCGACAAGCAGTGCTTTTCGTGGTCGCATGGTGATTCTGATTATCTCTCACGCCCGGCAGGAACAGGAACCTCGGCGCACACCGTTTTCATAATAAGCCGTGTGCGAGATCAGATTCGTCGGCAATCCTGCGAACAGATCCATCGGTGAACACACGACGACATCATCAAGTCACAGCGGCACAGGTCTGGCGAGAAGCGTCCTTTTCTGCCAGCTGTCGTCAATAATCAATGGAACAGAACGTTTGATTGTAGACAGGAAAGACTCCAATGCAGAAACGGATTGTGACTGCTCTCACATAACGCGGTCCATTTCCTGTGCTTTCGAACGCAGTGAGACTCGCAGGCCATGAATGTGCTCGAATTCGGAACACTGGGGCTCCGGCCGAAACCCATTGCGGTGAATCTCCGTCCTGGGCAATCCGCTTTGAAGCAACCGCCGCTTCAGAATATGCCACCACGGCTGCATGCACGAACGCGATGCGGCATTCGCCCTGGAATTCTCGTACGAACGACCGCGAGCACCGAGCGGGAACAAGCAGAACGAGCGTCGTAGTAGAGCAGTTTACTTTTTGTTGTAGCCGTTCTGGCTCGTGGGGATGCTTGTTTCATAAGCTATTTCGCGTCCGTCGCGACCACAAGTCAGCGTAATACGCTGTAGAAGCCACAACTCAGAAATCAACTGACGGCTGTATCCCCACCCCGCGACTGTCGTTCGCTGGGATTGAACGTGCAACGACCCAAGGTATCAGGACAGGTCCCAACCTACTGATACCGATTTTTCATCTTCGAAGTTGTATGGCAAGAGTTTCAACGATATCGGGTTCTTTGTCCGCTATGTTCTCTGTTTCGACGAGACCGTCGGTGTAGTCATACAGCTCAGTCGCCCGGACTTCGCCGGTTCTCTGTTGAATCCACTGAGTCAGGCGATGCGTCTCAGTCCGCATCGAATCACCCATTAGGCCACCGGCACGCGGATACTGGCTGAATGCAATCGTCCTGGTGGTTGCCTGCGGATCCTTCAGCATCGACGCGAAGCTTCTTCCTTCAAGCTGGCTCGTTACAGGTAAACCAGCCAGTTCAGCAAGAGTCGGGTAAAGATCGACCAACTCGACCAGCGATGAGGTCGGTTTGCCCGGGGCATTCATGTACGGCGTCTTCACGATGAGTGGCACGCGAGTGTCCAGTTCGAAGTTCGTCGTTTTTCCCCACAAACCATGTTCGCCAAGGTGATAACCGTGGTCGCCCCACAGAACAACAATCGTATTCCGGCTGAGCCCCAGGCGATCCAGTTCAGCCAGTACTCGGCCGACCTGAGCGTCGACGTAGCTGATGCACGCGAAGTACGCCTGACGGATACGACGCTGATTCGAATCGGGAATACCGCCACGTTTCGGCTGGTCGGTATAGCGGCGTAGTTCCCCCGACCCGTGGCCCGCGAAGCCAGGAGCGTTGCTCGGAAGCTCCGAGTGATCCGGCAGCTGAATGTCTTTGTAAAGATCGAAGTACTTCTTCGGCGCGATGTAAGGGGAGTGCGGCTTAATGAAACCAACCGCGAGAAAAAACGGCTTCTCGCTCTCTTTCAATCCGACCAGAGCCGTCACTGCGGCGTCAGCAACCTGTCCGTCATAAAGTGTGTTGTCCGGCACATCCGGATCTTCCGTCGCCAGCCCGAAGACAAGTTTCTTTGTCCAGTCGTCCGGCGACGGATTGATCGGCTTATACAGCCTCTCGTAGATTTGCTTCGCCGCCGCGATGCCGTCATCTGTGTAGTAGTAGCGAGGCCCAAACCTTCTGGCCGGCACGGACCAGCTTTCCGAGTCTCCCATCGTGTCCCATTTCGTAATGCTGGCTCTCTTCGGAAACACGCCGTGATAGATCTTGCCGATCGCCGCCGCGTGATACCCGTGATGTTTGAAATGCTGCGGCAGGGTGACGACATTGGGATGGTTCGTGCGAAAGTGCGAATGATTCCCGGTGACACCGATCGAATCCGGACGCATGCCTGTCATCACACTTGTCCGAGACGGATTACAGACGGCCTGCTGACAATAGGCCCTTTCGAAACGCCGGCCGTTTGCCGCGAGCGAATCGATGTTTGGACTGTGAATGTGGTCTGCCCCATAACAGCCGAGCTCCGGCCGCAGATCATCCACGGCGATAAACAGAACATTCGGACGCGAATCATCAGCTTGCCCAGACGCCGAAAGAACAATCATCGCGACGAAGTTGATAACAACAGATGAGAGTCGACACATAATTTGTTCGCTATTGAAAGAAACGTGGTGTTGTCGTCATTCAAGTGAAACAACCACGCACGCAGCCCGACGCGCTCATCCTGAAGGAGCGCCTTTGCTCACAGAAGAGCGTCCCAAAAACACCTGAACATGGATGCGCCAAATAGACAGGTCGCAAATGGTCCGGACTCGCAGATTAATGACTACCAGAGACTCATGTACTGCTTTGTTACGCAAATTGCCACAACAGTTGGCAACGGCGAGTACGGGGCGATGTTGGGAGGCAACCGGATTAGCAACGTCTGGCCACGACGATTCGCGCTTTGCCTTCTGACCTGAGAAAGAATACGACCTTTGGAATGTCGCCGCCGGTGGGTAGTCTTCTGGTGATTGCAGCCGCATCAATGGGCAGGCGGCGGCATTTGACTTCGTAGTATCGACCGGGACACTGACGCAGATACTGCCTCAATTGTTTCTGATTGTTCGGCAGGACGGACTCGACCTCGAATGAGGTGACGAAACGGGTTTCAGGCAGCTGATCTGTTGTGAGATACTCTTCTTCCGGATCGAGTCGCCGGAGAGCGAATCTTTCACAGACGGTGTCGATTAAGCCCGACCGGACGACGGCAGGGTCGGGATTACAGATATACTTCAACGGTTCAACAGCCGCATCGGCATACGCTGCCAAAGGATCTCCGGCGATCGTTTCTCCGGATGGAAGCACTGTCGCTCGGAACTGTTCGGTAACAGCCAGTCCGCCAAACCACACGGTTGCCTCACGGCATTCCTGATGAAGACTGACGAGCTCGATTTCGCAGCCGGGGAATTTCTGCATGAAGTTGCTGGCAGGACCGATCTTGATGGCTCCTCCTTTTGCCGTCCGAACCGTTTGCTGCATCCATGCCAGATCGGGTGAGTATTGTTCCAGACGTTTTGTCGGACGCGGCCGGCCATTGCGACGATCAGGATCCACATGAATCCACTGGTCGTTTATATCCAGGATCGCTGCATCGTCGTGGCGGAACTCAACTTCTTTCGTGCCCCACACATCAAGGTTCCAGTTGCAACGCCGCAGCATGGCTTCGTCAGACTCGACTGCCACAACCGGCCCGCGAGCTGCCAGAGCTGACGCATCGCAGCCGATCCCGCAGCACAAATCCAGAACCGAAACATCGGCAGGGAAACGACTCGCCTTGTGAGCGGCGATCATCGGATGAGTCGCCTGTTCCAGGCCGGTGCCGGTCAGCCACAGAGATTCAGCATTCGGCAAGACGCCCACTGCTCGCTGACGTGCGTCATGCACTGCGAGTGCCGCTCGGACGACATCGGCATCGAATTCACGACGAAGCTGTTGCTGAGTTGCCAGGTCGCTGCCGTTCAGCCGAACAATCGCTTCAAACACCTCGGGGGTCGAACGCAGTCGCTGCAACAGTTCGAGTTCGGTTGTCACGGAGTCGACTCGTCGCTGGCTGGAGGCTCATCATTTCGTTGTAACACGGCGACATACGCACCGTCTGCCGGTTGTCCGGGCAGCAAAAGCTGCTCACGAATGAGTGTCATTGCCGGAACGGCTTCCACAACGTTTTGAATCAACAGCGTTGTTTCTTCCGGTTCGACGCTGCAGGTGGAATACACGATCCTTCCGCCTGGGCGTACGGCATCAAACGCGATCATCAGTAGACGTGTCTGCAGTTGTGTCAGGTCGTCTACTTCCCATTCGTTGAACCGCCATCGGGCTTCCGGTCGACGCGCGAGGACACCCGTGTTGGAGCAAGGCACGTCGACCAGTGCTGCATCGAATGGCTGTTCAGGGATCCCGGTCCCGTCGCGCTCGATCAACAGTGGTGTGATGGAAGAATGCCCCAGACGGTCGGCGTTCGCCTGGATGCGCGACACGCGATCGTCACTCACGTCGCATGCTATGATCTTCGCATTGTTGTCGGAGAGCTCCGCAAGATGAGTCGACTTGCCACCGGGCGCCGCACACAGATCCAGGATGCGTTCGCCCGGTGTGGGATTCAACGCAAGCGACGCCGTCATCGCCGATTCATCCTGAATGCTCCATAACCCCTCATCGTATCCCGGGAGTGACTCGATCCGGCCCGCTGCTTCAAGACGCAAGGCTTCGTCCACCGATCCCGGAGCAACGATGACGCCTGCCTCCGTCAAGGACACGGTCAGTTCGCTTGCTGTCGTCGTCAGCCGATTCACTCGCAGCGAAATCGTTGGAGGCTTCAGGCTATGAAAACCGGCTGTCAGGAGATCATTCCACGAAAGCCGTTTGACCCAGCGGCGAGCGATCGCACGCGGCATAGAAAACGCTTCGCCGAAGTAGTCAACCTGAGCTGTCAGAGGGCACGAAAAAACATCGGAAGCCACGACACGAAACTGGCCTGTCGGCAGCGGGACGCCGCGGCGAGATGGTTCTGACCCGAATTCGTCCGTCAACAAGCGCCCAATGTTCCGCAGAACGCCATTCACGAATCCGACCCACCGGGTCTGCCCCAGCGAACGAGTGAGCTCCACGGTGGCGTCTACGACCGCATGATCGGGCGTTCGTCCATACACCAGTTGCTGAGTAGCCGTTTGGAGAATTCTCCACAGGTCCGGTTCCACTTCGGCCCGCGGCCGACTGACCTGCGACTGCAGAATCAGATCTATGGTACGGCGGTGTCGAATCGTGCCTGCAGCGATATCAACGGCCAGCCCTCGCTCCTGTCGTGTCAGTGAGTGCTCCGAATCGAGATCCTTCAAGAGATCCGTAACGAAGCGCCCTGTCAGATCGTGTTGCTGGAGAACTTTCAAAGCCAGCCGACGTCCGCAACTGATCGGTGTGATGTTCAGAGGAGTCGATTCAGGTGGGGACGATTTACGACGAGAGTGACGGCCTGTCATTCGGCACCTCGACACAGCGTATCCAGATCGTCAAAGAAGTGAGGATACGTCTTCGCCGTACAACCCGGATCCAGAATCTCTATCCCTGGTTCTCTTAGTCCAAGCAGCGAAAAACTCATCGCCATCCGGTGATCGTCATAGGTTTCAATCGCCGCAGGTTGCGGGGTACCGGGATGAATGCGCAGTCCGTCCTGAATTTCTTCTGCCTGTATGCCGGTTCGTTTCAGCTCCGTGACCACCGCTGCCACGCGATCTGTTTCCTTGTGTCGCATGTGCTCCACGTTTCGAATCGTGGTCGGACTGTCTGCGAATACTGCAACTGTTGCGAGTGTTTGGGCCGTGTCGCTGATGGCGTTCATATCAATGTCGATGCCGTGCTTTGCGTAGCCGCTCACCGTGATGCCATCCTCCTGCCGTGAAACATCACAGCCCATCTGTTCGAGAGCGTCTACAAACGCGACGTCTCCCTGCAACGCATTCTGATGCAGGCCGCTCACCGTCACGCTGCCTCCTGTGACCGCGGCGGCGCCCCAGAGATAAGTCGCAGCCGAAGCATCCGGTTCGATGTCATAATGCTGCGCCTGATAGTGTGCCGGCCGAATGGAAAAAGAGGACAGATCCGACGGATGGTCGACGGCGACTCCAAAACTTTCCATCATCTGCAAAGTCATTGTCACGTACGGCACCGACACAAGCGTACCGGAAACGTCCAGTTGGATGGATTCATCTGCCCCCGGCAGGGACATCAGCAGACTGCTGAGAAACTGACTGGAAATACTGCCGTCGACGACAGCTCGCCCTCCGCTGATTCGTGATTGATCGGATCGCACGATGATCGGAGGACAATCGCTGTCTGCCACTTCGAAGTCGATGCTGGCCCCGACATCTCGGAGTGCTCGCACAAGATCGCCGATGGGGCGTTCGCGCATCCGTGCCACTCCATCCAGACGGTAGCTGCCGGTTCCCAGAGCACACAACGACGTGAGAAACCGAATACTCGTCCCGCTATTTTCCAGCCACAGGTCGGCAGACGACGCGGGTACCTGACCGCCGCGGCCCGTGATACTGCATGAGCAGCCTTCAACATCCTGAGTGACATCAAAACCGAGTCGGCGAAGACTCTCGATCATCACGCGTGTGTCCTGGCTGTCCAGCACGCCAGTCAGGTGAGAAGTCCCTTCGGCCAGCGCGGCCAGAATCAGCGCACGATTCGTGATACTCTTGGAACCCGGCGGCCGGATGGTGCCTCGGACGGGCTTGCTGACAGGAGTGATAACGCGAGATGGGGTCATAGATCAGTTGGTGCTATGCCATCAGATGATGGTCGACAGTTTGCGACTTGTTCAGCCAGTGACGGTGTCAGGTTTGAGGCACTGGCGAAGCCAGTGGCACACATCGGCTTCTAGTCACAGCGCAATCGGAGAGGAAGAATGAGTTGCACGATATGAGGCTACACGTTTTGTGGGCTCTGTCGCCCGCGATTGGGTTTCGGCCGGTTGATTCCCGAAAAAACGCAGCCGTAAAGGTCCGTCTGTCAGCCCGATGCTGCCTGAATCACCAGTTCGTCCAGGTTTGGCAACTCTCTGAGCGTCACCAGCAATGGTTCCGCCACAAAGATGCGGACTCGTTTGACACAATCGTCGAATGCGGTGTTCGACATAGCATCGACGATCGGTGACGTCTCTCGCAACGGCTGCCAGATATCCAGGTGTCGGTCAAACACATCCACTCGAAACTCGACTTCACGATGAATGGGCGGCGCGTCGATGAGGACATCCAGGCGGTGGACGGGAACAGATGTCTGTTCCTCAAGGAGTGTAGCCAGCCGATCCGAACACTCGGCGAGCTGTTGGTAAGTCAGCCGTCGCAGTGTCTGATAGAGATCCGGATTGCTGAAGACACTGTACTCCTTCAATCGTTTGTGCAGTCGCCGACGGGAACCGAACAGACCTTCTGTCAGACGTTGAGTATCTTCATCGGCAGCCTCACACAATGTGCGAATCATGCCGGGTTCATCCATCAGAAACAGGTGGTGCAGGTCGAGTTCGCGGTGTGTTTCGTAGAAGGCTCTTGCAAACATGGCTGTCGCCGAACGCACGGCGTGATGCCAATACACCTCGCTGAACATGACGTAGCGAGCAAACACCATCATTTCTGCTGCCGTTCGCCCCTTCGACGTGATAGCCAGTCCGTCGCCTTCGCGATTCACGATGAGCGAACCAATCAGCCGATTGCGGTCGAAGTTTCTGCCGTAGGGAACGCCACAATGCTGGCTGTCGCGTTCCAGATAATCCATCTTGTCGATGTCGACGGGGCCCGACAAAATCGACTGCCGCAGCCGGATGCTGGGAGATTCGGACCCTTTGTCTAACAGTTCCAGAACTTCCTCCGGAGCGACATTCCACTGCTCGTCCAGAACTGCTCCCAGCTCACTCGCCGGCCCAAGAAACTGCTCGGCGAATGTTTCATGAGGCGGCATGTCGGCCAGCGCCATGTCTTCGATGGGATGACAAAACGGCCAGTGTCCAATGTCATGCAGCAATGCTGCGACGATAAGAGCTTCGGCGTCGTGAGCAGAAACCGTCTCCGCGAATCGAGCATCTCGACCCAGTTGCCACAGGTACGAAAGCGCGTTGTGGTACACGCCCAATGCATGTTCAAATCGCGTGTGGGTGGCTCCCGGGTAGACTCGGGACGTCAGTGCCAGCTGAGTGATACTGGCCAGTCGACGGAATTCGGACGTGTCGACGATCGCTCTCACGCGATCGGAAAACGGAACGTCCTGTTCCACGGGAACTCGGACGACAGCGGTCTGCGGACCGCTTGGGGAGATCTCCGGAATCTGAGAATAGGGATGAGTCATCAATTGGCAGTTCAGTGAATTTGCGGCGGTTTTAGCCGTTGCCGTCTGGCGGCCGTCGTGTCGGATCCCGAATCTGCCGCCTTTTCGGCCCCGTGTCGCAGCAGTAACCCAAAAACCGCCTTGAGTTTCAGGCATCAGACTGCGACCATACAAAAGATGGCTGTCGCGGCATTCTGTCAGAATCCTGCGATGGTGCCAGACACAGCACTCCACGTTGTTAACTTCGACGTGAGCATCATCCAACACCGGCCGAAGTGGAGGGAGAAACGCCCACCTCAGCAGGCCGTTATCAACATTGCGGATTTGCAGGAATCATTGCGAGTTTCTGCCGTTCGCCCCTGTGCAGGGTGACAGAGCTGTCCGCATTTCCGATTCGTGGAGTATCTGTCTGCGAATCAATCCTACAGAATTATCGGGAAAGCATGGCTAAGGAAGAAGCAATTCAGGTGGAAGGCAGCGTGGTTGAAGCGCTGGCCAACACGCAGTTTCGGGTCGAGTTGGAGAATGGTCACAAAGTGATGGCTCATGTCGCCGGGAAAATGCGCAAACACTTCATTCGTATTGTGCCAGGCGACCGCGTTGTCGTCGAAGTGTCACCTTACGATTTGAATCGCGGACGCATCGTCTACCGCGAACGCTGATTCAGCATCATCTGCCGCGAGACAAGCGTTCGCTGATGCGCTGACAACAGCCAGGACGCCTCTGCCGAGTCCTTCGCTCGCGTCCTGCTGGCGCCAGATTTCCAGTTCACTTTCTGATGGATGGTCTATGGCCGACACAGAACCATCGCTGCCATTTGTTCGCCTGTTCACGGATGGAGCCTGTCGAGGAAACCCGGGACCAGGCGGCTGGGGATGCATCCTTCGGCACCCCGCCAGCAACGTCGAAAAAGAATTCAGTGGCGGAGCAGCCGATACGACGAACAACCAGATGGAACTGCAGGCGGTAATCCAGGGACTTTCCAAACTCACTCGAAAATCTCAGGTCGAAGTCGTCACTGACAGCAAGTATGTGGCGGACGGATGCAGTTCCTGGGTGGCGGGCTGGAAACGCAACGGCTGGAAACGCAAACAGGGCAAGAAACTGCTGCCTGTCAAGAACGTCGAACTATGGCAGCAACTGGATGCTCTGGTTCAGAAACATCAGGTCAGATTCACGGTCGTCAAGGGACATGCGGGCCACCCGGAAAACGAACGTTGTGATGAACTGGCTGTTGCGGCCGCAGAACGAATTCAGATGGGTGGATAGAGGAACAGAGCGTGGTGGATCCTCGATTAAGTCAAATTGAAACGCTTTGGTCCGTCGTCCGACAGGCGCATTCGGATGAGTCCGAAGAAACGTCACACGCTCGCGCCCAGCTGATCGAACGCTACAGCGACGCCATTCAGAGGTACCTCATGGCCTGCCTGATAAACCAGGACGCCGTCGACGAAGTATTCCAGGAATTCTCACTGCGATTTGTTCGAGGCGATTTCTCCAACGTCTCCGCAGACAAGGGACGATTTCGCAGCTACATCAAGACCGTGATCTATCACCTGGTGGCTGACTATGGCCGACGAAAGAAGAAATACGCGGCAACAGCTCTCGAACACGAAAGCATGCTGGCGGGCGATGCCGACGAAGGCATCCAGCTGGACGAACAGTTTCAGACCAGCTGGCGAGACTCCCTGCTGGGCAAGGGGTGGGAAGAACTCAAACGAAACGAAGAAGAAACGGGCAAAGCGTGGCACACCGTACTCAGTGCCCGAGCGGAGAACCCGCAGCTGAAATCCCCGGAATTGGCGGCACTGGTGAGCGAGAAGGTTGGGCGGGAAGTCACGGCTGGAAACCTGAGAGTCCTCGTGCATCGTGCGCGGGAACGGTTTGCGGAGATTCTGATCGAACTGGTACGCGACTCACTGGCAACCACCGACGAGGAATCGCTCGAACATGAACTCATCGACTTGAATCTGTGGCAGTATTGTAAACCGTTGCTGCGTCCCTCGGACAACAAAAATGAACCCAGCTCGTAGCCAATCTGCAACGGGCGCCGCCGAGTTCGTTCGACGGTTCGTCGTACTGGAACACGACTTTCCGTTTCTCCACTGGGACTATCTGATTGAGGACGGTGAAACGCTCGCCTGCTGGCGTTTGGCGGAACAACCTGGCAGTGAAATTACGACACTGGCGACACGACTCGACAATCATCGTCGTCACTATCTAACGTACGAAGGCCCGGTGTCGGGTGATCGAGGGCACGTTCACCAGATCAACGCCGGCCAACTGAAGCTGGAACAGGACTGGCCATCCTCCGAACACTGGCATGACGTGAGGTTAACAATTATCGATTCGAATCTGGCCGCATCCTGCATATTGACGAAACGCGATGATCAGGACGTCTGGAGCTTCAACTGATGGCTCAGTCACTCCATGACACAATCGCCGGTCGATTGCAGGCCCTGGAAGAATCAGGAGGCCGCCGGTTTCCGCGTCAGGTGGATTCTCTTCCGGATGGACGCTGCCTGTTGAATGGCAGGGAACTCATCAACTTCGGTTCCAATGACTACCTTGGTCTGGCCCATCATCCCCGTGTGTGTGATGCGTTTGCAAAGGCTGCCAGCCAACAGGTGGGAGCAACCGCCAGCAGCCTAATCGTGGGACGTTCCAGTCTGCACGCTCAGTTGGAACAACGTCTGGCCGAATTCGAAAGCTGCGAAGCCGCGTTGCTGTTCCCAACAGGTTTCGCTGCGAACGTTGGTGCCATTCAGGCGCTGGCAACGGCCGATGACGTGGTCTTCAGTGAACGTGAAAACCACGCAAGTCTGATTGACGGATGCCGAGCCACTCGGGCAAGGGTTCAGATCTACGATCGCCACAACCTCGAAGACTTCGTCGAGCAGTTGAAGCGAAGTCGCGATGCCCATCAGCACGGGTTTCTGATCACCGATGGAGTGTTCAGCATGGACGGAACGGTGCCTCCGCTGAAGCAACTGTGCGACATCGCGGACGAATTCAGTCTGGCTGTGATTATCGACGAAGCTCACGGAACCGGCGTGCTGGGAGAACACGGTCGAGGGGCCTGTGAACTGGCGGGTGTGGAGGAAAGAACGTTTCTACGTATCGGGACGTTGAGCAAAGCACTGGGAACCCTCGGAGGGTTCGCAGCGGGTAGTCGCCAGACGATTGAATGGCTGAGAAACCGCGCACGCCCTCAGTTCTTTTCCACCGCGTCTCCACCCGCCGTGTGCGCTGCTGTCCTGGAAAGCCTGGCCACCGTGGATTCAGAACCAGCCCGACGCCACAAGGTTTGCGAACTGGCTGCACTCGGACGAGATCACGCACAATCGCTGGGACTCAACGTCCTCGGTGATGGCCCCGCGCCCATTATTCCGATCCTTACGGGCACGGATACTGCGGCTGTCAACCTGGCGAAAGCCGCCCAGGAGAACGGCTGGTTCATTCCGGCCATCCTCCCTCCCACCGTCGCCCCCGGCACCAGCCGCCTGCGAATCTCACTGACTGCCGACCACAGTACTGACGATCTCAAGTCCCTGCTGAAATTCGTTGCAGGACAGCTGCCGTAGAGTTCCGAATGCCGAACCCGAACACCGGGTAACACCGGTTCTTGAACCGGTGTGCCTCAGGCACAGGAAGTATACACAGAGACGCAGTACCAGCGCCTCCTACCGCTGCGCGGCACCGGTTTGAAAACCGGTGCTACCCGCTGACCGCT
>Ga0180430_10000816_pt1 | contig 32954 bp, 39 predicted proteins | sample SS_ome_9_FD_132999 | JGI IMG/M metagenome (GOLD analysis project Ga0180430, IMG submission 132999) | Hypersaline lake sediment archaeal communities from the Salton Sea, California, USA - SS_1_S_2 metaG | ecosystem: Environmental > Aquatic > Non-marine Saline and Alkaline > Hypersaline >... | reverse complement strand
TCCACTTCACCGGGCTGCCCCAGCCGTGGGTGGCGGGCTTCAAGTTCGATGGCGAACTCTACATCGGCAGCGGGGTCGCGTGGCAGTCGGAGGAGCCCAACGCGAAGGCGGGCTACCTCGAGTTCACGGGGCAGGGGCTCACGGCTCTCAAGGACGCGATGGCCGACAAGGAGAAGGGGATGGCCGCCATGGGCGCCCGCCTTCTCGAGGAGCAGCAGCCGGGAGGCGCTGCCGAAGCTGCCGAGACCGTCAAGCTCCGCCAGTCGGGCGAGGGCTCGGCGCTCTCGCGCGTCGCAGACGCGACCAGCTACGGCCTGTCGCGGGTGATGCGCTACCTGGCGACCTTCATGGGTGCGGAGTCCAGCGAGAACGAGATCACGCTGAACACGGACTTCGGCGTCGAGGGCATGACCTCGGACATGCTGAACGCGCTTATGGGGCAGGTGGTCTCCGGCCTGATGAGCTGGGACACCTATGTCTACAACGTGCGCCGAGGCGAGCTGTACCCCGACGACTTCGACCAGGACGCGGAAGCCTCGGCCATCCAGCAAGGGCCTCCCGGACAGGACCTCGGTTCCATGATGGGCCGCCAGCCCGAGGAAGCCTCGCCGCCGGACGAGGACGATCCGGTCGAGGACGACGAAGAGGACGAGTCCTCGGATGGCGAATGATCTGAACGCCGCCGAGCTGTTCGCTCTGGAAATGACGGACAGCTTCATCGACTTGAACCGGATCACAGCGACGACCCGGCGACGAGTCGTGTCCATGCTCCGAGTCCTCGAGGCTGACCTCGTGCGCGAGCTTCGCCGTGTGGACCTCGGGAGCATCGTCAGCACGCCTCGCAGGCTGCGCCGCCTCGAGGCGTTGCTCCGCGATGTGCGCGCCACCCTGGCGACCCGCTACAGCGGAGCCGAGCGCCGACTTCTGGCCGGTCTTCGTGAGGCAGCGCCCTTCGCGAACGATGCAGCGATCCAGGTGGTGAACGGCGTCTTCCGCGTGAACGTGATCCGCCCGATCTTCACCCGGGAGGATCTGCGGACCCTGACCGACCGCGACATCATCCTCGGCGCCCCGCTCGAGGATTGGTGGTCCGAACAGCGGGAAGCGACTCGGCGCCGCTTCGCTCGCGAGATGAGGATGGGCGTGTTGCGCGGCGAGACGAACGACGAGCTGGTGAAGCGCCTGCGCGGCGGATCCACGGGCAAGACCATCAGCATCGAGCTTCCGAACGGGAAGTCTCGCCGCATCCGCGAGTACGCGGGTGGCTTCATGGACATCAGCCGCCGCCAAGCAGATGGCCTCGTCCGCACGGCGACTCAGTCGATCTCGAACAGCGTCATCGAGAAGACCTACGAGCAGAACGCGGACATCATCAAGGGAGTCGAGGCCCTGACCACCCTCGACGCCCGCACCTCGAAGATCTGCATGGCGCGCACGGGCGCCGCCTGGGATCTGACGACGGGCGAGCCCCTGCCCCGGTCCACCCGTCAAGAGACTTACCCCGGACCTCCGCCCTGGCATCCCAACTGCCGGACCACCCTCAGCCCGATCACCTTCTCGTGGGACGAGTTGATCGAGATGCACACGGGCACGAAGCTGGGGCAGAAGCTCAACAGCGTCCCCGACTCCCAGCGGGCCTCGATGGACGGCCTGATCAACACCGGGAAGGTCAAGACCTTCGATGACTGGTTGAGAATCAAAGGCGACACCTTCGCCCGCGAGAAGCTCGGCCCCGGCTTGTTCGATCTCTGGAAGTCGGGCAAGATCACCACGAGCCAGCTCATCGACGCTGGCGGCAACCCGCTCACCCTGCGAGAGCTTCGCAGGCGTTGAGCCCAACCCGAGGACGACGAGAATCATGCTGCGCTACAGCTACGACACGAAGGACGAGATCCCGGAGCCGTTCCGAGAGCTCTACACCGAGAGGGACGGGAAGTGGGTGCTCGAGGTCGAGGGCGCCCCGAAGGGCGAATCCGGCGGTGGTGGCGCCGACCCGGCCAAGCTCGACGAGTTCCGTTCCGCGAACAACCAGCTCCGGCAGCAGCTCGAGGAGCAGAAGGCCGAGTTCGGTCGCTTCAAGAAGCAGTTCTCGGGCGTCGATCCCGAGGAGTTCGCCCAGTTCCGCCAGAAGCTCGACGAGATGGCGGAGGACGAGGAGCGCAAGCTGATCGCGCAGGGCAACATCGAGGAGGTGGTGAAGCGCCGGACGGCCAAGCTCCTCGAGGAGAAGAACACCGAGATCAAGAACCGGACCGACGCCTACGAGGAGCTGCGCCAGAAGTACGACAAGCTCTCGGGCAGCTACGCTCAGTCGCAGGCGCTCACGCGCATCGACGCCCTGATCAGCGAGCAGGGCCTCCAGGTCCGCAAGGGCGCCAAGGAAGACCTGGCGCACCGGATCACCCAGGACTGGTCGGTCAGCGAGGACGGCACGCTCGAGCCCAAGCGCAAGGACCTGATCGGGGAGACCGGCTCCGCCATGGACCCGACCGAGTACGTGACGAAGGAGCTGCTCGGGAAGCGCGGCTTCTTCTTCGAGCCCGCGTCGGGCGGTGGGTCGAAGGGGAACGACGGCGGCGACGGACCCCCGTCGGGCGGCGTCATCTCCCGAGACCCGCTCTCGATCGGCAAGAACCTCAAGGACCTCGCCGCTGGCCGGAAGACCGTTTCGCGGGACTGATCCTCGCCATGCGTAGGTAGACGGCATGGACCGGGATCAGTTCTGGGTGATCGACGGGCACGGGCTGATCTACCGTTCGATCTTCCGTCCCGGCAAGCCCCTGACCTCGCCCGTGACGGGTGAGCCGACTCGAGGAACGCACGCCTTCCTCAAGTCGCTGGCAGCCATGGTCGATAGGCACCGCCCCGCCTATCTGGCCATGGCTGTCGATGCCCCCCGGCACTCGACCTTCCGCCGCAAGCTGTTCGAGCCGTACAAGGCGAAGCGCGACGAAGGCGAGTTCCCCGAGGAAGTCGGCATCCAGTTCACGAGGATCAAGCAGCTCACGACCCTTCTGGGAGTCCCGATGGTCATGGTCGAAGGCTTCGAGGCCGACGACATCATGGCGAGCTTCGCGAAGGTCTGCGCTGGCCCCTCGTGCGAGGTGGTGATCGCCAGCGCCGACAAGGATCTGCACCAGCTCGTCGGCCCCGATGTCCGAGTCTTCGACTTCGGCAAGGAGGAGTGGTACGACGAGCGCATGGTCGAAGCGAAGTGGGGCGTCCCCGCTTGCAAGATCGTCGAGGTGCAGACGCTCATGGGCGACAGCACCGATGGCGTCCCTGGCGTGAAGGGGATGGGGCCGAAGATCGCCACCAAGTTGATCCAGGAGCACGGGAGCGTAGAAGCCCTCGTCGAGAACACGGCTGCGCTCTCCGAGTCGCAGGCGAAGAACCTGGCCTGCGCGGACCTCGAGTTGTGCCGGAAGCTGGTCGAGCTTCGGACCGATACGCCTCTCGCTGTCTCGCCTTCGGACCTCGAGTGGAACGGGTTCGATTGGGCCTCCGCCGAACCCCTGCTACGGAAGCTGGGGTTCAAGTCCTTCCTGTAGGTGACCCCCATGAAGTACCTCGCCGTGCTGGCGAGCGTCGCACTCCTCTCGAGCTGCGACTCCCTCAGCCAGTTCCGACCGGCCCCGGCCTACGTGGCCGCCGACCGCGCCACTTTCAACGTGGTGGCGCCGGTCGTGCGAGACCTGGCCGACGACGACCCCTCGAACGACCCGGACCTGACGGGCGTGAACGGCGAGGCGTTGCTCCAGCTCATCGAGAGCTGGGAGCTGCGCCTCACCTCAGCGGAAGGCGAGATGGAGGCGAGCGATGAGTGATCTCGCTGCCGAAGTCCAAGCCCTCGTCGAAGCCGAGAAGGTCGATCTGCTGCACCTGCTCACGAAGCTCGAGAACGACAGCGACGAGATCCGTGCCCAAGCGGCGCGTGCGATCGACCTGTCGGGACAGATCCTCGCGGAGCAGCTCCAGGGCCGGGACACCACGATCGCGGAGAACAGTCTCCGGGCGATCCGGTTGAACCTCGTCAGCGCGGGTGGCAACGCCTTCGCCTCGGCAGTGTTCGGTCAGATCGAGTCCATGATCGTCCGTGTGGCAGCGACCCTTGGCCGGATCATCGTGGCGCTGTGAACCACGAGGTCTGGACCGTGCTGGCTCCTGGCCCTTCGCTGAAAGGGCTGGTGAAGTCGGACATCGAGGCAGAGGGGCCGATCGTCGCCTGCAACACGGCGGCGCTCTCCCCTCTGCCCCGTGACTTCTGGAGCTGCCTCGACCCGCCCCGGAAGTTCGAGCAGGTGTACGGCGGGTTCGAGCCCATGGAGCGTCCGATCCTCGGGCTGGTGTGGTGTCGCCACCGCCAGGTGCCGAAGTGGCGCGACCTCGGCTTCCGTACCTGGTCCTACCCCGAGACGGAGGAGGACTTCCGTGCGGCCTACCTGCCCCGTGCGAAGAAGCTCGTCACCATGACCAACCTCACGATCACGGCCACGATCAGCAGGTGCATCGGACTCGGCGCCCGTCGAGTGATTCTCTACGGAGTAGACATGGGCAAGGTCGGCTACTCCTACGGCGGCGACCCGACCAACCGGCCCGCGTCGGCCTGGCCTGCTCGCTGGAAGGAAGAGTCGAAGATCTTCGATCTCGCCATGCAGGAATGGCGCAGCCTCGGCGTCGAGATCGACCGTCGGTGAGGGCATGAGTCTCGAAGAAGCCGTGGCGAAGTGGGTGCGGGCGCGCTACCAGCTCGTGCGCCCGCACCTCTGCTCGGATCCTGGAGGCCCGGCGATGGCCCTGATCGAGGCCGAGGAGGCGCTGCTCGAGACCTACCTCGGGCGCGCTCCGACCGGCGAGGCCCACAGGCTGCTGGTCGAGGCTGCTTGGAAGGCGGGCGCTACCGTCGCGGAGAGCGATGTGCAGAAGCGCCCCGCCACGCAGAATGATCGCCCCGCGCGGAAGAAGCGCCGGAGGCGTACCATCAGTGAGAATGACCCGCCCGGTGGTGGCGGGCTGTTCTAGGCACTTGACGCCTGCCCCGGACAGGGGCACCATCTCGCCAGAGTCGGCAGCCGGAGGATCCGCCTGCCACCCGCCGCTCGACGGCCCCCAGGGGGCTCCAGACCGGCGCGGCACCTGCTCGGGGAGCAGGGCTCACCTCGCGGAGAGGACGATTCAACAGCTACCCGCTGTGCGTCTTCTGCCAGGCGGGTGAACCCAAGCATCCGAGAGATGGCCAACACTCTGACCAACGTGATCCCCCAGCTCCTCGCGCAGGGCCTCCTGGCCCTCCGAGAGATGGCGATCATGCCGCTGCTCGTCAACCGGCAGTACGAGACGATGGCCGGGCCGCAGGGCTCGAGCATCGACATTCCGCTCCCGTCCGCCGTCGCCGTGCAGGACGTGACTCCCGCCGCGACTCCGCCCAGCACTGCTGACCAGGAGCCCGGCACCGTGGCGATCACGCTCGATCGCTGGAAGGAGGCGCCGTTCTACCTGACCGACAAGGACATGCTCGAGGTCCAGAACGGCACCCTGCCGATGATGGCCTCCGAGGCGATCCGTTCGCTCGCGAACGAGGTGGACCAGTTCATCCTGGGCCTCGGCACCAAGTTCTACGGCGTCCACGGCACGGCGGGCACGACCCCGTTCAGCACCGACATCTCGGACGCGACGCAGATCCGCAAGGTGCTGAACAACCAGCTCTGCCCCCTCGACAACCGCCGCCTGGTGATGAACCCGGACGCGGAGGCCGAGGCGCTCGAGCTGCGCGCCTTCCACGACGCCAGCTTCGGCGTCGGCGGTGAGGCGATCCTCGAGGGCCAGATCACGCGGCGCCTCGGCTTCGACTGGTACATGGACCAGAACGTCCAGACCCACACGGCGGGCGCCGCTGCGGGCTACCAGACGAACCTCGGCACGGCGGCGACGGTCGGCACGAAGACCCTGGCGATCGACACGGGCTCGGGTGCGTTCGCCGTGGGGGACATCATCACCTTCGCGAACCACGCTCAGACCTACGTGGTGACGGCCTCGGTCGGCGGAGCCAGCGCCACCTCCATCTCGATCGAGCCCGGGCTCACCACCGCCGTCGGTGATGGCGTGGCGATCACGGGTCCGGGCGACACCGGGGGCATCGGCACGCACGACCTGAACCTGGCGTTCCACCGGGACGCGATCGGGTTCGTGACGCGCCCGCTCCAGGCGTCGAACCACCCCGCCTCGATCATCGAGTCGGCGGTGGATCCGGTCTCCGGTCTCACGCTGCGCCTCGAGGTGACCCGTGAGCACAAGCGGGATCGCTTCTCCTACGACATCCTGTACGGGGCGAACGTGATCCGCCGCGAGCTGGGCGCGCGCCTGCTCGGCTGATCCCGAGCAAGCCGTGGGTTTGGGAGCCCTGGGGAGGAGGTCCGGTGAACAGCCTCCTCCCCAACTCCCTCCCCTGAACAGACGAAGCACCCGAGACCAACCTGAGCCGAGCCATGACCCTCGAGATCAAGCGCACCCGCCCGGAGCCCCCGCCCCGCAAGGTCCGAAGCTGGAAGACGACCTACGCAGGTCTGATCACTGGTGCCGCGCTGGTCCTCACCGTCGTCGCAGATTCGATGGCGGACGGGAAGTGGGACACGACCGACACGAGCCTCGTCGTCGCAGCCCTCGCCATCGCCCTTCAAGGGCTGGTGTCCCGCGACGACGATGTGACCTCGGAGGGAACCAAGCGGTCCCGCTGACTCGGCCCCGACTTCGTTGCGTCTCCTCGGGTGCAGCGTCCGGCGAGGCGGTGGAACGGTCTGCCGTCTCGCCACTTTCATCCACTGGCAGCCGCGTTGGCTGCCAGTCACACTGACCTGAGGAACGACATGAACCCCGCCGAACAGGCAGCCCTGATCGAAGACCTGCGGAAGCAGCAGCTCGACCTGAACAAGAAGCTCGAGGCGCTCGGCGCCTCCCCGAAGGTGGAGCGCGAGCTGCGGTCCCCCGACGGTGGACCGCCCTCCGAGGCGCACAACATGATGCGCGTGCAGCCCCGAGCGACGATGCGCGTGAAGCGCACCGGAGCCAACGGCGAGGAGGTGACGACCACGATCGCCCGTGAGCACTTCAACCCCGAGATCCACGAGTCGCTCGAGGACCCGGAGGAGAAGCCGAAGCGCAAGCCCCGCCGCCCGAAGGTGGTCCTGAGCGAGCAGACCAAGGACGAGCTTCTCGTCATGACGGTCCCGGCGCTCCAGGAGCTTCCCGAGGTGGAGCACATCGAGCCCGACGAGCTTTCCGACAAGAAGGCGGAGCTGGTCGAGCAGATCATCGCCGTCCGCGAGACCTTCGCCTCGGCGGAATGATCTCGTCTCACATCTGAGCCCCACCCCTGATCAGCCATGACGAAGACGAACGACTGGGAGAACCTGATGCTGGCTCTCCTGTTCACGAACGCCGATACCGGCGACATCGGTGACGCGACGGGCCTGCGAGGCTCGAGCACCGCAGGGTCGCTGTATGTGTCCCTGCACACGAGCGACCCCGGTGAGGCGGGCGACCAGACCACGAACGAGGCGAGCTACACGAGCTACGCTCGGGTGGCTGTCGCCCGGAACGGCAGCTCGTGGACGGTCGCCTCGAACCTGGCGACCAACGCCGCCGCCGTGACCTTCCCCCAGGCGACGGGCGGGTCGGAGACGATCACCCACTTCGGCATCGGCACCGATGCGAGCGGACCGGGCGTGCTGCTCTACAAGGGCGCGCTCACCGCGTCGCTGGCCGTCTCCAGCGGGATCACTCCCGAGTTCGAGGCGGGCGACATCGACGTGACCGAGGACTGATCTCGGCGCGACCCCCGGCCGTCGGCTACCCCCAGCCGACGGCCGGACCCACCTTCGGAAGGTCGGCCCGTGGGTGGGGATTCATTCGCTGACCAGCGAGAGTCGTGGCTGTTCGGAGCTTTGAAGCGCACGTGCTGGACCAGATCGTCCCGACCAGCACGGGAACAGTCGATCTGACGGTTTCGGGGAAGGGGACCCCGAAAGGCTTCATGGTGTTCGCCTCGAGGCTCCGCCTCAAAAACACGAACATCGACGACATTGCTTGTTCGTGGGGAGTCTGTGATCTGACCAACTCCCACTGCGTTGGCTTCTGGGCGCAGGACGGGAGTGCGACGCAGAACACGGGGCAGGTGCTCCAGAATGTTGTCGCCTATGTCCCGGACCCGGACGACAATGGCGCGAGCCCGATCTACGAGCTGTCCTTCGTAACGACCGTGACCGATGGAGTCCGGTTGTCCTTGGACACGGCTCCGCCTGTCCTCTGCTCTTTCCGCATCGTCCTGTTCTACGGGGAGGACTGCGAGGCGTTCGCTTTCAGCGCGGCTGCCCCGGGCTCGAGCGCGCCGACCACCGTGACCACTGGGTTCGAGGTGGACTGTGGGTTCACCGTGAACATGCACGGGACCACGGCAGGGGAGGCGGAGATGAAGATGCAGTTCGGCATCTTCACTCAGACGGATCAAGCTGTCTCCCTCTTCTCGTGTGCAGATGGAGGCGGGACATCGTTCTCGGCTCGGGCGTTCTTCGATGATCGCATCAGCATCGACCACGACTACAGCTCGAGTCCTGGATCGGTAGCGGGCGCCAACATCGTCGAGAACTTCACGAGCACGAGCTTCGACATCGCGGAGTTCAGCCCTGCCGTTGGACCCGGAGACCGCACAGTCGGACTCGCTCTCGCGACGGGCGTGAGCGATGTCCATGTGGAAGTCGGCGCAAGCACGAGCACTTCGGTCACCTCGAAGGCGTACAACGAAGCGAGCTTCGAGCCCGAGTTCGTGTACCTGCCCGTAAGTAATGCCACTTCCGAAGGGGCGCTGCTGAATGTCGGGGGCATGAGCCTCGCGTTCTTCGACGCGAACACTCAAGCGGTCGAGGCATACTCGGCCAGGTCGAGTAGTGGCACGGGTACTTCCGACAACGATGATCGAGCAGCGGGCACAAAGGCGCTGCACCTTCGCAATCATGTTACGGGTGCGACGATCATCTCGGCGGAGATCGACGAGGTAACGGGCAGCGGGTTCGGCCTCGACTTCACTGATGTCGTCAGCCCGGCGCGCTTGTTCGCCTACCTGGTGATCGAGCGCGGCGTCAGCCGGATCCGTGGTCTTACCCTCGCTGGCTCGACGGTCACGGGCACGATCCGCGCCAAGCCCAACCCGATCGAGGGCAGCTCGGCGGGCGCCGCTTCCGTTACGGGCACGCTGTCCGCCACGGGGGCCATCGAAGGAGCCAGCGCAGGCAGCGCCACGGTGGAGGGCACCCTCCAGGGCAACATCGCCTTGGAGGCGTCGAGCGCGGGCGCCGCTTCCGTTACGGGCACGCTCGTCGGCAAGGGGGCGCTCGACGCCTCCAGCGCGGGCAGCTCGACGGTCCAGGGCACGCTCTCGGCCACGGCTGCCATCGAAGGAACCAGCGCGGGCGCCGCTTCCGTGACGGGCACGCTCGCCGCAGCTTCCTCGATCGAAGGAGCCAGCGCGGGCACCAGCACGACCACGGCGACTCTCGTTGCCACGGGAGCCATCGAAGGCTCGAGCGCGGGCACCGCCACTGTGCAGGGCACGCTGTCCGCGACGAGCGCCATCGAGGGCAGCTCGGCGGGCACGGTCGCCGTCGAGGGAACGCTGGTCGGCACGGGCTCCCTGGAAGCCAGCTCCGCAGGCCAGGCGACGGTCCAGGGCACGCTCGCCGCCGCAGGGGGCATCGAGGGCTCCGCTGACGGCGCAGCCACCGTGCAGGGCACGCTCTCGGCCACGGCTCGCATCGAGGGCAGCACGGCGGGCCAAGCGACCGTGACGGGCGCCGTCCAGTTCGACTCGCTCCAGGGCAGCGCAGCGGGCGTCGCGACGGTCACGGGCACGCTCAGCGGAACCGCCAGCATCGAGGGCAAGGTGCAGGCGGGAGCGCGCCCGTCCCCGAGCGCCACCTTGGTCGGCACGGGCGCTCTGGAGGCGACCGCCGCAGGTGCAGCGACCACCTCGGCCACCCTGGTCGGTTCGTCGTCCCTCGATGGCTCGAGCGCAGGCCAGGCCACTGTCGAAGGCACGCTCGAGGCGAAGTCCTCGTTCTCCGGCGAAGCGGCGGGCGTCGCGACGGTCACGGGCACGCTCTCCGCGACGGCAGCGAAGCAGGGCACCAGCGCGGGCACTAGCACGACCACGGCGACCCTCCGTGCGAAGGTCTCGATCTCTGGCAGCACGGCGGGCCAGGCCAGCACGACCGCCACCGGCAAGGCGCTCGGGAAGATCATCGGCTCGATCTCCTCCGTCGCGAGCACGGCGGCGACCATCGCCGCCACGGCGGCCCTGTCGGTCTCGATCGCAGCCAGCGCGAGCGCGACCGCCGACCTCTCGGCCACTGCGCGGATCCAGGGCTCGGTCGCGGGCACCTCGACCGTGACGGCCACGGGCTCGGGAGCGCCCGTGGCCGAGGTCCGGGACATCTTCTCGCTCATGGGATCCCGCGATGTCGAGACGCCCCTGGTCGGGAGCCGCGATGCGCTCACGCCCCTGGTCGGGCAGCGTTGTACGATCGTCAGCCTCCTCGGAAGCCGGAGCCTTTCATGACCACGACCAGCCAGGACTTCACGATGTACGCCGGGACCCGGGTGACTGTGCAGATCACGGTTTCCGACGCCGACGGCAGCGGGAACGACGACCTCAGCAGCAACTACACCGAGCTGGTGTGGGTGCTCGCGCCCTTCGAGAACAACTCGACGAGCGAGTACCGGGATGTGCCCGTGCTGACCAAGAAGTCCACCGTGGCGCAGGCGAGCACCGGAGGAGACGAGATCGACGTGGCCGGAAGCTCGAACGAGCGCGCCGATGTGCAGCTCATCAAGGCCGACACCGAGGACCTCGAGGGCAGCTACTACCACGAACTCGAGGGCTTCGATGCCAACGGGAACGGAGTCGTGCTCGCGACGGGCACGGTCACTATCCGCCGGAATGTGATCCACTCATGAGCCTGATCGGCACCACCACGAAGGGCGTCAGCGCCAACAGCTATGTCTCGCTCGATCGAGCGGATGAGATCCTCGGCCAGCGCCTCTATGCGTCGAGCTGGTTCAACGCCAGCGACGAACCGGATGCGTCGGGCTACGAAGTCGATTCGGGAGGAGCCAGCGCGGGCGCAACCTCAGTTCTCGTGTCCGGCGGGACCGGCGTCTTCACCAAGGAGTCGCATGTCCGGTTCGGGACGGGCACGAAGCTGTACAAGGTGACGAGCCCGCTGCGCTCCGACGGACCCCTCAAGATCGAGCCCGCGCTCACTGCGTCCGTGAACGCGGGCGATGCAGTCACCCGAGTCACGGCCTCGGACAAGGAGAAGGCGCTCATCTGGGCGACCCGCTTGCTCGACAACATGATGGTCTGGAAGGGCACGAAGCGCACGAGCGAGCAGGCGCTGCGCTGGCCCCGGTCGGGAGTCGTCGGTCCTGATGGGTTCTTCTACGACTTCGACACGATCCCCGTGCTGCTCGAGGAAGGCACGGCGGAGTTGGCCCTCGTGTTGATCGCCAGCGATGTGTTCAGCCGTCCGTCGATCCTCGGACAGGGCATCGAGCAGGTGAAGCTCGGCCCGATCGACGTGAAGGTCGGCGCGGGCGAGCGCGAGGACGTGATCCCCCAGAACATCCTGTCCCTCCTGTCCCCGCTCGGACGCCTCGAGCCTGAGGCGCAGCACGGGACGAAGGTCATTCCTCTGCGCCGCTCCTGATGGGCTTTCTCGACGAAGCACTCCGCAAGGTCTCGACTTCCGTGGTCGGGCTGTTCACCGACGATCCGGCGCTGTTCACGCGGGAGGTGAAGACCTACAACGCCGCCACGGCCACCGAGACCAGCACGAGCACTTCAGTCCAGGTGAAGACCACGCCGCCGCTCCCGATCACCGTGGACCAGATGCGCGGGAACGGGAACCTCGTGGCGACCGACCTGGTGGTGTACGCTTCCAGCGCCGACTTCGAGGCCGCGAGCTTCGATCCGAAGCCGGACACCGAGGTCAAGGTGTTCGCCAGGATCGCCGGACGGGACCACAGCGTCATGCAGGTTCTCGACTACCGCTCGGGAGACCAGTCGGCCCTGCTCGAGATCATCCTCCGAAGCTGATGGGATTCGCTCAAGATGTGACGACCTTCGCGCAGAAGACCGGGCTGAACACCAGCCTGGTGATGCGGAAGGCAGGGCTCGACGCCTACGCGGGAGTGCTCAAGCGCAGTCCTGTGAGGACCGGGCGCTTCCGTGCGAGCAACCGGATCTCGCTGAATGTGCCTGATCTGTCGGTGGCCCCGGAGACCAGCACGATCGTCGGCAACGCGCCCTTCGCCGGAGGGCCGCAGTTGAACCAGGCCGTGAGCATCCTCGGCCCGGCGGATGGTGGCGACACCATCTTCATCACCAACGCCCTGCCGTACGCGAAGAAGCTCGAGGACGGCGGGAGCGCCCAGACCAACCGCCAGCCCGACGGGATCTACGGCGCGACGATCCAGGAGCTTCGAGCGAGCTTCGCGCAGGTGTTGAGGAGGATCCTCCGATGACCATGCTCGACGAGACCGAGGTGCGAAAGGTGTTCCGCGCCGAGCTGAACGGGGTGTCCGGCATCCCGGCAGCGGCCTTCCGCGCCTGGGAGAACCGGGGCTTCAAACCGCCGGATCCCGACGATGGGCAGCTCTGGATTGAGGAGTTCCTCGAGATCATTTCCGAACGCAAGACCAGCTCCGGCTGCATCGAAGCTGTCGGCACGACGACCTACTCGGTCTGGGTCCCTTCCAGAAGTGGGACTGAGGATGGAGATGCCCTTGCTCGCGGCATCGCAGAAGCCTTCGAGGCCGGGCAGTCGTTGACCAGCAGTGGCGTCACCGCCATCCTGGAGCGCACCGAACGAGCACCGTACCGGGGGTCGGATGACTTCCCGCTGTGGGTCTTCAAGTCCGTGACGACGCGATGGCGCGTCTTCACTTCCGCAACAGCCTGATTCGAGGCACAGAACCATGTCCAGCACCGGAACCACTCTCGCATCGGGTACGCGAGTCTCGCTCGGCTACGCGCGGGAGAAGACCCGAAACACCACCCCCGCCGGTATCGGCACGCCCGTCACGAACATCTCCGCCGGAGCCACGGCCCCGGCGGGTGCGGGCTTCTCGTTCTTCCAGCGGTCCACCGGATCGTTCGTGGACGACGGCTTCATCAAGGGCCAGAAGGTGACGACCTCCGGGTTCAGCACCTCCGCGAACAACGGCACCTGGATCGTCCACGGAGTCACGGCCACCGTGATCTCGGTCCGTGACCCGAACGATGTGATCCAGGACGAGACCGCCGACTCGGCGCAGCAGGTGGTGATCAACCTCCGCACGCTTCGCGCCACGGGCCGGAACGTGAACCTCGAGAAGAACATCCTCGAGTCGCAGGAGGTGGACCCCGACGGCCAGGAGACCGACGCCCGCCACGGCTTCAACCGTGTGGTCGGTTCGCCCGGTTTCCAGCTCTCGCGTGCGGACTACGATGACTTCATCGAGTTCGCGATGGGGCGGGAGTGGGACGACGACATCGCCCTGAGCGGTTCGCCGGACCTGGGAGTCAGCTCGGCGCAGGACTTCACCCGCGACGCGGGCTCGTTCATCACCGATGGCTTCCGTCCGGGCGACATCATCCGCACGGCGAGCTTCTCGAACACCGAGAACAACGCGGACTGGCGAGTCACCGCCGTCGCGGCGACGGCGCTGACCGTGGTGAAGACCACCGACGGCACCAGCAAGCCCACGGCGGAATCCGAAGCCGGTGGCAAGTCGCTGACCTTCCCCGGCAAGCGCATCGACATCGGCACCGACCTCTGCACGATCGTCCTCCAGCGGGCGTTCGCGGATGTGTCGCAGTACCAGGTGTTCAACGGCGTCGCGGTGGACGAGTGGCAGCTCAACGTGGAGCCGGAGTCCATCATCGGCGGGACCTTCAACCTGCTCGGCATGAGCGCGGCGGCCCTGGCCTCCAGCTCGATCTCGGGCAGCGCCGTCCTGGACTCGAGCGGCAACAGCCCGTTCGCCGCCTTCGACGGTGAGATCTACGAGGGCGGCTCCCGGATCGCCGTGGCGACCTCGCTGGACTACACCCTCAGCCGCAGCCGGAGCCTGAACCCGGTGATCGGCTCGCGCTTCTCGCCGGATGTGTTCGAGGGCACCGCTCGAGCGACGGGCACTCTCACCGCCTACTTCGAGACGGCTGCGCTGCTGAACAAGTTCATCAACGAGACGGAGTCGAGCCTGTGGTTCCGCTTCGACGATCCGAACGACAGCACGCAGTTCATGAACATCGTGTTCCCCCGCGTGAAGTACAACGGGGGCTCGATGGATCCGCCGCAGGAAGGCCCGGTGCCCCTGGAGATGCCCTTCCGGGCGCTCAAGGCGAGCAACCTGGCCGTGAACGGCGGCACGACTCGCAACAGCCTCATGACCGTCCAGGTGTCCAACAGCAAGGACATCTGAGCGAGGCTGTTGCTGCACCCGAGGAACGCAACGACCCCTACCATCCCATGGACCTGTCCAAGTTCGACACCAGCACCGCGTCCGAGTCCGGGCGCTTCCTCCACCTCGAGTTCGACGGCGAGAAGCTGTACGAGGACCGCGAGCCCTGCGGTCTCCGCGTGCTCGGCCCGACCAGCTCGACCTACAAGCGGATCGAGAAGCAGCTCGAGAAGGCGCGCATGGAGCGCATCCGCATCCAGCGCGGCGGGAAGGTCAAGGGCCTGTCCGGCGACAACGACGAGCTGTACGCCTCGCTGGTGACCGAGTACGTGAACCTGACCCTCGAGGGCCAGCCGCTCTCGAACCCGACGCCCTCGGACGTGCAGGCGTTGTTCGACCGCTTCCCCTTCATCCGGGATCAGGTGATCGCCTTCGTGGACGACGACGCCAACTGGCTGGGGGAGTCCTCGACGAGCTGACCGCGTTCGCCAGGGGGTTCTTCACGCTGGAGGCGCCCGTGCAGGGCGCCTCCAAGTCGAAGGCGAGCGCCGGAGCGCACCTGCGCCAGCTCGCGAAGACGAAGGGCGTGGACCCCGAGAAGCTCGTCGAGGAGCGCATGGAGGGCAGCGGGGCTGAGATCGGCTTCGACTGCCCTCCTGAGCTGGAGTGGCACTTCCACGCCTTCCTGGGCCTGTCCCGGAAGCGGTCAGGCGGTGGGTTCGGGGCGAATCCGCTCGCCTGGAGCGAGGTGGAGTCCTGGGCGAGACTCTGTAGGATCGAGCTGCTCCCGTGGGAGGTCGATGTGCTGATGGCGCTCGACGAGGTGTGGCTCGAGGTACAGCATGGTCGATCTGGCGCAACTGGAAATCCGCATCGAGAGTCGGCAGGTGGAAAGCGCCAGCCGACGCTTGAATGAGTTTGAGCGTCGAGCAACGGGAGCCGAGCGAAGCACTCGAGGGTTCGAGCGGGGCCTCTCCCGAGTGGACCGACGCGCGGAGCGAACCTCGCGCTCGCTCCGCACGCTGAGTCGCGGGCTCAGAGGAGTCCTTGCCTCCCTAACGGCGGGGCTGGGCATCCAGCAGATCGTGTCCACGATCTCGAACGTGGAGCAGGGCCTCGTGGCTATCGCGAAGACCACGAACGCGACCGACGCCGAGCTGGCCCAGTTGGACTCGAGGTTCCGCCAGCTCGCGTCGAGCACGGCGACGCCTCTGACCCGACTGCTCGAGCTGGGCTCGGCAGCCGGACAGCTCGGCGTCCGAGGCACGGACAACATCGCCAAGTTCGCCTCGACCATCGCGAAGCTCGAGACGGCGACGACGGACGTGCAGGGAGCCGAGGCTGCCCTGTCCCTGGCGCGACTCCTCAACATCGCCGGGGAGGGCGTGGACACGGTGGATCGCCTGGCGAGCGTGATCGTCCGCCTCGGCAACAACTTCGCCGCCACTGAGGGGGAGATCGTGAACGCGGCGACCTTCATCGGTCAGGCGACGGCGGCGTTCGGGGTCGCCTCGTCGGACGTGGCCGCGCTGTCGGCGGCGATCGCCGCCACGGGCCAGCGAGCCGAGACGGCTGCTACCTCGATCGGTCGGAGCTTCATCGAGATCGACCGGGCTGTGAAGTCCGGCGGGGACAGCCTCGCCCGCTTCGCTGCGATCTCGGGCACGAGCGTCGAGGAGTTCGCCACGCTGTTCGAGCAGGACAGCGTCGGCGCCTTCCAACAGTTCCTCGAGGGCCTCGGGGAGTTGGTGGAGAACGGAGCGAACGTGGCTGATGTCCTCGAGTCCGTCGGGCTGCGGGGAGTCGAGAGCGTTCGAGCGATCGGTACTCTGGCGACCCGCGCTGAGGTGCTGCGCCAGACGCTCGCGGAAGCTCGCGACGAGGTGCAGCGGAATACGGCCCTCCAAGAGGAGTACGAGCGCAGCACGACCACTCTGCAAGCCGCCTTCGGACGACTCACAAACTCGGTCACCCTCCTGTTCGTGGCGCTTGGCGACTCCGGGCTCGGGCGAGCCATCGCTCAAGTGCTAGATCTGTTCGCTGGGGCGATCCGCACGCTTGCGGGCGTTGCTACTGACTCCGACAGGGCGTCAGTAGCCGTGAAAGCTCTAGTGGTCGCCTTGGTTTCCCTGGCGACCATCGGAGCTGTACTAGCTACGCAAGGAATCGCACTCGCCATCGCGGCTATCGGTCCTGCCGTGCTCGTGGCCCTGGCCCCGTTCGCCAAGTTGATCTTGGCAGTGACCCTGCTCACTACCCTGTTCGTTTCGATCAAGGACCAGGTGATCGAGTTCCGGGGCGTGACCGTCTCCGTGGTCGAGGTGGTGCAGGCCGCCTGGCTCACGGCTATCGAGCGCATCGCAGCGGCCTGGCGCCTGTTCACTGGAGTTCTGGGCTTCGTGCTGACCGCGACGCGGGCGTTCGTGACCGAGGCGTTCAACGCCTTCAACCAGGGGCTCGTGCAGCCGGTTCGAGTCGCCTTCTCGCTGCTCGGGATCACTTGGGGCGGTGTGTTGGACACGCTCCTCGAAGCTGCTCGGTCGGTCGTGAACACCGTGGTCGGCATCTTCGTCGGAGGTTTCAACTTCATCGTCGCCCGCGTGGAGCGCCTGGTGGATGTGCTGGAAGCTGTCGCGGACTTCGATCCGTCCTCGCCCCTCGAGAGCGCCGGGGCTATCGCCTCCCGCTTGGGTGAAGTGCTCGATCCGGTCAGCGCCGTGCAGGACGCCTCGAAAGCGTTCTCCGAAGCGTTCGAGCGGGACTTCGTGGGTGAAGCCCTCGGCGCTGTGGAATCATTCGGAGATAGGTTCCGCAACTTCCTCCAGATCGCCTTGGGGTCGAGCGCGGTCGCGGACTTCGACTTGTTGTTCGACTTCGATCGCCTGCTCGCGGACTTCGATGCGAAGCTGGCCGAGTTCGCGGCCGCCCGAGGTGGTGGGGGCGCCCTCCCCGGCGGAGCGGCTGGAGCCATCGCTGGCGCTCAGATCGCTGGAGGCGCCTCGGGAGGCGGGGCAGGTGGTGTATCGGTCCCCGTGGTGCCCGAGATCGACGAAGGCGCTCTGAACGATGTGCTGGCTCGCCTCGACGAGCTTCGGAGACTGTCCGGCGACCTGGAGACCGCTGGCGAGGGAGTCGCGGGACCGATCGCCCTAGCGAACAGCGTCATCGAGCAGAACCTCGCCCTGCTCCAGAACGAGCTGGACCTCCTGAACCTGGTGGGAGCCGAGCGCCGGGCGGCGCTGACCTTCCTGCAAGCCGAGCAGGATCTCCTCCAGCGCGGATCCGAGCTGACCGACGAACAGCTCGCCCAGGCTCTCGAACAGCTCGAGCTTCGCCGCGAGGAGATCGAGCTGCTGGAGCAGCGCATCGCGCTCACCGAGCAGTTCGGGCGCATCGGGGAGGACTCGGGCCGCGTCCTCGGCAACGCCCTCGAGGACGCCGTGTTGCGCGGCGAGGAGTTCGATGCCGTGATCGACCGCCTCGGACAACGCCTGTCCGAGATCGGCTTCGATGCCTTCGTCACCCAGCCCCTATCCGAGGCGGTGGGGCAACTGGGAGCGAACCTCGGCACCTTCCTCGGACAGAACGACGCCGAGGCCCTCGGCGCGGCCTCCGAGGCTGCTCAGGCCGCCCAGGCTTCGGGCGCCCTCAGCACCGGGGCTTCGGCAGCGGCCTCGGCGCTCACGACCGCCGGGGCCACGACGGGCAGCACCCTGACCACTGCGGGCTCCACGGCGGGCGCGTCGCTGGCTGCTGGAGGCACGCAGGCGGCATCTGCGATCATCGCAGCCGCCTCCCAGGCCGCCGCGACTCTGGCCGCGTCGAACAGCGGGGCCAGCGCCCTCGGGGGCGTCGTCGTTGGGGCTGGTGGCGCTGGGGGCGCCGGGACCGCTGCTCGAGGGGCGATCTTCGCCGCCGGGCGGATCCAGTCGTTCCGGCGAGGAGGCTTCCCGAGCATCGACCGAGGGGTCTCCGCCGGGCTGGCCTCGGGCATCATCTCGAACCCGACCATGGTGCCCCAGGCGCTACTCGGGGAGGGCGCGCGGAAGGAAGGCGTGTTCCCGCTCGACCGGACGAACCGGGGCGAGCTGGCGATCATGGCGAACATCGCCGGGCGCCGGACCATGCTCCCCGTCGGGCGCTTGGCCGACGGCAACCTCGGAGTGCAGGCGCGCGAGGAGGATGTGCGGGGCTTCCGCACAGGCGGTATCTTCGGCTCGGGTAGCAGCCTGCCCTTCGGCGGGCCCCCGCCCCCGGCGCGAGGCGAGCCCGACCCGATCGCCGCGAGTCGTCAGGGAGGCTCGACCTCGGTGACGAATGTGTTCAACATCCGCACGCCCGACGCCGACAGCTTCCGGCGCTCGCAGCGTCAGATCGACCGTGACCAAGCCCGTAGCGGGCGCCGCTTCACCTCGAAGGGATGAGCTTCCACGACACACGACTGCCCGAGCGATTCTCGAAGGGTTCGCTGTTCGGCACCGGCTTCAAGACCAAGTTGGTCCAGCTTCGTGCCGGTGTCGGGCGAGCGACTCAGTTCTGGCCGAACGGACGCCGCCGCTTCCAGCTCGAGCGGGGCGTCGATTCGCTGGACAGCCTGATCGAGCTGTACGAGTTCTACCTGGCTCGCCAGGGAGCGGCGAACACCTTTCGAGTGAAGGACTGGCTCGATCATGCGACCAACAGCACGGGGGTCACCTTCCGCGACTCGGATCCCGAAGTCAGCGAGACCGACGAGCTGCTGGTGCAGATCACGAGCACGACCTACCAGATGGTGAAGCGGTACACCTCGGGGCCGACGACCCAGGTCCGCAACCTCACGCATCTGGTCGCGGGCACGGTCAAGATCAGCGAGGACGACTCCGAGATCCTGTCGGGCTTCGGAGTCGATCTGCTGACGGGCGTCGTGACCTTCAACAGCGCCCCCTCGGGCGTGATCAAAGGCGGGTGCGAGTACGATGTCCACTGCCGGTTCGGTGAGGACGCGGACGAGTTCTTCGCAGCGGCCATCGACGCGATCGACACGGGCAACCTGCCCACGATCACGGTCGAGGAGGAGCTGGGGACGGCGGCCTACAACCACCAGATCGACTATGGCGGAGCCAAGGACCTCGGAGCCGTGAACTCGAACGTGACCCTCTCCGAAGCAGACCCGAGGCTGATCACCCTGGCGCCGGGCACGGCCAGCCTCGAGATCACGCTGCCCAACGCCGGTCTGATCCCGCAAGGAGGCCCGTGGTTCGTGCTCGTGAACGAGGGCACGGAGACCATGACCATCAAGTCGTCCACGGGAGTCACGGTCACCTCGAGCTTCGACCCGGGAGATGTGGCCGAGTTGTGGCTGGGTGAGTTCAGCGGATCGCTGACCTGGTACGTGCTGTGAGCCTTCGGAAGGAGGATCTCTACGGCGGGTCGATCGACTACGCCTCGCAGACGGCGGACATCACCGTGCTGCCCTTCACGCAGCGTCTCGTGATCATCGAGGCAGATGGCGACCTGGATGTGACGCTGCCGGATGCGCGACTTCTGACCCTCGGGTTCGCTCTGTGGACCATCGTGAACGTGGGAAGCGGCGGGTTCACGGTCACGGTCAAGGACGCCGACGGGACTTCACTCCAGGATGTCGAGGACGGCGAGACGGTCAAGATGGGCCTGCTCGCGAACAGCACGGCAGCGGGCGAGTGGGTGACGAGTCTTCGGGTGTTCGACTCCGGCGGAGATGATGTCCCGGACTACGCAGCCGTGGGCGGCTCGCAGGGTAGCGCGCTCGATGATGAGCTGCTGATCCTGTTCAATCATGCCACCTCGAGTTCATTCGACTCGGCCACTCTGAGCCCCTCGGGAAGCGACGCCTTCCGAGGTGGTGGTGCCGTGCTGTTGGGGGACAAGTGGCATCGCCCCTGCGACGACAACACGCCGGTCGGTCCTCCGATCGGAGCCCGGCAGCATTGGGAGTACGAGGTGGACACCTTCGTCGAGCAGTCCACCTTCACAGCGACTCAGCCCAACGCCCTGGAGCTTTCCGGGTGCGGAGTCGCCTTCGGCAAGATCCTGTATGTCCACATCGGGGACCGGGACTGCTGGGAGTGGGATGTGACGGACACCTGGACGCAGATCGGTGACTTCCTCGACAGCGGGCCGTTCAACCCCGGGCTGACTGGCGGCACGATCACGGAGACGGACACCGACGGAACGGTCTTCTGCTTCGAGCTGGTGAACAATCAGCTCTGGTTCCCCGCCGACAACTTGAACCGCCAGTACGTGCGAGGCACGGAGACGGGCGCTGACGCCCCCGACATTCCGGTCACCCAGCACCGAGCTGGCGAGGCGTTCAACGCCGACGACAACCGGCACCACATCCTCGGCGGGACCGACAACGGCAGCAACGCCTCGGACCCGGTCAACTGCGGGACGACACACTACAGCTACGACATGAGCTTGGGCACGCTCGGCACGTGGCTGACCGAGCTGTCGCACCCGAAGAACGGTGAGATCTGCGCGCCGGGAGCGACGAATCACTCCGCCGTGACGGGCCGGGTGACTCTGATGGGAGCGATGCCCGCCGAGCCTTTCGCCTCTTCGGTGGACAACGCCTCGAACGACGATGTCTGGTACTTCGATCAAGTCGCAGATGTCTTCACCTTCGAGGGCACCATGACCTACGATCGGAAGCTCTGCTACCAAGGCGCCGCGAACGTGAAGATCCCCTGATGAAGCTCCTGCAACTCCTCGAAGCTCACCGCAACAGCCACACGGACTTCCAGGTCGAGCACTTCATCGTCGAGCGAGCGGGTTCGACGCACCTGTGGGGCATGTACCGGCAGGCGCTCCGCGAGCTGACCGGTCGCGTGAAGGGCTTCGTGTACCGCATCGACCAGCTCCGCGAGCTGGAGGACTCGAGCAGCGCCCAGGGGAACCTGGCCCTCTTCCAGTGGCGCGACAAGCTGCGCGAGTTCGCGGCCTTCTACAACGCGGCGCTGGGCCTGCACGAGCACTTCCAGTCCATGAGCGAGGAGGAGTTCCGCGCGAGCGAGCACGACTTCTGGCAGCACCGCTTCCGGGTGATGGCCGCCATCGACCTGCGGACCACGGGCAGGATCTCGAGGACCCTGTGGGAGATCTTGCCCACGCTGCCGGACAGCATCCGAGCCGACCTGCTCGCCAGCTTCAAGGAGCCGACGAAGTTGCTGGACTGGCACGACCAGCTCTGCATCGAAGGAACGCCCCGAGCGCCCGAGCCCAGCGAGCGCCTCGAGGTCGAGGACGTGCTCAAGTACATCGAGGAGGTAGCCCCCTATGTCGCTCTCGTTGAGCAAGAGGATCGAGTCGAAGACGAACACGGCCAAGCTGATGCGCCCGGCGACCTGCTGGAGGATCAGGGCCACGCGCCTCGACTTGCCGGTCCCCCGCGAAGAAGTGAATGCGGACTTTCGATTCACTGACCATCCGCACGAGCTGATCCTCCCCGACGGGCTGACCTACCAGCCTCTTCGCCTCGACCCCTCAGCTCGAGGTCGGCGCGCGGGCTTCGAGCCCGGCGACGTGGAGGTGATCGCGGTCATCGACGACGACCGCATGACGGATCAGCTCTTGCGCTCGGGCGCGCTGCTGGACGCCGAGGTGACCGAGTACACGGTGGATTGGCTCATGCCGTACCTCCCGCCCGTCGAGACCATCCAGTACCACATCCGCGAGCTGGAGTACGACGGCGACCGGTGGCTCGCCAAGTGCGGAACGATCTGCACGGTCCTCGAGGAGCAGGTGGGCGACTACTACGGGCCTCTCTGCCCCGTGGAGCTGTTCTCGACCGGGCTCGGCCAATGCAACGCGGACCCGACGGACCACACAGCCAGCTTCGTGGTGCGAGCTGTTATCGAGCCGTTCTCTCACTTCTCGATCTCCGGTGGGACGATCACGGGCTCGTGGGAGCTGCCCGTGGTGTTCGCAGGGGGCGACAAGCGCAGGATGCGCGACGGGAAGATCGTCTGGACGAGCGGAGACAATGTCGGCCACGTGAGCTACATCAAAGATGCTCCCGAAGACGACGAGGCGATCCTTCACCTGCCCACCCCGAACCCGATGCAGGTGGGAGATGTCGCGACGATCCAGACCGGCTGCAACAAGCTGATCGGCACGGGTCAGTCGGGGAATGATCCCGAGAAGGGGGATTGCAGGAACTTCTACTTGAACGACCTGAACTTCCAAGGCGACCCGTACATGCCCACGCGAGATGAGACGACACGAGGAATCCAGCTCACCTGAGATCGAGCACCCCGTCCGTGCGAAGATCATCGAGTTCGCGCGGAAAGAGGCGCAGAACAAGACGAGGTGGGCGCACCTGGCCCGCAAGCCCGGAGCGGCGCTCGACTGCGGCGGGCTCGTCGTCTGCGCTCACAGGCACGCGGGCTGCGAGGTCGAGGACGAGGCGCTGTACCAGCGCCGGGCCTGGCCTCAGCGGATGCGCGAGGTGCTCGAGCGCAACCTGTACGAGCTTCCCAGCCTCGAGGAAGCGAAGCCTGGATCGGTCCTCTGGTTCTGGATCCACCGCTCCAACCGACCCCAGCACCTCGGGCTGTTGACGGAGCGTGGTACGATGATCCACGCTTGGTCGGACTACGGCCAGGTGTGCGAGAACCACCTCGGCCCCTACTGGCTCACGCGACTTCATTCCGTCTGGGACTATGGCGACGACGATCTTCGGAGCGGTCGGCACAGCGATCGGTGGCCCGGTAGGGGGAGCGATCGGTTCCCTTCTGGGAGCCCTCGTTGATCAAGCCCTGTTCGCGCCCGATGTCCCGAAGCCCGATGGGCCGGGATCCCTCGAGTCGGGCCGTGGTGAAGGCGCCCCCGTGTCCTGGGGCGTCGGCTCCGAAGTGATCCTCGAGGGCACCTGGCGCTACGCCAGCCCGATCACTCAAGTCGAAGTCGAGGAGGGCGGCAAGGGCGGAGATAGCAAGTCGCCCGTGGTCAGCTACCGCTACAAGGCGGATGTCGCCATCGCGCTGATGAAAGGCGAGACCGAGTCCCTCGGGCAGCTCTGGCTCGGCGGAGATCTCTGGTACGACTCGACTTCGGACGTGCAGACCACTTTCAGCTCGGGCGAGCTGACCATCCAGCAGACTCCGATCTTCGGGCAGGTCGGAGACACGGTGCCCCGGTACTACATCGTCGAGCTGGTCGCAGACGAGGATGCGGACGACCTCGACCTGCTCGTCACCGGCTACGAGGCGACGCTCGATGTGCCCGGCGGGGGCTCGCGCTACCCGATCACAGGTGTCGTGACTTGGACCTACCGCAACTCGACCGGCGAGACCTTCTGCCGGATCAAGTTGGACACCACCGACGACCCGGGCTTCAACGAGTCGAGCCCCGAGACCATCGGGTTCTCGTCCACCGTGACTCAAGCCCTGCCGGACTTCTCGCCGGGCAACGCGGACGCAGTCACCTACTACACCGGCAGCGCAACGCAGGACCCGGATCCCGTACTCGAGGCTCGGCTCGGTGTCGGCAACGTGCCCCGGTGGCGAGGCTGGTCGTACATCGTGATCAAGAACCTGGACGTGACGAAGTGGGGAGCTTCGCTGCCCAGCGTCCGGGCTCGAGTCATTCAGAACTCGACTGCTGATCTCGCTGATGTCGTGTCCGGCATCTGCCTTCGGAACACGAAGATCGAGGCGGGCGACATCGACGTGACCGCGCTCGAGGGGATCGCGTGCAACGGGATCAGTGGGCGCGGGCCGACGAGCGCGCGGACGATGCTGACCCAGCTCGCGATCACCCACAACCTGGAGGCGCAGGAGAAGGACGGCAAGATCGTGTTCTTCACCCTCGACAACGCGGATGAAGTCGAGGTGACGGACTCGGACTGGGGAGCTGTTCCGTTCGGCGGGCAGCCCAACTCGACCATGCCCCGGAAGACTCGCCCGCTCCAGAGCCTCCCTTCGGGCGTGAGTCTGACCTTCTACGATCCGTTCACTAACTACAACCCGGCGAACGCCGAGTTTCACTACACCTCGCAGCCGGTGACCAGGACGGCGCAGCTTCGCTTCGACATGGTGCTCACTCGCACCGAGGCCCAGGCTGCCGCGAAGCGCCTCGCTGTTCGGGCTCTCCTCAAGGCCGAGGAGTTCGAGGTGTCCTTGCCCCCGAACTACATCCGCGTCCTCGAGGGCGACCTCGTGACGGTCACGGAAGGAGACGACGAGTACGCCATCCGAGCGAACCAGGTCGAGCGCGGCGACAACGGGCAGGTCGTGGTGACGGGCCCGAGGGAGCTGGTGAGCACTCTCAGCCAAGACACCTACCCCTTCGAGTCGATCATCGCAGGGGGCAAGCAGCTCCTCGTGCCCAGGCTGCCCCTCCTGCTCCTGGCTGATCTCCCGCCTCAGTCGGACGACCAGGTGGACGTGGTGGGCGTCTACAGCTTCATGGGTCGAGCAGCGCCCGGCGACCCCTACAGCGGGGCCGTCGTCTTCCGATCGACGGATGGCGGTTCGGTCTTCTCGCCCTTCGCCATCCACCCGACCCCGGCAGTCTTCATGCTGATCGAGAACGAGTTGGGCGACGGAGACCCCCACTTCATCGACAACGCGAACACGATCACGGTCGAGCTGCTGACCAGCTCGATCACTCTGTCGAGCGCGGATCCGGTCGATGTGTACAACGGGACGAACAACATCCTGATCGGTCGGGAGCTTGTCGGCTTCACCACTGTCGATGCCCTTGGCGACAACCGCTACACGCTGTCGGGCCTGTTCCGAGGGTTGCGAGGCACGGACGATGCCACGGCGCTGCACTTCGAGAACGAGACGGGCGTGCTGTTCACCAGCTCGGGCGTGTTCACCAGCGTCGGAGTCGCAGCCCTTGGCGAGTCGCCTCTCTACAAGGGCGTGCCTTCGGGCGGAGTGATCGACGACTACGACGACATCAGCCAGGAAGTCGTCGGCAGGTCGGTGACCCCCTTCAACCCCTACAACGTGCAGGGTTCTCGAGACGGCTCGAACAACCTCACGGTCACTTGGTCCCGCAGGAGCCGGATCCCCCACCGTGGGATCGCAGCGACCACGGCGCTGCCCCTCGACGAGTCCCAAGAAGAGTACGGGGTTGATGTGCTCGACGGCTCGACAGTCGTCCGCACCATCTCGGTCAGCTCAGCCACGGCGAGCTACACCGCAGCGCAGCAGACCACGGATGGTCTCACGCCTGGGGACCCTGTTACCGTGCGCGTCTACCAGATCGGCGGTGTCGTCGGTCGAGGTCGAGTCACCGAAGCCACCATCTGACCATGGCCACCTCAGCGAAGCTCGGGTACACCGAAGCCACCTCCGCCACGGACAATGTCCCGTTCGTGAATGATGCCCAGCTTCGGCTGGAGCACGCCCTCGTGATCAATGCGCTGGACTTCGATCTGGACACGCCTCCCGGCGGGCCGTCGAAGGGCGACACCTACATCCTCGAGGGCGGCAGCGCGAGCGGCGATTGGGCTGGCGAGGACGGGAAGATCGCCGTGTTCGATGGAACGAGCTGGGTCTTCGTTGACCCGGACTCGAGCATGATCGCGTACATCGACGACACGAAGGAGCGGTGGGCGTATGACGGCAACGAGTCCGAGTGGTATCCGCTCCAACCGATCTGGAGCACCACTGAACACTGGACGGGCAAGTTCAAGGACGGGTCGAAGGTCTACTCGAAGGTGGTGGACTTCGGAGCCCTGCCGAACACGACCTTCAAGAACGTGGCGCACGGGATCACGGGCCTGGACCTCAGCTACGAGAAGTCGCCCACCTTCGAGGGCACGATCAGCGACGGGACGACCGTGCGGGAACTCAGCTCGGTGTCGGTGAGCGCCGCGATCCACCTGGTCACCATCAGCGCGTCGAACGTGACCATCGCGGCGAGCTATGATGCGACGAGCTACGAGGCGTACATCCGGCTCGAATACTGCAAGACCTGATTCGAGTTCATCTGATCGAGATTCGGGAGAAAGCAGTTGCGCCCCCGCCTCAACTGCGTAGGATCCCGTCAGGCTGGCAGTCTCGAAGCTGCTTGTCTGCGTGTTGCCGGGCGCCCCAGGGACCACCAGGGGCGCCCGGCTTTTTCGTCTTGCGGACCTTGCTCGACGAGCGTAGGTTCGATCTCGACCCGAAGCCCGATCCGGCACCTCGGTCACGACACGCAGACAAGCACCCGCCGCTCGGCGCCTCCGGGAGCGCGATGGGGAACGAACAGGGCTGAGGCCCGACCTGCCTGGAGGCATGGGCATCGCAAGAAGCGCATGATGAAGCGGGCGGACCTTGGTCCCTAGCCGTCCCCGCGAGCTGGCACGCTCGCGCGCTCCTACCAGCCTCGGTAGCGCATCCCGCCCTGGATGGAAATGGTGTGAGAGGCTGGCCGGTCAACCTCCCGTGCACTGCACGACGGGCGCACCTGGTCTCCGAGCTGGGGACCGGTGCGCCCAGCCCGAACCTGCACGACTAAGATGATTCTGAGACTGATGCCGAAGATGATTCTGAGACTGATGCCGAAGATGATGTCGGCGCGGGAATCATGCGAAGAGGCTGCCCCCTGATTCTATCATATCCACGGCCCTTCGGAAGGACGATGAGGAGGCGATTCCGACTAATGCGGTGAGCGCAACTGGAATCATACCCCGTACTTCCATGCTGTCGATCATGGGCATTATGCTCGCAGGAAGACGGGCGCTATCATACGGTGTGTCCATGAAGAAGACCACCAGCACCCAGCCCTGCCACGCGATCGTCGTCACCGAGCCCGTGTCCCTCGAGAAGGCCATGGCCTTCCACGGAGAGCTTCCGCGCTTGAGCACCCTCCAGGCCTCCTACGAGGAGCTGGAGCAGGGCCTCTGGCGAGTGCGAGTCGCCTGCGCTTACCCGTCCTCCCTGGATGTGGTGAACACCGTGGCCGTGGGCCACGGCATCGTCCTTCACTGATCCTCAGCACGCAGGCCCCAAGCACCCCCAAGCACCCCTTCGAGACCATGAAGTTCAACAAGTACACCGACAGCTTCGGCCCGTTCCACAAGCCCGGCGAGCACAGCGACGCCGCCGACCTCTGCGAGTCGTTCTATGTGATCGAGCGGGCTCTCGTTCTCATCTCCCTGGGCCACGGCGTCTTGTCCTGGCAGGCGTACTGCAAGCACCAGGCGCAGCGCGTCGCGCTCGAGCCGATGGACGAGGGCGACACCTGGCTCGAGGCCGAGGCGTGGTTCGTCGAGTTCGAGCGTTGGCTCGACGCTAGCGACGGCGTCGAGATCCTCGAGCCCCAAGACCTTTGGATGGCGATCTCCGCCGTGATGAACCTGATCCGCCGGTCGAGCGCGCGGACGCCCTCGGGGCCGATCTTCCGCCCCGGCGCCGCCTGTAGCGCCCTCGAGATCCTGGAGATCATCCAGGAGGCCCGCAAGAACGGTACGCTCCTCCAGTAGGACAGGCAGGTCAGTCCGACCGATTGAGGCCGGTCGGGCGAGCCTCGCCCCTGTAGGCACGGGCTGAGGATGCCCGTGGACAAGGACCAGGGGATGAAGGCGGGGAGGGTGTCGTTCCCATGGCACCCTCCCTCTTCATGCTCGAGATGCTCGAGCTTCATGCGGGAACCCACTGCCCGCGAGCAAGGTGCCCCCTGATTCTACCATAGCGTGCGGGCTCAAGGAGAGGCAGCGGAGCATCATTCCGGCGAAAAGCAGCCGCCACAACAGCTCTGTACGGCGGATCATACGAGCAGTCGATTATGCGCTTCATGCTCGCAGGAAAGGTGCGACTATCATACGGTTTGTACATGAAGCAGCCCCTCAGCCCCGAGTTCAAGTCCCTGACCACCGAGCACTTCACCAAGGCCGAAGAGGTCGTGAACAAGCTCCTCACCGAGCGCGACGCCAGCCGCATGGGCCTTGGCCGTCGCACCCTGAACGAGGTGGACGGCGACCTCGTGACCGTGCGCCGCATCCTCGCGCGCCGCTACCGTCACGCCATGACGAACATGCTCCTCTCCGAGGACTTCTGCCCGAGCGCCTTCCGCCTGCTCGAGCGCCGCGCGCGCCGCTCCGAGCACCTGGCCGACACCGTGGCCGAGCGCCTGAACGCGGCGGGCCACTGATCTCCACCGAGCACCCCACGGGCACCGTGCCCGTGGGGGCACTCCCGCCCTCTCAGCAGGGCAGTCTCCACACGCAGACACCGATGGCCAACAAGCCGAACCCGCGCGAGGCCAAGAAGCTCGCGCTGGCCGAGAACACCATGATCCTCGGCAAGATCCTCGAGTCCCACTTGGACCTCACCTCGAAGTTCGGGGGTCCCGTGACCGCAGTCACCTCCCGGCGCGGCAACGCGATCCTCGCGACCGTGGCGTATGACGCCGGTCGCACCCTGGGCTTCTGCCGGGTCCAGGTGAAGATCACACTCAGCGGGCTCACGCCGCTGGTGGTGCAGATGCCCGCCGAGCACCTCCTCGAGGAGGCGGGCGTGGTGCTCGACACGAGCAAGCCCAAGCCCCTCGCGTTGTTCGAGGCCGTGCTCCTCCTTGCCAACAGCCAGAAGGCGCTCGACGATTTGATCGACGAAGGCTGAGCCGAGCGGGAGCCCTTCGTGGCTCCCGCCGTGGTGCAGACGGCGCCCGAATGGCGCTGCCCCTCCATTGTATCATAGCGAGCAGCCGTAAGCAGAAGCAGCGGAGGATCATTCCGGCGAAAAGGAGTGAGCGCAACTGCCCGGTACTCTGAATCATACGAGCAGCCACTTTTGGTTTTCATGCTCGCAGGGAAGGTGTCGTTATCATACGGTTTGTTCATGAAGAAGACCACCGCCACCCGCCGCACCTTCCGCATCGTCGCCACCCTGGAGAACGGCCGCGAGGTCGTGATCGCCTCCGCGCCCCAGGACAAGCTCGGCCGCCTCGTGAAAGCCTGGGTCGCCTTCTCCGAGACCTTCCACGGCGAGACCGTCGATTTCTATGCCCTCCAGGACAACGGCCTGGGCCGCGGGCTCTACACCGACACGCTGATCGAGGACCTCGCAGGTATGAAGCTCCGCGGCGAGGTCGATGGCCTGACCGCGAAGGAGCTTGCCACCCTGACCGCCTGACCCAAGCACGCAGACCCCAAGCACCTTCGAGACTCATGAAGAAGCCCAAGTTCAAGATCATCCAAGGACCCGCAGCGCACGAGCGCACGCTCGAGTTCCCGATGCCGCGAGGCGCTCGAGATGGCCGGATCAAGTCCGGGCTCCAGTACCACTACTTCGGCGGCACCGAGGAGGAATGGCGCCACAAGACCCGAGGCGCCGGAGGCTGGCGCGACCGTGACTGGCAGCGGAAGAAGGCGTATGAAGCCGAGGGCCTGGCCGCTGCCGCCCTGCGGGTGAAGACCGACGAGGGCTGGCGCGTGGATGTGGCCCCGTACTCCTGGGAGCACACCTGCCAGGTCGTTGCTCGAGTCCTGACCAGCACTCGAGTCCAGAATCGCTTCGGCTACATCCCGAAGGTGACCATCCACACGGGAGCCGGGCGCCGCGTCGCTCGAGGAGGCCGAGTGGGCTCGACTCCCTGGCTGTGCCTTCCGGTCTGGTCCAGGACCGACCTGGTGATCCTGCACGAGATCGCTCATGTGCTGACGCCCCTGTGGGAGCCGCACGGGCGCTTGTGGGCGAGGACCTACCTCGAGCTGGTGAAGTGGGAGCTGGGCGCCGACAAGCACAAGATCTTGAAGGAGGCGTTCCGAACGAAGCGCGTGAAGTTCAACCGGAGGCGAGTGGCGAAGTCCGACGGGTTCTTTCTCGCTGAATGATCCCAACTGCCCGGTACTCTGAATCATACGAGCAGCCACTTTTGGTTTTCATGCTCGCAGGCAGGTGGTCACTATCATACGGTTTGTTCATGAAGAAGACCACCTGCCAGCTCACCTCCTCCACCCGCATCACCGTGACCGAGACCAGCGAGACCGTGATCCGCCACGCGACCATCGCGGCCGCGCGCATGAGCGCGAGCCTCGGGATCGAAGTGCCGGTCACCAAGGCGATCGTGAATGTGATCGCCTTCGCGGACAAGTGCCAGCGCGAAGGCTGCGCCATCGAAGGCATCGACCGAGACGAGCTTCTCCAGCTCGCGGACGAGATCGCGAACGCCTGATCGACTCACCACCCAGCAGACCCCCTGCCAGCAAGCCTCAAGGACTCCCATGCAGCTCTCCCTCCTCTCCCCCATCATCCTCTCGAGCCTCACCTCCAGCGAGCGTGCCCGTTGGGAGCACGCGCTGGACTACTGCGTCGGTCGGGGTTGGTTCCCCGTCCAGCTCATCGGGCTCGAGCTGTGCAAGAAGCTCGTGCGCGCGGGCTTCGTCGTGACGGGCCTGGCGGGCGACCACGGGAGCTACGGGTGGAACGGCGGGTTCCGCGTCTACCCGACCACTTTGGGCCTCCAGGAAGCCTGATCCCAACTGCCCGGTACTCGGAATCATACGAGCAGCCACTTTCCAACTTCATGCTCGCAGGAAAGCTGCGACTATCATACGGTTTGTTCATGAAGAAGACCACCTGCACCTCGACCTCGCCCGACCTGCCGACGATCTGCAAGCTCGTCCGCGACTTCAACTGCCGCCCCGATGGGCTGAGCAGCCTCAAGCGACCCTGCCCTCCCATGAACTGGAGCGCCCGCCCGGTCGGGACCGACGGGAAGACCATGCTCCTCGAGGTGTACGGCGTCAGCTTCCTCGTCTGGGACAACGGCGGCGAGCTGGGCTGCGAGAAGGTGAACAGCGGCGAGCCCCGCTTCGCCCCGCTGACCTACGGGCGGTTCAAGCTGAACGAGGTCACGATGGCCTACCGGCTCGCGGCGCTCATCCGCGACGAGGTGTACAGCTACTCGACCCGGTTCCCCGACGAGTTGCAGAAGAGCATCCTGGACATGATGGCCGAGCAGCTCGACGCCTGATCGCCAGTCCCCAAGCACGCAGAACCTCAAGCAGAACCCCTAGCCACACGCACCCCTAGCCACACGCAGACATGGGCATCGAGAAGTACGAGATGATGGACACCGACGCCGCTGACGCCGAGCGTGAGTTCGAGCGGCATTCTGACGCTAGCCGCCTGATCGAGGTCATGGAGACCGAGGGCGAGCAGGACCCTGAGCACCAGGCCGAGGTGCTGGTGGACGCGATCGGTGAAGCCCTTGGTGTCGATACCGGCACGATGAGCGAAGCCGGGTTCGACCTCGCGAAGCAGGCTGCCCTGCGCGCCCTGCGTAGTCTCGGGGCATGAAGACCACCCGAACCAGCCGAGCGGCCCTCGCCTTGGCCGCCCTGTTCTTCCTCGTGTCGGCGGCGTACTACGCCCGCCAACGCATCCGAGCGAGCGCCCCCACCCACTCACCCCAAGATCAGCGAGCGAGCAGCTCACAAGAACGCACGTGGAGCCCGGGCGAAGCCTGGGGCCCCGGCTCGGTCCATCCGAATCCGAAGGGGGTGATTCGGTGACCAAGGCGCAGGAGATCATCGACGACATGCGCGAGCAGTTGCGCGATGCCCACAAGGCGTTCGCGATCGTTCGCCAGCAGCTTGAGCGCGCCAAGAACGAGCGCGACCAAGCTCGAGCCGAAGCCGACGAGCTGCGGAAGAAAGTGACCGCGATGGCGGCGGCCATCGAAGTCCTGGACAAGCTCTAGCGCAGAATCATTTTCTCTGAGACAGCCTCGACTTCAAGTGCGTAGGTAGATCAGAGTACGGACATCGCCAACAGCCACAGGGCCGAAGCCCACAGCACCAAGCACCACCCCATGAAAGACAGCACGCAGAAGTACCAGCTCATCACCGACAACGAGAAGGCCGAGGCCGTGCGGGACTACGCCCGCCAGACGATTGGCAGCGAGAACATGCACCGAGACCCGCTCCATCCGCGCGGGTTCCAGTACACCGACGGCATCGAGTTCGTGGCCGAGACCTGCGGCGCCTACTGGCTGATTGACCTGGTCGCCAGCCACCAGCCGAAGATCTGCCGCAAGCACCCGTGCGAGGCGTCGTTCCAGGTGTGGGTCGTTCGCCCGCTCAAGACCAAGGAGGGTTTCAGCGCCGAGTGCTGGAGCGACACGCCGGACCACCCCGAGTCGAAGCGACTGGCCTACCAGTCCTTCGGGTACTCGGACTTCCCGAGGGAGCTGATGCCCTTCGAGTTCTGGGTCGAGTGGGTCGAGTACGGGACGATGATGCTCAAGGAGGAGCGGTAGTCATGGCCTGGCTCTGCCAATGCGGGAACGGGTCGCTCGTGGGCGCCCCTCCCGACGAGTGCCCGCTGTGCGGGTTCCCGCTCGCTGAATACTTCGGCGGGATCGACGACGAGGACGACGAGGACGCCCAAGCCGCCGCCCACGCCGTGAACACGCTCCCCCTCGCCCTGGGCGAGATCGAGCCGCTGCGAGCAGCTGCGGCGTGATTGCGCGAGACGATCCGCCGTTTAGCCCGAGCG
>Ga0180430_10000815_pt1 | contig 32963 bp, 21 predicted proteins | sample SS_ome_9_FD_132999 | JGI IMG/M metagenome (GOLD analysis project Ga0180430, IMG submission 132999) | Hypersaline lake sediment archaeal communities from the Salton Sea, California, USA - SS_1_S_2 metaG | ecosystem: Environmental > Aquatic > Non-marine Saline and Alkaline > Hypersaline >... | reverse complement strand
TGCAGTGAATAAGGCTCGTTATCTGAACGACTGGCTCAAACCCGGTTCGCCAGTGACGCTCAATCAGTTACGGCAGAAGGATCCGGCACTGTTTCGACATTTTGGCAAAGGCTTTGAGCCGGATGTGGATGCTTTTGCCGACATCGATTCAACCGATGCCGGTTGCGGTTTACCTCAACTTCCGGATGCCATGGTGACACTGGAAGGAAAAATCGAAACCAGTATGGAAGCTGGCGACCACGTCATCTATCTGGTGACAATCACGGCAGGAACAGCTCATCAGGAAGTTGACGCGTTTGAGCCATTTGTCCACATCCGCAAGAACGGGTATGGGTATTAGTAATGCCCGAGCATCAGGGCGTGTAGTGCTGCACAAACCGGCGCAACAGGTCGCCTGCTTCGGGGGTTTCCACACAATGTTGGGCGAATTCGTCCAGTGACATTCCCGCGATCTGTTCAACATACTGCGGGTATGCCGCGATTCTTTCCAGAAGTGCCGTGCGGGTTAGTTCTGGGTGGAACTGAGTTCCATAGAACGGACTTGCTTCGAACTTCATTGCCTGATGGTAAGTCCGGTCGTTGGAGGCCATGCATATCGCTCCGGCAGGCAGTCGTTCCACGACATCCTGGTGCCCCGCCTGCACTTGAAACGTGTCAGGAGCATCTTTGAAGATCGGGTCTTCTTTCGCATGCTCGGTCAGAGAGACCGTCACGGTGCCGACCTCCGCTCGTGAGTTGTCCGTGATGACCGTTCCACCAAAGGCTCGTGCCAGCGCCTGAAAACCCCAGCATGAACCGAATGTCGGTTTGTCATACTCACGCAGAAGTTGCATGGTATGAACGGCCGGTTCCCACCAGGCACCACCTTGTGCTACGGAATAATTTCCACTGCCTCCAATGATCACGACATCAGAGCCGTTGAGAGTTGCGAGCGGAAGGACGTCGCAGGAGGTCAGGTCAAACACCTTGATCTGCGCAGGCGGAACTCCGAGACATTGCCCGATGCAGTTGATCTCCTGCAATCTGATGGGGTCGTCGAAGTCGCGTACCTGAATCAACAGAATTCGAACGGATGGTGAAATACGCGTATTCAATTGGGATAGTCCCTGAGCTTTAGCAGAAGCATAAGTCATCTATTGAGCCGCATGCGGTCTCGCACCACGGCCACGGCGAAGTTCGATTCTAATCTCAGAATCCTCACGCCCGATTGGGACGTTGATCGTACTGACTTCTTCGTGATCACTTCCTCCGTAGCGAGTGACTGTGACTCGGGCACGACCGGAAATAACGCGTCCACGAATTAACCTGGCGGACACAACGTATGGTCCCGGTGGGGCTTCCTGACATCGGTACTCCTCCGCGTGTCGCCTGCCCTTGCCCGAGTCTGTACGTGTTAGTATTCCCCCGTTGGCTGTAATCTGATGACTGTGGTCGCAGACGATGTCTCCGGGCTCACTGACGGCCAGGTCGATGTCACTATCGCCTGCCCATTCGATCCGTACGAGGAGATCACACTGATTTGCCAGGTCAATCTGCTCCCGGATCTGACTTGCTAACGCTGGTGGACCGTTTCGGCGAGCCTGTTGGAGCTGTCGTTTGAGCGTCTCGCGAGCTTCGTTGTGGTGGATCTCTGAATCGTCGGTCCAAACGTGCTTCAGGATGCCAACTCTCGTCCAAACGATGTGCTCAGGGTCCTGAGATCGGTCAGCGATGGACCTTGCTTTGAGCCACACATTCGCTTGCCATGGATCTTTGCGTAGCGCTTCTCTACACAACTCGATCGCCGAGTCCCATGACTGCAACCGTGCTAACAGCGAAGCCGTTACCAGCGCCTGTTCAGTGTTTCCAGTGCTGAGGTCGATTCGTGACAGAAGGGCGCGATCAATTTCCTCCTGCGGCCGATTAGCAAGACGCATTTCCAACGGCAGCATCACATACATCCAGGGCTGAGCCTGATTGTGACGTATTGCGGCGAGCAGCCCTTCAACCGCGAGATCGTACTCCTCGGCGTCGTGGAGTTGAGTGAACAATTCCGTAAGTGCCAGCGGAGGAATGCGTTCGCTGCTGAACAGACGCTCGCAGGACTCCGCTGCCGTGGCATCAGAGGAAGTTAGATTTCGTTTCAAGCGAGTGGCGAGCGCTGCCGCAGAAGCCGCCTGCCTGTTCTCCGGTGACTGTTTCTGTTGCTGGAAGACAACTGGTCGAAAGACGTCTCGCCTCTGAATTACTGTCCCTGTTTTTTTTTGAGGCCGTCGTTGGTGATGCCGTTGTTATCCGCATTCAACAGCGTCTCCCAGGCAGGGGGGACGCTGAACTGTCCGCCACCGAAGCCCCCGCCTCCACCTCCGCCAAAGCCTCCACCTCCGCCACCGAAGCCGCCTCCAGCGCCTCCGCCAAAACCACCGCCTCCACCGGTATTTGCAGGAGGTTCTGGGTCAATGACGAGATCGCCTACGGGATAGATGCGGGTGTCGAGGTATTCATCGGAATTCGCCAGTTCGTCAGAGGTGATCTTCAGAACGTCGTCCTGAATAATGTAGGCCAGCTTTGGTTCGGTCTTGCTGAAGATCAGCTTTAAGGCTGTTCGCAGAGTCTGGCCCTGCAGAAAAATATCACCTGTAGTTGAAATGTCTGCCAGCGAATCAAGACCTTCGTCTTCGAGAAGAAGGGAATCAGGCCAGATGGACATGCGGTAGTCACTACCGGTACTTCCTCCAACGGCGCCCCACGTATCCGTGTAGTAGGTCGCGAGGAACTCAAGGATCTCGATTACTGGTGTGTCCCGAGGATAGTCCAGCAAAGGTACCGGTTCGGACAGCATGCGATTCAACCACGCTTCTGTCTTGCTTTCTGACTGAAGCGATAGCGCTGAGTATTTCGGTTGGCGCGTGAGTGTCAAAGCTCGCCAGACATCGGTTGGCGGATACTGCACAGGTGGTTCATCCGGGAACGGAACATGTGACAGTTCAACCTGATACAGTGCCTCGAGAAATCGGTCCGCCCGGAGTTCCCTCAGACGGCGCGCCTTATCCAACTGGCCTGACGCTTCGGCCATCATGAGTGCCTGTGTTGCGGGACCGTTTCCAGGTTCCAACTCAATGGCGACTCGAGCAGCAGCTTCGGCATCTTCAAAGGCCTCGATGTCGCCTTCCCACGCTCGGACCAGAAGGCCTCGGACTGAGTCGATGAGCGTCTGCAGTTCTTTCTCCTTCAGGTCCTGCTGAGCCAGTAGATTTGCCTGCGCTTCTTCGACGGCGCGGCTGACGGCCTGCCGTTCACGGATCTGTTCGATCTGGTCACGCCGGTTCTGTACGGTCGCGATGGCACCGATTACACGTGACTCTAGTTCCTGCCGAGCGCCTGCTGCGACTTCGTTGCTGGCACGAATCGTGGCGAGCAGATCTTTTAACAGAGATTCGGCATACTCAGGCTGATCGGCAGTGTACCGACGAGCTTCGTCAATGATTGAGTCTGTGGCCTGGTGCAGTTTCTGTGTGCGAATTCGCACCATGGTTTCGACGTCAGCCAATGACCCGGTCTGAGTGTCACTTTCCTGCAGACTGTCGTCACCTGACGCCGGCGCAAGGAATGGATTGTCTTCCTGCAATGACGTCAACACCGTCTTGACTCGGTCGTTTCCGGAGTCCAACGCGGCTGCTTGCTGAGCAACCTGACGTGACTGGCGTCCGTGTCCCAGCCGTTCCAGTCGAGAAGCGACGCGAGCCGACTTGTCGATGAACTCGTGGAATTCCTGCGTCGCAGATTCATACATCGCAAGCGATGCAATGGAAGTGACAAACCCATCGTTCTTTGTGACAGAGTCCACCAGGTTTCGAACCTCGGCACCGGCTGAGGTCAGCGCCGGATTGGCCCAGTCTACTGTCGTGCCATCGTACAGCTTTGCTTCGACTGACCGAAGACCACCGTCAAGATCACCGCGTCGATACAATACTGCGTGGCGATCGGAACGCAGCCAGACAGTCGAGTTTGCCGCCGACAGCTCAACTCCGTCGGCCCTGACCGACTCGATCTGTTTTCCTCGGGTCTGAATAGAATCGGCAATCGACTCGGCTGAGAGAGCAGAGCCCGAATTCTGATGTGTCACGCCTCCGGTGAGGTTAGCAAAGCTTGCTGGCAGGACCGGATTCGTCTCTGGTCCCAGCACGATAGAATGCATACAAACCCGTGCTTCCGCCAGACGTGTCGCCAGTGACGAGATTTCCACGGCGGACAGGGCATGCAGTGATGAAATTCCATCACCAATCCACAGCACGGAAGTTGCGTCACCGTTTGCCGTCTTTGCAATCTGCTCGACAGCGTTCCTGACGTTTGTGGCTCCCAGAGGCGTCCTTGTTCTCAAACGCTTTCGAGCCCGGGCGAACTCAGCGGACGCCGGACTGACAAATCCATTTGTCAGAGGATGATACAGATTGTCGATGGCCACAAGCTGAACAGCGGAATCAGCCGGCAGCAACTCGGCCAGGTCATCAATCAGCCGTAGTTGGACGTCCCGAATGTATCCGACCTGACTGGCTGATGTATCGACCATCAGGATATGGCGGTGCACATCGCGTTTTGCGGGGGTAGTGTTGCGAAGGAATATAACCTGCCATGAATCCTGGGAAGTGGAGTATTCACGAACAATTGCAGCTGGAACGTTTTCGTCAGCGCTGGCGTGAGGTGAGCCAATGGCCAGCCCCGCAAAGGTACAAAGACTAGCCACACAGGCGGAAATTCCAATACGCCGCATTGATCGATTCCTCTTCGGTTGGACCGAGAAAGGCAAGGCAAATTGCTGTAACGGAACCTGAGCACGGCCCGGATTCCGCCCATATTCTATAGTCATACTCGGACACGTTAGAAAACAATTCCCTGCAAAATCGGCATCTGAGCATGCGATTTGCCAGACCCGCGATGATCGAGCGGTGAATGCGGTTCCCTCGTCAAAGTCACCGGATCCGGCCTGCCGGAATGGAATACGCATTTTTCCCAGAATGATCCGCCCAAAAAGCTTTCCAAACCGGAACCTCGTGGGTGGGTAGACGACCTTGCTCAGCCCGACAACAGCCTGACTCTGCCGATTGGGTCAAGATTGCGGCCGGATTCGTTCGATGTTGTAGACAGGACCGTGCATTGCGTGCTGTGCTTCGCAGCTCGATGAGAAGGGTTATGGCCTGGAGTTGGCGGTCCTGCAGTTTTCGGGGGGAGGCTGTGACAGCGACACATCGCAGGAAACCGGGTACGTCGAGTTCATGCGACTCCGGCAGCAGCGCTGCACCGCAGCTTCACTCTGTGATCCTCCCGATAGCGGCTTTGGGTTGTTTGCTGGCGACTCTATTCGCTCAGGCCGGCCTCGGGAAAGCCCCTTCTGCACCCGCATCTGATCCCTGGGGGCATTCGCTCGATCACGTTCGCCGGATTGAGAAATCGAACAGTGCAGGCTACGTGAACGGCGTTCGTCTGCGTGTCGAACCGAATGACTGCCTGATAATTGGAAGTACCGACCGACGATCTTTGAATCACAGCATCTCTGTCGATTGGCAGCCAGTTGGTAGCGATCAACAGCAAACGCCGCCTTCGACGTCGCCGGACGTCGTCGTCCGGAGCGCGGTCCGCCGCATGATTGCTGCCCGAGGTCGTGAGCAGTCGCCGAAGGTCACTGTGGAAAAGGCCGAACCTGCCATTGTCCCTGCCAACAATGGTGAGCCCGTCACCCGCGCGTTTCGTGTTCCCTTCCTGGTTCCTGCGTTGAGTCCACAACACAGCGGTTCAATGCACATGTCTGATCGAGCATGTCTCATGACATGCCTTGTCGAGTGTGACCGAGTCCGGGTCTATTCTGAGGATCCGCCATTCTCTGGTGCAACGGCCCAGACAATCGCTTCAACGATCGCGAATTCGATTCGACCGCAAGTCGAACGTCGGCTTGGCTCGGTCCGCGATGTGGATCACGATGGGTATTTGACGATCGCACTCATCCGATTGACATCATCTGACACCCGTGAATCACATCCTCTGCTTGGCTGTGTTCGACCGGCAGATTTCCTGGGCAATGACCCAACATCCGGGGACATCGTTTATATTGATCCTCGTATCGTTAGCAGTCGGTCCTGCGCGCCGGTACTCGCACATGAATTGGCTCATGCCGCCGTCTTCTCGCGTCTGCTGGAGCTGAGAGACTCTGTTGCAGAGGTCGAGATGCTGCCGTCATGGCTGAATGAGGCAATCGCTCATGCCTGCGAACGAGATATGTTCCCCGACAGCTCAAACCTGGCCCGGCGAATTGACTGCTGGATGCGTGACACTGGTCGCTGGCCACTGATTCCGCGCATTCGTCGCAGCAACGAAGTTTCGGCAAGAGGTCCAGAACGTGCGGCAGGAGTGATGTTCGTGGAGTTCCTGCAGCAGGAACAGTCGCTTTGTGAGTTGGTTGATTCAGCCGCCTTGCGGACAGACAACAGCCTTGAAGGACACAGCGATGCGTTCACATCACGTTTCAGAGACTGGAGCGTCTGGATGGCAGAACACTATCGTGATGACATCTGCAAGACAGCTGGTGAGGGCCATCAGATGTTGCTCCTCCGAGGAACAGCCGCTCGCTGGCTTCGGCCTGAGGTCAGCTGCGACGTTACGATTCGTGCGGACATTGGGGCCGCGCTGCAGGTGACTCTGCTGAAATCGTTGCCGAAACCCGATGACAACGGGCCATCTCAGTCAGCGCTGTCACTCGCACAGACTGTGTCAGAATGACTGACCATCTGCTCGGTTGTTGATCTCATCGCGTTTTCTGAATACCGACTTCAGCCGCTCACGCGAATACATTCGGACGATGTTGCCCTTATAGCGCAGGCGTCCGTCTTTTCCGATCTCGACATGCTCAGCGATTTCCGGAGTGCTTCGCTCCGCATAGAGCGCAGCGAAGGTTTCCGGATCGACACCGCGTCCTTCCTCCAGGTCGCGAAGGGCGTCGATCCCTCCCACAGAGACGGCGAAATAGTTCTGGTCATTTGATACCGAACGATACCGATTCTCAGCCTCAAGCAGATCACCCAGTTCGTTGAACCTCAGCTGAGCCGCCTTATATGTTACCAGCGCCTGGTCCGATAGGCGTTCGTCCTGAAGTGGGGCCGCTGTCACTGTCTTGTGTCTGGCTGAGCCAGAACTGCCAACGAGGTATCCTGCGGTAAATATCACTGCAGCGAAGGTAATCAGGCTGAGTTTATGCATCGAATACTCTTTCGGATCGAACCAAACATTCACTTTCCCTTCTGCCAACCATCCTTCACCCTCTTAGGCGGACGCGCGGTCTCCGATGGCAGATCTGCTCCAGTCTGGCAAGCAGGCGCACCTGTCGCAACAGGCGGCCCATCAGAATGCTGCGTATTGCGCTGACATACGGCCTCGTCAAGACTGACTGATCCTGCACGGCAGCCATCTTCCTCAACCAGAGTGATTGCAACAAAGAGTAGAATGCTCAGGTCCAGGTTGTTGGAGACTCAGGCCGCCCGACGTGATTCGTCCGCTGACTGTTGGCTTGCAGTGCCATCGATTCGTCCCTGAATCGGACGGTTCGCATCGTAAGAGTGAGTGTTCTCGGAGCTCTTACGCCCCGCTGTCCCGAATTGAAAACTCAGTCCAGCGATGCCTCCGCAAACGGCGAGTGCAGCAAAACATCCGAGTACAGCGATTTGATTGTCGGAAAGCATAGCCTGCAGGTCCATTGTTGACTCCAATTCACGACTGACTGTTGGGCGGCCCGAGAGCAGACCATCTTTCAAACTGGCCTCGGCAGCGACTACACCGGCCTTTGTCAGCAGTTTCGGCCCGTGGGGCAGGTCATCTGAACTCTACTCCCGGCAAAGCCTGCCGCTGTCCGGATGTCCTTCGCCGAACAGAAGTCCTGTGACACTCTATCCATTTGAGTAAAGAATTCGCGTCGTGGAAGCGCGACCGGTGATAGCGCTGATGACGTGTCAAACTGTGAGGGTCTGGCAATCGTTGGCGGTGCAGCCAAGGCAGATGGTCTGAATTGGTTGTCGGATCTGATTGAATACGGAGGACTCAGGACAGCAGGCCGATGCTGCGGAGGAGGCAACTCCTGCATGGAGGCGGGGAGCCTGCTGCGGTGAGAGATGAGCGAATATGGATATTCGGCAAAGTCACCCAATGTCACCTGGAGTGCCACATCGTCTTTTGCGCTGCAGCACTGTTGCCGGGCCACTCATGCTGACGATTGTTCTCAGTTGCCTTCAGACCGGGTGCTCCGACCAGAAGAAGCAGGCAAAGTCACTGCTGAATGAGGCAGTTGAACGGCAGAAAGACGATCATCACACGGACGCTGTTCAGCTTCTGGATCGGGCAGTGGCCCTTGATCCGAACCTTGCCGAAGCTCTGTTCGCTCGCGGCGTAAGCGAAATCGCTCTCAAAGAATATGCCGCAGCAGAACGCAACATTCGCGCCGCACTGAGCGCAAGAGCTGACTGGCCGCATGCATGGTGGACACTGGCCACGCTCTACCGCCTTCAGGACCAGCCGGCCGACGCACTCGACGCGCTCAACTACGCCATCGAACTTGAGTCGGAGTTCACAGATGCTCGGTTTGATCGTGCGTGTCTGTATGAGACTGAAGGCAGGCTGGAAGAGGCACTGACCGATCTGGATCAGGTCATCCGATGGAAGCCGGATCATAAACAGGCGTTGTTACGGCGAGCGAGTATTGCTCGTGTGACAGGACGAATGTCCGAGGCGGAACGTGACTTCAGTCGGCTTATCAAACTGGATCGAAACCGTGAACGGGCGTGGTATGAGCGGGCGGTGGTGCGTAAAGCGGCCGGAAGTCTCGAACGGGCATTGGCAGATGTGACCGTCGCCTGCAGGATTGATTCGACGCAACCGCAGTTCTGGAACCTCCGCGCAGAGCTGCTGACGGATTTGGGGCGTCAGGGAGAAGCCGCGCGAGACTTCGTACGTGAATCCAGACTGCTTCCGGCGGGTGAATCCGCACTCCTCAAAGCTGCAATCGCGTTTGAAGTCAGTGGCGATGTCGCCGAGTCGCTCAAGTGTCTTGAGTCGGCCTATCCGAACACTCTTCCAGATGCTGAGGCGTACCGGCTGCGGGCTCGCCTTCGACGGACGACAGGAGATACCGATGGCGAAACTCTGGATCTGGAAGAAGCCTGTCGACTCGACGATCGCAATTCATCGGCCGCACTCAGACTGGCAGAACTACGTTTTCATGCGGGCAGATACGAAGAAGCGGTCATTCTCACGACGGATGCGCTGCAGTATGCCGTCGATGATCGCTCTCGCCTTCTGAAGTTGCGAGCCAGAGTTCTGACGCAGCAGAATCTTTTCTCACGTGCAATCAACGACTACACAGATCTTGCGACTTCTGAAGCCAATCGTAGGGAAGCACTTGCCGCCCGTGCTGAGTTGTTCATGCGAACCAATGAATGGGACCAGGCCATCGTCGACTACTCGGAACTACTCGAACAGGATGTCGACAATACGCAACTGCTTCGGAACAGGTCGCGGGCGTTCGAACGTGCCGGACAGCTGGAAGAAGCAATCGTCGATTTGAAGCAAGTCACAGCGGCGAGTCCCAATGAGGTCGATTCCACGTTTCGTCTGGCTCAACTTTACGACTCCCTCGGAGAACGCGACCTTGCGAAGGCGACGGTAACACGCGTTCATCAGTTAGCTACGGAACACTCCGGAGCGCTCCGGTTGCTTGGAGAAATCTATCTGAACGAAGAGGATTTTGAGCAGGTTCTCCAGCTCCTGACTCCGATTCCACCATCATTGCCTGAGTCGGATGAGGCGACGCTGCTCCTTCTTCGAGCGTCTGCACATCACTTGTCAAATGACCAGTATTCGGCGATGAATGATGTTAACCGGACGCTTGAGCTGCAGAAGAACCGAATTGATGCACGAGTCCTGCGTGTTCATATTCTTTTGGAGAGGAATCAGCCGGAGCGAGCGCTTCAGGATGTCGACTTCTCGATTCAACATACTCAGCCCACAGCGGAGTTGTATGAGCTGCGCGGGCGAACACTTCGCAGGCTCAATCGACTATACGACGCGGAGACAGATCTGACGCGAGCTCTGGAACTAGCTCCGGCACTTCGAAGTGCTTTAGGTGAACGGGCAGCCGTGCGGTATGCCATTGGTCGTTACAAAGATGCGATTGCTGACGCCACTCAGTGTCTCAATGCGGACCAGGAGGACGTCGGCATGAGGCTCCTCAGAGCAGACGCCTTGATGGCAGCTCAGCAGTTCAAACGCGCGTTGTCTGACATTGACGGGGCGATCAGCAGACAGACTGATCTTATCTCCGATATGGCACTGCTCTGGAAAAAATGTCAGTGCCGCATTGCAGCGGGAGATCTCCTCGAGCTTGTAAAGGACCTCGACGTCCTTCTGGAAGCGGACGCGGGACATCACCCCGCACGTCTGGCCCGTGCTCGTTTGCATGTTGAGAATGGTCAACTGGCTTTCGCGATGGCGGACCTGGATCTGTTAATTGATTCCAAAGCAGTAGGCACAGAGGCACTCCTGTTGCGTGGCAGCCTCCTGCATCGAACCGGTCGCTTTGAGCGGGCGATAGACGACTTCTGTGCGGTCATTGCGGTGCAGCCGGACCTCGCGGAGGCATGGTTCAAACGCAGTCTTGTCTACACACGGCTGGAAAGATACTCAGACGCTCGTTCTGATGTGGATCGCGCTCTGCAACTTGATGGCGATCTGGCCGGAGCCTTGTACCTGAGTGGCAATCTTTATGCTCAGGCTGGAGAAACCGATTTGGCCATCGTCGATTATCGAGGTGCGATTGAAATCAATGCTGGACATCTCGCTGCCTGGTACAACTGTGGAAACCTGCTATTCGAATCAAGACAGTTTGATGAGGCAATTGCCTGCTGGGACGAAGCAATTCGTATTCAGCCGGACTTATTCCGTGCCTGGAACAATCGCGCTTCGGCGTACATGCGAACAGGGCGTACTGAAGAAGCGATTCGAGATTTCGAACACACGATTGAACTCAATCCCGCCTTTGCTCGTGCGTATGACAATCTTGCATGGTTGCTGGCGACAGCAGATGAGGTCGAGCTGCGGGATCTACGGCGAGCGCTGGAGCTTTCAAAGGTCGCCTGTGAGCTTACGTCACACAGCGACTGGTCCATGTTGAGCACACTGGCTGCGTGTCAGGCGGAGGCGAAGGACTTTTCTGGGGCAGAAGAGACCGCCAGGTCGGCATCGGAGTTGGCTCCCCCGGATGAACGCCTGGGCTTGAATCGACTTGCTCGAATCTACCATTCTCAGGCGACCCGTCAGGCAGTTCAGGAACGACGGAGTCGACTGTAGCGACTATGTAGTCAGGCTACTGGAGCTGATAAGACCGTCAGGCAGGCAGCCGCAGCCGTCGCGACATTCAAGGAAGGAACGGGGCCCGCAGCCTGAAGCGCACATAACTGGTCGCATCGCTCTCGCGTCAGACGTCGCAGTCCTTCTCCTTCGTTGCCAACAACCAGCATCCAGGAGCGATCACGTGGAATATCACGAATCGATCGTTCCGCACGTTCGCAGGTTCCCACGATCCAGATTCCAGCATCCTGAATCGTTGCGAATGCCTGAGCGAGATTGGGCACCTGCGTCCACGGGACGTGTTCGACTCCTCCGGCTGCGACATCACAGACCGTGTCCGTTACGGGCGCGCTCCGATCTTTGGTCATGATGAGACCACGGACTCCAAAGAACCCGGCGAGCCGAAAGAGTGCTCCCAGGTTCTGGGGATCCTGTACCTGGTCCAAAGCCAGCCAAAGCCCGTTTGGACGGTCTGACTTTTCCAGCAGTCCGGAAAGTGGGACTGGTGACGGAGGTTCGATCAGGGCCGCGTTCCCACCAGTCCGTTCGGTGCCTCGGTTGCGCCGACGATTGGGATTGGCCGCCCGGGGTTCGGTGACGGCGACGCCCTTTGCACCGGCCAGATCCAGCACATCCTGCCAGGCATCACGCTGACGACCATGCTGACATTCAATCGCCTTCACGGCCTTCGGACGTTTCTGCAGCACTGCCAGAATGGAATGAGGGTTCCGAATCCTGAACATTGAGGCATTCCTGAAACGAAACAACGGCTGACATCTCTGACGAAGCCAACGTCGTCTTCGTCGACCAGCCGTTATAGAAGTTCGAATAGCGTTTGAGTTCTCAGAACGGCTGCATTTTCAGGAAAGGTATGGAATGCGTGAACCACCAGACCTTCCGGCAACGCATCACATTTCAGCATGCTGATGCATTCGGGACTTTGAGGACTGGCTCCGGGAATCGTAATCGCCAGCGTCGCGTTTCGTGCATCGGCCTCCATCTCGCGATGGAGCTGCAGGTAGACGTCAAGCGGTACATGTTCCAGCTGGTAACTGCAATGGTATCGAACATCATCCAGATCGAACATGTGCGTGCGGTAGCCGATCAGTCGCCGATGAACCAGCTTCAGGTGTTCGGGAAGTGCAACGTGCTTCGACGTCGCGACCTCAGTAAGTGTCGCTTCTTCAGTCCGAAAGACAAATGAATGGCCTCGCATCCCCAGTCGGACCGTGGCCTTGTGTCCTCCCACTGAGAGCGAACAGGAACGAATCGCTTCGAACAGTTCCGGGTGAAGCGGGCGTTCGTAAGTTCTCAGCACCATGTCGGCGACGTCGGGGCGTGTCAGCTGAGCGGGCATCGAAACGTCTCAAAGCAGAATGAACTCATCGATCTGATCCAGATTAGAGGGAACTTCGTGTCAATACGCCCGATTATACGTCGCACCCACCGCTGCTGAAATCCCGGAGATGCCAGGTTGGATGAATCAGCAGATTCGCAGATTGTGAACATTTGAAGGTTTCACTTCGTCTGTCTCTTCGCTAAGGACATTGCGTCCATAAGGACGCCCCCAGCGCATTTTGGACGCTGCGAATGCCAGCCAGACGACGTCTTTGATCCTAAGAAGCATTGCCGATGTTGTTGTACTCACGGACTCTGCAGCGTACTGAATGCCTGAAAGTACCGACGTCCGAGGGTACACGCTGACGGTGTGTCAAAATGGATCTCGTCGCCCTTGTGTTTTAGTCCATCGGAGGAAGCAAACGCAGTGTGCTTCAGCCTGCTGGCGAGTCCACGATGAACGGCGTCGACCTGCTTTTTGGCGTGATCCCATGGCTGTTCCTCGAACTGCCCCATCTGTCCGGCGATGAAAGGCAGCGCAGGCTGTTTGCAGAGCGAGCGAAACCGCAGGACAACGTCATCCAGTGCTGCTTCGTAAATCGCCGCCAGTTCCGGTTTGGCATCGGACTCCCCCTGATGCCAAAGCACACCTTTCAGGATTCCTGAATCGATCACTGCAGTGATTCGCGTGCAAGCGTCGTCCCATGGATGTGTCTTTGTGGAGGCGTGATATCCCCCCGGTTTCCATGCAGCAATCGGCGAGCCCCCAACAGCACATGGGATCAGGCCGACAGTGATGCCTGGATTTGCATCCGCGTACGCGCTCGCAAACGATCGTCCTGGTCCGACTCCGACAACCGATGGTTTGTCAAAGTGCAGTGGATCAATTGCCGGTACCCAGGTTAGAGACTGATCCAGCATCCAGATGTTCGCGTGAGGTTTCGTCGCGGCATCGTCGAGTCTGCCCCGCCCCGCCATATTCGATTGCCCGGCCAGAACAAACAGATGAAATGATTCACGTTCCGGCAAATCAAACTCAGCCGCCCAAACGTCGCTGCATGCCACACACGATGCGAACGCAATTATTAGAATTCGAGCCACAATAACTAACCTTCGATACTAACGCTAACGGGGTGTTGGGACTAAGGACGTACGGCGAATCTGTTCACAGATTCGGATTCAATAACCTCGTTCAACCACGGTTGGAGGTAATTCCAGGTGAAGAATGCGACACCGTCGATATCTGCACGTTGAGCCGCCTGGAGAATATCCTCAATCTGACGCGCAGATGTTACTTCTCCGTGGCTTGTGCGGACACCAAGAGCGAACGTAACCGAGACCGAGTGATCTGACTGAGTTGCAATCGACCGTGACTCCGTCAACTTGTCTTTCAGCTGTTCCAGATAATTGTCTCCATTGCGTTCGGGATACAGGTAACCTGACACATTCACCATGTCCAGGTATCCACATTTGACCCATGTCTCCCAGTCCTGACCGACGCGATGATTGTCAATGACATGCGGTCCCCAGGTGTAGATCGCGAGCTTCAATTGGGGATCGATTGCCTTGAGCGCGTCATGGATCTCCTGCATGAGCTGAGTCAGTTTCCGTTCGCGGAATTCCTGGAGCCGGTCGGCTCGCTCAGCGTCCGACAAACTGGGGATCGCTGTCAGCTCGGTTTCAAATTCCGCCGCAGATCGTTCGTCCAGTTGAATGGGACGATTGTGATATCGCAGGTAGTCAAGAACGAGTCCATCGGGTTGGTATCGTCGAACGATTTCACTCAGCATGCTCACGACCCACGCCCGAGCTTCCGGGTGAGCAGGTGAGATGAAACCAATCGGGTTGCCTTCCGGATCTCTCATGGCCCAATCCGGATGTTGCTCAAGAATGCCGCGTGGTCGGTGGTGTCCGCATACAAGAATGCACGCAGCGGGCCATACAGCCATGTCACGTTCGCGAGCCTGCTCGATGAATTCGCCAAGTGGATCCCAGTCCTTCTCAAATCGGTACTTCATCAACTGGCTGGGAAAGTTTGCTGCTCCGGAAGATGAAGTAGATTTCGGTATGATGACATTCAGGCCGGAGTTCTTCATGCTTGCCACGTTGGCTTCGATCGACTGTTGTCGTTCCTGCACGCTGGATGCGGAATCGTAACAGCGATGTATGTCGATATAGGCTCCGACGAATCGCTCAGCTTGAGTTGTGCTGTCGGATTCATCGGATACAGCATCCTGAAGATCCGGATGTGAGCAAAACGCGATGCAGGACGCAGTGACGAAAAGGAAATGTCGGCAGGTCTTCATACCTGCATTCTACCAACAAACGATGCAGGCTACAGCGAATCGTGTTGACTTGTGGCGGTGAGGACGCGAAAGAGCCGGTAAATCAGGCATTATCCAGAGCGGTTTGCCTACGCTTCCTTCGTACGAATCAGCTGAGGGTACTCAGCGAAGAAGGCTCGCAGGATTTCGAGTTCTGTTTCATGCAGCAGGCCTTCCGCGTTCGCAAAGATCGTGTCTTCGATTGCCCATCGACTGAGCAGATCAAGGAGCCCACAGAGTGAATGTGAGTCGACTCCGCCAGCTTCACGAACTTCCGTCAAGTCAAAAGTTGCAATTCCCTGTTCCACCTGCAGAACCGCGGCCTGCGGTGCAAACGGCAGGGTGACCTGAAGCAATCGGACCCGGGAAGCCAGCCACGTGACGTTGCCGGTGTCGATCTCAACCGGACCACGAGCAGCCCGCCGAATCATACGTTGGTCGTCTGCTACACTCGTCGCCGCCAGTTCGCTTGTCGCTGCGAAGCAGATGACCTGCTCCTCGACCGTGAGTTCGCGGCGTTCACCGTTACGCAGTGAGCTCCAGGTCTTGAGCAGCAGTTCAATCTGTACCTGTGGAGCTGTCCCCGCCAGCATCGGAACTCGATCGAGATATCCAACTCGCCCGTCTTCGGAGTTCGAAGCAATGAATTCATCCAACAGGCTGTCAAACACTCGAAGAAAGGCCACTCGACAGGCGACGTAGAAGATGCGATTGCGAGTAAGCATACTAACAATGTCAGTTTCCATGAATCCGCTATCTATGTCGCCCTGCAGATCCGCAGCCTGGTCTTGCTTTGGAACCCGACGCATATCGACACCGTCCACCAGAAAGGTGCTCAGTGGGTACTTGTCTGAGGCAGTTCTGTCTTAATGTAATTTCCGTGCCCGTTTCTAAGCCGGAATTCAGGCGACTCAACGCCATTCCACACGGAAGTCTCCAATCTGATGTTGCCCGAATGCAACGTCCTCTCACGAACGGCTTTTGCCACCTGGATACGTTTCTGCCACAGTTATTCACCTGTATAGTCGCCGATGGTTGTGCAATGCAGAACGCAAACGCCGATTTGAATTGTGCGCACCGGCTGTTCCAGAACCATTGCGGCAAACACCGGTCGGGGTAGAATATTGTGGTCAGTTCATGCATAGATCAACCAGAACGTCGCACTGCGAGAATGCGTGACTGGCGATCTGCACCCTGCCATGCTGCTTCGGTGGAATACAGCCGGTCAGAACAGAGAGCCATTCAGGAAGAGTCCTTATGATCCATCGCCGAAATGCTCTTCGAGGAATCGCTGCCGGAGTTGGCGCGACGATTGGATCACCTTTCCTTTCCAGTCCGCTGCTGGCGGCTCCGGGAAGCGTTGGCGGCACTCAGCCCAAACGCATCATCTTCTTCATGCAGAACCAGGGCTTTCATCCGGACACGTGCCTGCCGACAGGTCTGGGAATGAGCGGTTCGCTGGCGAAAGTGAAACTGCCGGAACCGATCAGTCCACTGGAACCGTTCAAAGATCGTCTGCACATTCTGACCGGCCTGCATGGAACCCACACCAGTCCTTCGCACAGCGCGTTCTTCGGCGCCCTGGGTGGTTATCGTGGAAGCGACGGTGTTCCGCCGAGTGCTTCGACGATCGATTATGAAATGAGCAGGACGCTGCCGCAGACGATGCTGCCTCATCTTTGCATCGGCATGGATTCGATCGAAAACATGCAGGCCAAGCCGACGCTGGCGACGCTGTCTGCAAGCGGAGCCGGTCAGCCGATCTTCATGCACTCGAACCCGAATCATCTGTATCAGATGCTCTACGGCGGCATTTCCACCGGCGATATTCGCAAGCACCACGAAGCTCGGTCGACGGTCATGGATCAGATCGAGAAGCTTGCCGCTGCGAAAGGACAATCACTGCCGAATGCGGATCACCAGCGATATCGCCAGTACGTTCAGGGATTCGAAGATTCCAACGGATTGCGCGATTGCCTGGATACCGTCGCCGATCATCTGCGGCAGTTTGCTCCGGAAGTTGATGAAGGTTACACCCAGCCGGAGTTCGAGACCGACTGGCACGACCGTCTGCTGGATCTCGGCATTTCGTCGCTCAAGTCCGGCATCACGAATACGCTGACGATTGGTTCGGGCCGTGGCGAAATCTTCGGAGCGTGGAAGGGCCTCGGAATCACCGAACAGGGCCACAATCTCGGGCACATGGATCAGCCTGACAATCCGATCTGGATTAAGATTCGTCAGTACAACAGCCGGATGTTGGTGAAGATCATGGAAGAACTGGAAGGCGTGCCTGAAGGCAGCGGCACGATGATGGATCACACACTCATCGTCTACACCAGCAACAACGCCGACAAACAACACACCAGCGGAGCCAACTGGCCCGTGATGCTGCTCGGCAACTTCGACGGCGCGTTCAAAACCGGCTGCTTCACACAGCTCAACGGCAAACGACCGATCAACGCACTGTATACCGCACTACTGCGGGCCGCCGGACAGAACGTCGACCGCTTCAACATGAATGACCAAATGGCTCGCAAGTTCGACAGCGAAAATGGTCCGCTAAGGGAAGTGTTGGTTTAGGTTGTTGGGGCGTTGTTGGAGTCCCGGGCTTTAGCCCGCAGGACGTTTGAAGCTCTGTCAATCGTGAAAGCAGCAGCCTCCTAAAGGCTGGACTCCAGCGGGGCCGATGCCCAATGCTGAATCATGCCGCGCATCGCGGCTTAGTTCACTGGATCAACGGGTAGCGAGATGCTGAACATCGTGAGATTCGCCGTCGTACTGTCACTTCTGTGGCAAATCCAGCCGGCATTCTCTGCTGCCACCTACACACCCGGACAGAGAATCGGTGCACCTTTCCAAACGTTCGTAAAGGGCTTTATCGCTGCTAATTGTCTCGACTGTCACGGCGACACGGAGCCCAACGGGAATCTATCTCTTCACGATCTCGGTCCTGTCAACGAAATCAATGCGGCGACGTGGTGGAGTGTCTGGGCGCAGGTCACGTTGAAGGAAATGCCTCCGCGTGATGCAGGTCAGCCTGCGGTTGTCGACCGGCTGAAGTTCACCGACTGGATCGTTGGGGAAATGACGCGAGTCATGAAGGATAAGGGCGGCTTTCAGGCGCATCTTGATCCAAACAAGGGGAACTTCGTCGATCACGATCTGTTGTTCGGCCCGCTGCCGGAAGGAATCAAGCTCGTTCCGACGTCGTCGCCTGCGCGCATCTGGCGAGTGACCCGCGAAGAACACATCACGCGGCTGAATGAACTCATCAACCGCGAACCCGACTTTGATCCAGCGAAACCGGGCGTTCGAACTCGCGGCGACGTTGTTCCCACGAATCACGGCGGGGAACTCAAGATGTACTTTGGTACGGACCGCATCATCGCGTGGCAGGGTGGGACCGTAGCGTATGCGACGTCGGTGAAGAGCATCCCGGCGATTCTGTCGTCGGCGCGAGATCGTGGTCTGGAAAACTACGCGGATTTCTACACGGTCAACAGTGCGGAAGCGACGCAGATCATGGGCGCTGCCCACGATCTCATTCGGTACATGGCCTGCGGACCGCTCAGCATCGCCGAAGATTACCAGATCTCCGACGACCCCACGACGATTCAGAAGATCGCCGCCAGCCGCGAAGGCGACATTCGCGGGCTGCCGATTGCTCTGGTTTACAACACGAAAGTCGCTCGACCACTGACGCCGGTTTATGAACTGATGAAGGAAGAAGGCTTCAACGACGAACGTCTTCGAGCCGCCGTGGACTTTCTGTTCGAAGCGCTGACGTTCCGCCCGCCGTCGCAGGATGAATCCGATCAGTACCTGGCGATCGTTCAGCAGGCCATCGACAAGCTCGGCAAGGAAGAAGGCGTCGCGCTGGGTCTGTCATCGATCTTTCTTGACCGCGACGCACTATTCCGCCCGGAACTGGCCAGGAACGGGCAGCCGGATGGACACGGTCGAGTCATGCTGCAGGACTGGGAACTCGGCCTGGCCGTCAATCATGCTCTGAGATACATCAAGCCGGACGACGAACTCCGCCAGGCAATCATCAACGGTCGCATGAAGACGCGGGAAGATGTTCGCCGCGAAGTGAGTCGCATGCTGCACGACGACAGTGTTCGCAAACCGCGAGTTCTCCAGTTCTTTCGAGACTACTTCGACTATGATCTCGGCGGCTACATCTGCAAAGATTCAAAGGCACTTGCGGACACCGGCGTCAGCAATCGTGGAACGTCGCACTATCGAGCGATGTTCGATGCCACGGCCAGCACCGATCGGCTGATTGAACTCATTCTTCACGAAGACAAAGACGTTCTCAAACAACTGCTGACCACGGACAAAGTCGTCTCGGTAAACAGCGACAGGACGTATTTCGGTCGGAAGAACACCAAGAAAGAGCGTGCCGCATCTGTTGCCGCCGCGAAAAAGGCGGAAGCCGAAGCCTTCGCACAGGAAACTGTGGCTCTGGAAACCGCCGAAAAGGAACTGGCGGAGTTCGAAGACTTCCTCAAATCGAACCCGGACGAAGCCACGGTCGGACGCCGGGAACTTGCCACGAGAAAGAAGGCCGTTACGGCTGCGAAGAAGAAGCTCGATTCCGCCGCCAGGAAGAAGCGAGCCGCTGTCAATCACAATGTTGCTCTGGCGAATCTAAAGGGCGAACGCATTTACGCACGAGTCAGTCGGCGCAGTTTCGGTAACGGTTCCATGAAGCCGGAGCGCACTTTGGCAACTGTTCCCGACGGCGAACGTCTGGGGATTCTCACACATCCGGCGTGGCTGGTGTCTCATTCCGACGCGATGGACAATCATGCGATTCGTCGTGGCAAATGGATTCGCGAACGGCTGCTCGGAGGCGGCATTCCGGACGTTCCAGTTACCGTGGATGCCATGCTGCCGGATGAACCGAAGAACACACTGCGCGAACGAATGCGAGTCACTCGCGAAGACTACTGCTGGAACTGCCACAAAAAAATGGACCCGCTCGGCCTGCCATTCGAAATGTACAACCACGCCGGAGTCTACCGCACGATGGAACTCGAAAAGCCCGTCGACACATCCGGTGAAGTTATCGATTCCGGCGACCCTGCGATCGACGGCAAAGTTTCGAACGCGATCGAACTCATCGAAAAAATCGCCGCCAGCAAACGCGCCGAACAGGTCTTCATTCGCCACGCTTTCCGCTTCTGGATGGGCCGCAACGAAACTCTCAACGACGCCCCCGTCCTGCAGGATGCCTGGAAAGCCTACAGGGACAACGACGGCAGTATGAATGCTCTGCTCACGTCTCTGCTGACTTCAGATGCTTTTCTGTATCGAACAGTTGGCAACTGACGGGTCGCTCGTTATCAGGCGGGCCCGTTCGGTTTGGATGAAGTAGTTACAGCCTTCAGGATCACACTGGAAATCCCATGCGCAACAGGATCGTCGGGGGTCCCGAGACAAACAGTTAGACGCTCACTCCGGCCATGCGTTCCACGAATGCGGTGTAGTCTTCCGGGGTGTCGATGCCGATTGCTGCTCTTGAAATCTTCGCGACGGCAATTCGGGCTCCAGCCTGAAGTGGTCGGAGTTGTTCCAGGCGTTCCAGTTGCTCCAGCTGGCCAGGAGGCATCTCCGTCATTCTCAGAAGAAACTCACGACGGTACGCATACATTCCAAGGTGTAGGAGGATAGGGTCGGCGGGATCTTTCAGAACATCTTCGATTTGACGATCTCGCGCATAAGGGATTGGTGATCGGCTGAAATACATGGCCTCCGAACGGGCGTTGATGACAACTTTCACACACGACGGATCGGCTACGGACTTTGCGTCTCGAAAAGGTGCCGCGATGGTTGCCATGTCGCAATCACTTTCCCGCAGACACTCCACCAGTCGCGAAATCGTGGCCGGTTCCAGCTCAGGCTCGTCTCCCTGAATATTCACGATCATCCCGGCATCCGGGCAACAACGCCGAACGACTTCGGCGATGCGATCCGTACCGCTGGGATGTTCGCCCGTCAGTTCGGCTCGGCCACCAAACGCTGTCACAGCCGCGACGATTTCCTCGCTGTCGGTGGCGACAATGACGTCATCGAGATGCGGGCAGGCACACGCAACCTGCCACGTATGTTGAATCAGCGGTCGTCCGGTTTGCGACAGCAGGAGTTTGCGCGGGAGTCGCGACGATTCCAGACGAGCGGGAATGAGGGCAACAGTCTTCATGAGCAACATCCATCCGTGATTGTATTGCGTCAGACCAGAACCATACTGTGTCGACTCACCCGACACACATGAAAGTTATGCCGGCAGAGCGGTTAGCTGTTCGGCGAGCCATGTTCGCAGCTGATCCAGATCGGCCGTAAAGCTGCGGATTCCCTGAGCAAGTTTCTCGGTTGCCATCGCATCTTCGTTCAGCATCCAGCGGAAGGTTGATTCCGTCATGTTGATGGCCGGTATATCCATTTGAGCTGCCGAGGCCGCGTCCAGTTTAAGCGGGACATCTTCGCTGGACTCCGACAGTTCAGTCAGCAACCCAGGCGAGATCGTCAGCAGGTCACATCCACAGAGTCCGGTGATCTGAGACGCTTTGCGAAAGCTGGCCCCCATCACCTCTGTTTGATATCCGTGCTTCTTGTAATAGTTAAAAATGCGTGTGACCGATGCAACGCCGGGGTCTTCACCGGCGGGGATGTCATCAACGACCATATCCGCCTTGTACCAGTCGTAGATTCGTCCCACAAAGGGGCTAATCAAAGTGACTCCTGCATCGGCGCATGCCACCGCCTGGCCGAATCCAAACAGCAGTGTCAGGTTGCAGTGAATGCCTTCCTTTTCCAGTCGTTCTGCCGCACGAATTCCCTCCCAAGTACTGGCGATCTTAATCAGGATTCGGTCCTTCGACACACCAGCATCGGAATACAGGCTGATGATCTGATGAGCGCGTTCGACAGTCGCATCTTCACTGAAACTCAGTCGAGCATCCACTTCCGTCGACACGCGTCCGGGGATGAGTTCGAGGATTCGGCAGCCAAACGTGATGGCCAGCCGGTCAATGACGGCGTCTATGAGCTGATCGTCAGAGACACCGGAACTCCTGCCGGACTCAATCGCTTCATCTACCAGGTTTCGATACTGTGGCATGCGAGCCGCCTTCCACAACAGCGACGGATTCGTTGTGGCGTCCTGTGGCTGGTGTTCTGCAATGGCATCGATGTCACCGGTATCGGCAACAACCACAGTGTGTTTTTTTAGCTGCTCAAGTGAGGACACAACGAACTCCAGCGACAGGCTCAGGACGGTACATGGTGTGCCAGAAAGTCTGTCAGCTATCGTCTGTTGATGCGACCCCGGATAGGTGGATTTTGCGTCTGGGACGGCGTGATTTCGTCCGAAAGGAGTCATCTGAGGTGCAGAATCAGCGCTGAAAACTGATTCATCAGCAGATTCAGAAGTCGATTGCCGAAGCATCCTCGCCCGTCACGCGGCTTTCTTCATCCATCAGTTGCATCTGAGTATCGACGATATGCTCCGCCTGAGCGAAGAAGGCGTCCAGGACCTGAGGATCGAAGTGTTTTCCTCGCCCGCCCTGCAGAATGTCGAAGCATTTTTCACGGGGGAACGCCTCCTTGTACGGTCGGGCGCTGGATAGAGCGTCATAGACATCGGCCACGGCGACGATTCGTCCTTCCAATGGGATGTCTTCACCGGACAGGCCGAGTGGATAACCGGAACCGTCCCATTTTTCGTGATGCGTCTGAGCGATTCGAGCAGCCAGCATCAGCAAAGGAGACGATCGAACATGCATCAGCGATTCGCCACGGCGTGTGTGTGTCTTGAGAACCGCCCAGTCCTTTTCCGAGATCGGTTCAATGATCTGTTTGCCGAGTGCACAGTGCTTCTTCATCAGATCGTATTCAGCCGGTTCCAGTTTCCCCGGCTTGAACAGAATTGAGTCGGGAATGCCGATTTTGCCAACGTCGTGCAGTTGAGCGGCCTGTTCCAGCATGGGAAGACACTTTTTCGGATATCCCATTCCCTCCGCGATGATTGCCGTATAGCGTCCGACTCGAAGAACATGGTTTCCCGTGTCGTTGTCGCGATGTTCAGCCGCTCGGGCCAGACTCAGAATCAACTGCTGCCGGGTTGCTTCCAATTGACGAGTGCGACGTTCAACCTGTTGTTCCAGACGAGCCGTCTCGCCAGACACCAGATCGAAATGCTGTTTGAGGATGATCGCGTTGCGAACGCGAGGGAGCAGTTCATTGGGATCGACTGGCTTGGAAAGAAAATCGCTCGCTCCGAGATCAAGAGCCTGCTTGCGTATCTTTGGGTCGGTGGCCGCTGTCAGCACGAGAACCGGAATGTGTTGAAGTGCAGGGTCCAGACCGACGACTCGCAGGATATCCATGCCGCTGACTTCGGGCATGTAGATGTCCAGCAACACAACATCCGGGGCGTCCTTTCGGATCATTCCCAGCGCTTCGGTCGCATCACTCGTTGTGAGGAACTCCGTATAACCTTCCTGCTTCAGATGCTGCCGGAACGTCATGACGTTCAACGGCTCATCATCCACAATCATAATACGGGCCTGCTTGTTGGCCTGCCGAATGAATGTCTCGCTCTGCATATCAGAAGCTGATTCAGCAGGCTGGACGTCCAGTTCGTCGTGTTCAAAGTCCGTTTCTGATTCAGCGAGGTTCGGGCCGTCAGTCAGTTCGTCAATATGTTCGTCCGGATTGTCACCGAGTTCGATTGATACACTGGCTTCGCCCAGTGTCGATGATGGCGGCGTTCCCGGAACGACCGGTGCTTCCAGGACAGCGGTGGCAGAATCTGCGGTGGGTTCGCTTGTCGAATCGTCATCGTTCGCCCGGCGAATCGCACCCAGTGATGCAATTGTCGACCGCAGCTGGGCCAGCACGATTTTTGGGTCACTATGAGAATCCACAGACATCGCTCAATTCCAGTGTTGTGTCAGGACAAGGGTCCATCGTGCAACGCTAGCTTGTCGAGACTCCTGTCACTGACAAGATTGGAATTTTGATGCTTCAATGCATCATCATCTTCGCAAAATTCCAACTGGTAGTACCAACCCCTACAGACTGAACCTGGGCAACTGCCATATCTTGCGAGGCGGGGTTACTTGGCAGCCGTTTCGGGCCGCTGGACGGCCGCAGAGAGTTCTGCCAGTTCAGCCAGTTCAGCCAGTAACTCTTCAATCTCGTCTTCGCAATTCGATTCTGCCTGATGCTGAAGTCGCTCCGCAGGAGCTGTGAAGTCAGCGAAGCCCACTGTTCCACCGGTGCCCTTCAGACGGTGCGCAAGGCTCTGCAGTTCATCGTAGTTACGATCCTTCCAGGCAAGTTGCAGTTCTTCGATCATCGGTTCCAGTCCATCCACGAACTGTTCAACGATCTCGCGGAACTCCGCAATTTCTGTGGGAAGAGTCGAGATGAGCACACGTTGATTCGGCTTCCTGTGACTCACCGCCAGATCTGCTTCGGGGTTGGTCTTCGTATCAGTCCAACTGCTGTCGGCCAGGCCTTCTTCGTGTTGTTGCGCGCTCTCTATGGCCCCACTGGGTGAGTTCGAGGTTGTTTCCGGAGAAGGAATGTCAGTCGTTGGCAGGTAATCAGCAAGCGTTCTCAACAACTGGTCGATGTCGATCGGTTTTGTGAGAAATCCGGAACATCCAGAGTTGTGACATCGTTCTCGATCACTTTGCATGACGTTTGCAGTGAGGGCGACGACAGGCAGGGTTTCTCCCTGATCCCTGAGCGTCGAGGTTGCTGTGAAGCCATCCATCACTGGCATCTGCATGTCCATCAGGACAAGGTCGTAGTCGTTTGTGCCAACCATCTCAACCGCCTGGAGGCCGTTTTCGGCTTCATCGACCGTCAGGCCCGCTTTCCGAAGGACCAGTCCGACGAGTTGCCGGTTTGCCGGCGTGTCGTCTGTTACGAGGACTCTGGCTGGTTCGAATGCAATCTGCAGACCGACCTGTTGCTGATAGCCTCTGCTGACACTTTCGGATGCCTGGTTGATATTCAGCAGTTCAACTCCGGTGAGGTCTCCTGTTTCGACAGAGAACGAAAACGTGCTGCCTTTGTCGACCTCACTCGTCACGTTAATCTGTCCGCCCAACCCTTCCGTCAGACGCTTACTGATCGCAAGCCCCAGTCCGGTTCCTCCGAACCGACGGGTGACAGACGAATCGGCCTGAACGAACTCTTCAAAGATTCGTTCGGACTGTTCCGGCGTCATTCCAATGCCGGTGTCGATGCATTCAAAATGCAGATGAGGCTTGTCGTCTGACTTCCTGAGTTCCGCAACAATGCGGACACTCCCGTTATGAGTAAACTTGATTGCGTTACTTACCAGATTCATCAGGATCTGACGCAGACGCGTAGGATCCGACTGGATCGTCGCCGGGATGCGCCCTCGCATTTCGCACTTGAGTTCAAGGCCGTTCTCCAGAGCCTTGCCCTTCATCACCGCAACGACTTCAGAAAGAACCTGCCACGGTGAACACTCACAGATTTCCAGTTCCATCCGCCCCGCTTCGATCTTGGACAGGTCCAGGATGTCGTTGATCAGTCCGACAAGGTGCGTTCCGCTGGAATGAATTGTGTTGAGGTAGTCGGAACGCGTTTCCGGTCCGTCTTCCAGCCCACGTCGCAGAATATCTGTAAAGCCAACGATGGCATTCATTGGGTTGCGAATCTCATGGCTCATATTTGCCAGGAAATCGCTTTTTGCCTGATTCGCTGCTTCCGCATCTTCTTTGGCCAACTTGAGTTCGGCCTTATTGCGTTCCAGTTGAGTGACATCGTCAAATGTCACCATCACGCCTCGGTACTCACCCTGGTTCCCCAGCAGCGGGGAACAGTTTACGTTCAGGGTCTGCTCCCTGGCAGAATCGTCGTTCAGCAGCATGGAACTGTTGGCCAGCGATGATCCCTGAGCCAGCGAGCGTTCCCATGGCAGTTCGTCTGATCCGTCAACGAGCCTGAAGCCCAATGACGATGCCTTTTTTCCGGTCAAGGCATCGGCAGAGTTTCCAATCAGGTCCGCCAGGGCTTTGTTTGCAAGAAGGATTCGACCATCGACCCCGACGATCATGAGACCTTCGGCCAGGATGTCGAGGGCTTCACGGACTCGCCTTGGAACGGCTCGCGAAGGATCCAGATTCTTCATGACAAACCGAAGGAACGTTCGAAAAGCAAAGAAAGCAAGGACTGCGCAGAACAGCAACAGGCTGTAGAACTGCGTTTGCAGCGAGCTGAGAAATCCTTCCTTGAGCAGTGGAGCGTAGCGGAGCTCAATACGGCCCCATTCCGGATTGTCGGGCCTCGCGAGAGGAACCTGCATGTACCGATCGTTTGACCGATTGCCCAGGTCGTGAGGCCAGTGCGCCTCATGTTCTCCGGCCTCAATCACGATTCCATCAACGGCGCTGACCACTGCGACGGATTCCAGATCCAACCGACGTTTGACAAGCCCGTTGAGAACTACATCCAGTCCACGATGGTCGTTCTGAGCCAGCATAGCGGCCGCACTGAGCGCCAGTGTTTCCGATGTTTGCTGCCTGTGTACGATGTCGATCTGCTCACGGTCGGGCAGAATGCCCAGGTAATGAGCCATCATCAGGATGCCCACCATGGAACAGACGAGTCCCAGCGTGATGCGGGTTCCTGCTGTCATGCGTTTCATGATGACAAGTCCGTGATGAGACGATGAACACTCGCGAGTCGACTGCAGTTGGTTCCCCTGGACGCGCCCGGAGGACCATTCAGTCGTTAACGTTGATAGATGAGGAAAAACAAGACGTGGGACGCCACTGATGACCTTCCAGGGGAATCCAACGGTGAACGCTACGTCGCTGGCAGACAAAGGTGTTGATATTCGGCAATTCCTGCCGAGCCGCTGATGCAACGAGTCGGTGCAATCGTCACAACGCATCATCAGAGGCATAAGACACGAGTCGTCCCACTGCTGGTGAACGTCAAAACAGCGAAGCTGGGAAGACTAATCCTGCGAAGACGATTGTCCTTCCAGGCTGTGACTGTTTTGGTTGTATCTTCTGATCCGGATGTGACGACTCTGACTGTGGAACTCCGTACCGGAGACAGCACGCGCACTGAATGCGCGTGGATGATTGCTACTTTACTCAAGGCGACACTGCCGCATGGATGCGACTCGTCGTCCCAATCTGAATTTCACTGCACACCTCGCGGCAGCCTGGGCGAAACACTGGCGTCGTCGAATTCTGGCCTTGTGCCTGATCCTCGCTGGCGTATTTGTCATCGTCGACGACGGTCGTCCTGTCGGCGCTCAAGCTGAACCGGTAGAAGGCGTTGCCGCTGATGTCAACAAATCGACATCGGCTCCTGTGATCCTGCCGGAGGTTGAGTCAACGACCGCAGGTGATGAAGACCTGCCGGTGATCAAGCCCAGCGCCAGTGCCGTTCTGGATCGAACAGCCTGTGAGCGGCAGCGTCCCGTTCTGCATGGCCATTTGTCCACCGACTCGCGATCGTTCGAGATTGCACCGTTGCGTCTAAAAACAATCGCGTCGTCCGAAGTCGTTGAAGCGCCTTCACCACGCCGACCTTCCGAAGCCTCAGAGTCATCGAAAGCCGACGGGACTGACGACAGATTGCAGTCAAGACGAACAATCGTGACAGTTTCGGACCCCGGTCCAGATTCCGAACAACCAACAACCAGCGTGCCGCCAGCTCCAGTGCTCGTTCCCGGCGCATCAGAGCAGCCAGCGGAATCTGCGAGTGTCCTGATTCAGGAGTCAGGCGCTCGCGAGTTTTCGGTGCAAACTAATCAGGCACGATCACGGCCTCGGTACGTGCATCGTCACGCAGGAACGGGTATTTATCCGGGCGTGTCGCGTTACCGAGCAAACAACGAAGCTGATGCGCATCTCTGGATGTCGCCGTATCAGCACAGGGCGTCTCATGCGGGGCAGTCCCGAGTCGATGCCAGTGTGTCTGCTCTACCGCCGCTCGACCCATCCTTCACGGCGTGGTGGGATCCGGTTGTGCGGTCCAGTGCGGGCCTGGCAGCTCATGCTCGCCCCGTCGAACTGCATGGTCTGGTTCGGAACGCAATGATCTATTCCCCACAGGTGCTCGCCATTAAGGCGGAGCCGCATGTCCAGTACCATGTTGTGGGGCAGGAAGAAGCGCGTTTTGACTGGACCACGTTCCTGGACACAACATTTGACGACCTGAAGGATCCGGTCGGTAACCAGCTGGCTCTGGGCAACGTTCCGGGGGATCGGTTGAAGGACCGCAACCTTAGCATCGGTGCCGGACTCCGCCGTCGGAACCGTCACGGTGGTGAGTTCGAAATGTCGCAGCGAATCGGACGACAACGACAGAACTCGCAGTTCTTCACACCGAATCCACAAGGCAACTCTCGGCTGGAGCTTCAGTATCGGCAGCCGGTAATGAATGGGGCAGGTGCTGTCGTCAACGAAAGTCAGATCGTTCTCGCTCGAATTGCGGCAAATCTCTCAGAAGATGAAGTCGTTGTGGCGTTGCAGGACCATCTTGTGCAGGTCACTGAAGCCTATTGGACTCTGTACCGCGCTCGCGCGGAGTACCTGCAGCGACACAAGTTGCTGCAGTCCTCTGAAGGGGTACTTAGAAAACTGGAAGGTCGAAATCAGGTCGACACGATTCCGCGACAGATCCTGCGGGCGCGAGCCGCCGTGGCGCGGGCGCAGGCGGGGATTCAGCGGTCATTGTCACGAATCCGGGATGCCGAGGCTCAGTTGCGGCTTCTGGTAAACTCACCCGACCTGCTGCAGAGTGGAGCTGTAGAACTCACGCCACAGATGCCGCCGGTGATGTGTACGAGTCCGAACATTCTGCAGAACTCTCTGAACGCTGCGCTGCAGAATCGCCCCGACATTTCCGGAGCGATTCGGCAGATGAGATCTTCAGGAGTTCGTTTGGGAGTCAGTCGGAACGAACTGCTTCCCAGGCTGGATCTGATTGTCTCGTCCTATGTCAGTGACATCACGGCAAGCTCCATCTCTCGATCACTCAATGGCCAGTTCGGTGACGCCCGGCCTTCTTATTCCGTCGGCTTCGAATTTGAAGTCCCATTGGGAAACCGGGCTGCGAAGTCTCGACTGGAGCAGCGCAAATGGGAACTGAAGCGTTCTATCAACGTGTTCCGCGCTACCGTGGAGAAAGCACTCACCGACGTTGAGGTGGCTCATCGAGAAGTCGCAACCGCCTGGTCCGAAGTCCTCAGCCGTTACCAGGCGATGACGGCAGCTCAGAATGAAGCCAGTTATCTTCAGGACCGGTTTGATGTGCTGCCGATGGCAGAAGACTCGGCAACGCTGCTGCTCGAAGATCTGCTGGATGCATTCGAACGAGTTGCAGACGAAGAAGCAGCCTTTGTTCAGGCTCAGGTCGGACATGCGATCGCCATCATTCGCCTGCGAAAAGAAGTGGGGACGCTGCTGCGAAGCCGTGAAGCTCCTCCCACTCTGGACGAACAACAGTCACGGTGGCTGACCGAACGTGTCCGTTCTCGTGGGACTCAGACAGTCAATCCGGATCCAGCTCCTGCAGACGTTCAGCAGGTATCCGGGGAAAGACGAGGCGATTTGCCACCGCGCCGTTAGGTCAGCGGCAGCTGATGTGCTGTTGACTGGCGGCAACTGACAGACGGGAAATGGCTGTGCCTGCACGAATCTCTAAGCAGACTGAATCTTCTGCCCAACGCAGCAGTGCTCTGAGTTCGCTGGTGGAACAGGTTCGCGAGCAGGCAGACTCCCTGTTGCAATGCAGTGACGGTGAATTGCTGGCGACCTGCCATCAGCTTCAGGATGCGCAGCAGGGACGAGCGCGGTTCAACGACATCACATCTCGGGTTGAAGGTTTTGCGCTGGCGACTGAGGCCATTCGTCGAGCCCATGGTGTGACTCTCTATGATGTGCAGCTGGAGGCTGCTTTGAGTCTGGCGGATGGAAAGATTGTCCAGATGCAGACAGGCGAAGGCAAGACCTTCGTCGCGATCACAGCAGCCTGCTATCTCGCATTTGAGGGACAAGGTGTTCATGTCATCACACCAAACAGCTATCTGGCAGAACGTGACTGCGAGACTGCTGCACCTGCGCTGTCGCATCTTGGGCTGACAGCCGGTCTGTTGCAGGAGGGAGCTGACGCAGGCATCAAGCGATCGGCATACGATTGCAGTGTCACCTACGGAACCGGTCACGAGTTTGGTTTTGACTACTTGCGCGATCAGATCTCACTCCGAAACGAAGCGAACGTACCGCTTGGAACAAGGCTGTTCGATGATCTCTGCCGAAATCAACCAGCAGTGCGATCGACAATGCAGCGAGGGCTGGCATTTGCCATTGTGGATGAAGCAGACAGCGTTCTGATTGATGATGCGGGTTCCCCGCTTGTATTGAGTTCTGCCGGACCGGGTGAAGCTCCGGATGCGGGTGCGCATCGAACTGCCTTGCAGCTTGCAGATCTTATGGTCGAGGAAGAACACTATGACTTCGATCGAACAACGCAGCGAATCAGGCTGACATCAGACGGGATGAATCGCTGCTATGCCGACGACGTGGCAATTCCATCTGCATGGCTGATTCGACCGTGGACTGAGTACGTTGCACAGGCCCTTCGCGCTCGTTGTATCTTTCGTCGCAATATTCACTACGTAGTCGTGGACGATGAAGTAAGAATTGTGGACGCCACGACCGGCCGGATTTTTGAAGATCGGTCCTGGCAACAGGGACTTCATCAGGCCGTTGAGGCCCGCGAGATGCTGAGTATCACGCCGGAGAAACAGGCATTGGCGCGGATGACACGGCAGCGGTTCTTCCGTCTCTACGGGAGTCTCTCTGGTCTGACGGGAACCGCCGTTGGTTGTGAACGTGAACTCTCAACAGTGTATCAACGTCAGGTGGTGGAAGTTCCTTTGCACTTGCCGTCAGCTCGAACGATGATGCCTCACCGCTGGTTCCATTCGAAAACGTCATGCCATTCAGCAATTGTGGAAAGCGTTCGCGCGATTCATTCGACTGGACGTCCTGTTCTGGTCGGAACTCGATCGATCGAGGACAGTGAACAATTGGCGGCAGCGATGGCGGGTACCGGTCTGAACGTACAGGTACTCAACGGCCTGCAGACAGCTGAAGAGGCAGAAATTGTGGGAGAGGCTGCCAGGTCGGGAACGATCACGATTGCCACGAATCTCGCTGGTCGCGGCACAGATATCAAACTGTCTCCTGAGGTCGTGCAGAAGGGAGGGCTGCATGTGGTTGTTGCGGAATGCCAGTTGTCCGGCAGGATGGACCGCCAGTTGATCGGTCGCTGTGCGCGACAGGGCGACCCCGGTTCTGCCCAGGCGTTTGTTTCTGCAGACGACCTTCTGCTCACGCAGTATGGAGGCTGGCTGGCTGATGCGATTCGAAGAGAAGCCGACGAAGAGGGAGAAGCACACCCAGACTTCCTGCCGCAGCTTGAGCGGATTCAGGCAGCGGCAGAACGCCATGACTTCCGCGCTCGCTGCGAATTGTTGCGTCAGGATGAATCGCGAGACATGTTGTTCGGGCAGTCAGGTAGACACTCGGCCTGAACCAGACCGTCGCACCTTATACTGGCTGTGACTTCGTTGCCGTCATTCGATCGATCACTGCACACCCGCAGGAATCACTCCACACGTTGACGGACGTGCGACACATATCGAGTACCCGATCGACCGCGATGATGATTCCCTGCGCTTCCACCGGAAGCCCCACAGCCTGCAGGACAATCGCCATCATGACGAGGCCCGCGTGAGGAATCCCGGCGGCTCCAACGCTGGCAATGAGTGCCGTGAAGGCAACGGTCACCTGCTGAACGAAACTCAGCTCTATCCCCGGCATTGCCTGAGCGATGAACAGAACGGCAACGACTTCGTAGAGTGCCGTTCCGTCCATGTTGATGGTGGCGCCTAACGGTAGAACAAAGGAACTGGTTCGATTCGAGACACCGGCGCGGTCTTCCACGCACGAAATCGTCAGCGGCAATGTGGCGTTTGATGATGCTGTCGAAAAAGCGGTCAGCAGCGCGGGGCTCATGCTGCTGAAGAATGCGAGCGGATTGCGGCGAGCGAACACAAAAACGATAACCGGCAACGTCACCACCGCATGAAACACTAACGCAAGGAACACTGTCAGCATGTACTTGGCGAGGGTGGCAAATACATCCGTGCCCTGTGTGGCTGTGGCGTAAATCATGAAGGCACAAACGCCAATGGGGGCCAAACTGATGACCCAGCCAGTCATCTTCAGCATGACTGCGAATGCTGATTCGAAGAGTTCACTCAATCGTCGCCCGTGGTCCCCTCCGACGAAGTTGATGAACATTCCCAACATAATTGCGAAGGAAATTAGAGACAGGAACTCTCCATTGGCAATCGCTGCAAATGGGTTTGTCGGGATCAGTCGAAGAATCTGCTCGTAGATCACTTCAGTTAATGACTTGTCAGCCGCATGAACCACTTCTCCCCCGCCAGGTAGTGTCGCTCCCACACCGGGTCCAATCAGATTGACGAGCAGCAGTCCCGTGGAGATCGCGAGAAAACTCGTCACGAGATAGTAGACCAGCGTCTTTCCGAACATGCTGCCAAATCGACCCTGACTGCCTAGGCCAGTGACGCCGGTAATCAGCGAGGTTAAAATCAATGGCACTGTGACCATCTTGAGCAGTCGCAGGAACAGGTCACCGACGCTCTTTGCGATTGAGATGACAGGAGTCTTTCCGTCGTTCTGTTGGTCACCGATCCACTTATTCCAGTAGGACGAGAACCCGCCCGGATGTTTCGCACTCAAACGACTGATCGCCGGGACGCCGTTGTGTGATCGTTGCCAGACGATCGAATACCCAGCCATGGTGCTGATGGCTCTGACGCGGGGATTC
>Ga0180430_10000814_pt1 | contig 32982 bp, 37 predicted proteins | sample SS_ome_9_FD_132999 | JGI IMG/M metagenome (GOLD analysis project Ga0180430, IMG submission 132999) | Hypersaline lake sediment archaeal communities from the Salton Sea, California, USA - SS_1_S_2 metaG | ecosystem: Environmental > Aquatic > Non-marine Saline and Alkaline > Hypersaline >... | reverse complement strand
ATACATATCAGCCGGAATTTTTGGATCGATCGGCAGCTTTCTGTTCAGCCCGTATCCGTCCGCAGGGGCTTCGGGAGCCATCTTCGGTTGTTTGGGAGCACTTTTGTATCTGGCTTTTTCAAACCGGAAAGCTTTCTTAAAAACGATTGGAACAAATATCATTGTGATTATCATCCTCAACCTCGGCCTCGGTTTCACGATTTCAAATGTTGACAATGCCGGCCATATCGGCGGATTGATCGGCGGGCTCCTGACGGCCTTGGCGGTCGGAATCCCCGGGAAAAAAAGACCGCTCCAGCGGCTGACAGGCTGGGTCCTCATCTTTGTCATCGGAGGAGGCGCCCTGTACATTGGGACACATTCAGCTTCGATGCAGGAAAATGCCATGCTGCATCAGGCGGCGAAATGGTATGAAGAGGGAGACTATGAAAAGGTAAAAGATGCCTTGCAGGAATTCGGCTCAAAGCAGGATGCTTCCAGCGACACTTTAAGACTGCTCGCTTATTCCGAATTTCAGCTCGGCGAGTATGAAAACGCCGAGAAAAGGTTCGAGGCCGTCGTTGAAAAAGATCCATCAGATCACGCCTCACTCTATAATCTGGCCAGGCTCTATGCTCAAAAAGGCGAGTTCGCCAAAGCCGAACAGTCTGTTGAAAGAGCGTTGGCAGAAAAGCCTGATGAAGAGTTGTATAAAGCGTTTCGGGACGAACTTAAGAAAGAAACCGCCCGGTAACCAAGTATGAAAAGCTTCCGTTATGTTAAAAATGGTCTTTAGTATAGACTCATTTGACGGGAGCTTTTAATATACAATGGAAAAAAAGCATGCGGTCCAAAAAAATTTAGCGAAAAATGTTGAATATTTAAATGAAAAGCTGGGGGTCGACAAAAGCTTCGATATGATCCGGCTTGATGTTGTTTATGCTGATAGAGACATGTCGCTTTATCTTGTCGACGGCTTTGTAAAAGATGATATTATGCACCACTTGCTTAAGAATCTCTCAAGGCTCACCCCCGAAACTCTGGAAGACGATCCGCTTGAGAAGCTGATCAAAACGTACATCCCATACATCGAAATTGATACGGAAGACGACCTCGACAAAGCAGCAGCCCAGGTGTTGTCCGGGCCGGCCGTTCTCCTTGTCGACGGGGTGGACCATGCCATTATTATCGATGCGCGGACATACCCGGCAAGAAACCCGGAGGAACCCGACAATGAACGTGTCGTCAGAGGTTCAAGAGACGGCTTCGTCGAAACGATCGTGTTCAACACCGCACTGACGAGAAGGAGAATCCGCGACCGGTCCCTCAGAATGGAGTTCCTTCAGGTCGGCAGAAGAAGCAAAACAGATGTCGTCATCTGCTATTTGGAAGATATCGCTGATTTGGAAAGTGTAAAAAAGCTGAAGCAATCGCTTGAAGCGATCGATACGGACGCTTTGACAATGGCGGAAAAGACACTGGAAGAATATATCGGCGGCCGTCATTGGAATCCTTATCCGACGGTCCGCTATACAGAAAGGCCTGATACTGCGGCCGTTCATTTGTACGAAGGCCACATTCTCGTCTTTGTGGACGGTTCGCCAAGCGCGCTGATTACCCCTGTTACTTTTTGGCACCATCTGCAGCATGCCGAAGAGTACAGAAACAAACCGCTTGCAGGCGCCTATTTGCGAGTGGTCCGTTTTATATCTGTGTTGGCATCGATCTTTTTGCTGCCGCTGTGGTTTTTGCTCTCCGTTCATCCCGATCTTTTGCCGGACGCCCTTCAATATATAGGGCCTGAAAAAAAAGGGGCCCTTCCGCTGCTTGCGCAATTCATCATAATTGAAATAGGCGTCGACATGATGCGGATGGCTGCAATCCACACCCCGTCGTCTCTGGCTACGGCTCTCGGACTTGTAGCTGCCTTAATGATCGGAGAAGTGGCGGTGCAGGTCGGACTTTTCTCGCATGAAGTCGTCTTGTATCTCGCTGTTGCGGCTATCGGCACGTTTGCTACGCCGAGCTATGAGCTGAGCATAGCGAACAGGCTGGCAAGAATCGTTCTCCTGATCGCGGCCGGCGCATTCGGACCGATCGGCTTTGTCATCGCGATCTTCTGCTGGGTGATTTATCTGGTCAGAATGAAGTCGTTTCATGTGCCGTATTTATGGCCGTTTATCCCCTTTGACTACAGAGCCTTTCGAGATATCGCGATTCGAACGCCAATGCCGCTGAAAAATAGAAGGCCCGTATTTTTGGATCCCCAGGATCCAGACCGCTGAATGTCTGTTTTCCTTCAGGAAAACAGGCTTTTTTTTTGCTTGACGCCGGACAGCTTTATGAATACTCTAATGTTAGACCTTTAAAGAATGGTGAAATAAAATGAAAACAGCCTATGATGTACAGCTGTTGCTGAAACAGTTTGGATGTTATGTTTATTTTGGAGATCGCGAACTTGAACTTGAATATATGATGGACGAACTGAAAGAAATGTTTCTTTCGAATCTGATAGAAAAAGAACAGTGGCTTAAAGGCGTTTCAATTTTGCAGAATGAACTCACAAAAGTAAAGAGAAAATAAAACAGGGAAGAGGGGGAGCAAAATGAATGACAGCTGGCTGGTCAGAGTCGACCTTGGAGGAACAACGGTAAAGCTCGCTTTTGTAAGCGCTTATGGTGAAATCCTGCACAAGTGGGAAATTCCGACCGATAAATCGGGGGAAACGGTTACGGTAAGCATCGCAAAAGCCATCGACGGAAAATTGAAAGAGCTCGGCAAACCGAAGCACATCTTAAAATGGATCGGCATGGGCGCTCCGGGCCCCGTCAATACGGAGACCGGCATCGTTTATAAAACGACGAACATGGGCTGGGAGAACTATCCGTTAAAAGACCACCTTGAAGCAGAGACAGGATTAGCGGCGGTCATTGAAAATGACGCGAACATCGCGGCTCTCGGCGAAATGTGGAAAGGAGCGGGAGACGGCGCAAAGGATTTGATTCTTGTCACGTTGGGAACGGGTGTCGGAGGCGGCATTATTGTAAACGGAGAAATCGTCCGCGGGCAAAACGGTGCAGGCGGAGAAATCGGCCACATCTGTTCAGTTCCTGAAGGAGGAGCGCCGTGCAACTGCGGGAAAAGCGGCTGTATCGAAACGATCGCTTCGGCTACGGGCATCGTCAGGATTGCCAAAGAAAAAATAGAATCCGGTCATCTAGATACAGACTTGCGTGCATGTCCGGATATCACGGCGCGCGATATTTTTGAAGCGGCCCGGGAAAATGATCCGGTTGCTTGCGAAGTCGTCGATTATGTGGCGGGTCATTTAGGAATGGTCCTCGGCAACTTGGCGAGCTCGCTCAATCCTTCGAAAATCGTAATTGGCGGAGGCGTCTCAAAAGCAGGAGAAATCCTGCGCTCCAAAGTTGAACAATCTTTCAACCGCTTCGTATTCCCGCGGGCCGGCGAGGCGGCTGAGATCGTAATCGCTTCACTTGGAAACGACGCAGGCGTGATCGGCGGCGCATGGATCGCCAAAAACCAATGGCTGAAAAGCCAGGCGGAGCCTGTTTTATAAGCATTTTCGGACCGCTTTGCAGTATTGTTAACACTTTTAAGCCAATGTGAAAAATGATTGATTTTTTTGTACAGACAGGTTAAGATATGATTTAGTAATTTTAGCGATTTTTCTAAAATAAAACAATATGTGGAAATTCAGTTTGCGGAAACATGCGTCTTGCTGCATAGGGAGGTTTCGAATGCGAAAGTCATTTTTTTCAAAAATTTCGTTTTTGTTAATTGCGACATTGCTGATGTGGCTGAAAACGTATGTCGTCTACAAAACAAGCTTCAACATTAAAATTGAAAACTTCATGCAAGAGTTTATATTGTTCATCAATCCTTTAAGCTTTTTGCTGTTTATATTCGGAATCGGCCTGTTTTTCAAAGAAAAAAACAGGAACCTGTTTATTATCGGGGCAAGCATCGTCCTGACGTTTGTCTTGCTTGCGAACATGATCTTCTACCGTTTTTACAACGACTTTTTAACGATTCCTGTATTGTTCCAGACGAATAATATGGGTGATTTGGGAAGCAGTATCAACTCTTTGTTTATGCCGACCGATTTGCTCCTCGTCGTCGACATTGCCATTTTAATTTGGCTGTACAAGCGCCAGCCTGCCAAAACAGGCGGAAAGGCGACAAGAAAGGAACGCGCGGCTTACTATCTATTTGTCGCTGCCGTTTTCTTTTTCAATTTAGGGATTTCTGAAACAGAAAGACCGCAGCTTTTGACAAGATCGTTTGACAGGGAAGTTCTTGTGAAGAATATCAGTCTTTACAACTTCCATATCTATGACGGGCTGATCCAGTCAAAGCAATCTGCACAGCGTGCGCTGGCCGACAGCAACAGCCTCACGGAGATTGAAAACTATGTCAACGCAAACCGCACGGACACCAATCATAACCTGGCCGGGATCGCCAAGGGTCGGAATGTGATCCTCGTTTCCCTGGAGTCCACCCAAAGCTTTGTCGTGAACCAAAAGTTAAACGGCAAAGAGATTACGCCTTATTTAAACGACCTGATAAAGAAAAGCTACAGCTTCGAGAATTTCTATCATCAGACAGGCCAAGGCAAAACGGCAGATTCCGAATTCATCGTTGACAACTCTCTCTATCCTCTTGGAAGAGGAGCGGTCTTCTTTACGAATGCAGGAAACGAATATACGGCAATGCCTGAAATATTGAAAAACCACGGCTATTATTCCTCGATTTTCCATGCGAACAACAAAAGCTTCTGGAATCGGGATATTATGTACGATACGTTTAAATACGATAAGTTTTACGATATCAATTCCTATGATGTAAACGAAGAAAACTCAGTGGGCTGGGGACTGAAAGATAAGGAATTCTTTGAACAAACATCAGAGCTGATGAAAGAAATGCCTCAGCCGTTTTATACCCGCCTGATCACGCTGACAAACCATTTTCCGTTTGAGCTGGATGAGGAAGATAAACTGATCGATGAATTTGATTCAAAAAGCCGTACGTTAAACAGATATTTCCCGACCGTCCGCTATCAGGATGAAGCGCTTAAACGATTTATTGAAAAGCTGAAAGAAGACGGCCTCTACGATAATTCTGTTATCGTGTTATACGGTGACCATTACGGGATTTCCGAAAACCATAACGAAGCGATGAGCCAATTCCTCGGCAGAGAAGTAACCCCGTTTGAGGAAGTGCAGCTTCAAAGAGTCCCGCTTGTGATCCACATTCCGGGAGTGACGGATAAAGAGCCGAAAGCCATTGACACCGTCGGCGGCCAAATCGATATTCGGCCGACTGTACTGAACCTTCTCGGAATCGATTCGAGCGATCAGATCCAGTTTGGAAACGACCTGTTTGCCAAAGACAAAACGGAGTTTACAGTGCTTCGCGACGGCAGCTTTATTACGAAAGACAAAGTATACACAGACGGCATATGCTATGATAAATCGACAGGAGAGCCGTCTAAAGATAAAAAAGGCTGTGAGCCGTACATTGAAAAAGCGAAACAGGAGCTTTCATATTCAGATCAAATCATTTATGGCGACTTGCTGAGGTTTTATGACAGCGAGCGCTTAAAAAAGCAATCTGACGCCAAGCCGAAAGACGAGTAAGCTTTTCTTTTGGCGGAGAAAGCTGATGCAGCAGGCCGGATATCGTTCCGGCCTGTTTTTAATGACAAGAGTCCGTCATAAAAATCATGATCCAAGCCGATGCCGGTTATGATATAATTGATAATGATTCTCTTTATCGATATTCAAACCAGAAAGAAGGTATGAAAGGTGAATATGAAAGGAAAGACGCTCGCTGGAGCATGCTTTGTACTATTATTGATCGCAGCATTGACAGCATGCGGCAATCAAACGGAGAGCAAAGATTCGTCTTCTCAATCAAAAAGCGAAGAAACGATTACATACAAGGCTGAAAACGGAACGGTTAAAGTTCCGAAGCATCCGAAACGGGTGGTTGTCATGGCTGACGATTATTTCGGCTATTTCAAGACACTCGGTCTCAATGTAGTGGGTGCCCCTGACAGGGTATTCAAAAATCCTTATTTCAAGGGGAAAACCGAGGGTGTGACAAACATTGGTGAAGGAAATTCCGCTGAAAAGGTTATTCAATTAAAACCGGACCTGATTGTCGTATGGACGACCCAAGGCGCCGATATCGAAAAGCTGGAAAAAATCGCTCCGACGGTCGCTTTGAAATATGACAGCTTGAATAACACTGAACGGCTGAAGGATTTCGCAAAAATGACAGGTACTGAAGATCGAGCGGAGAAATGGCTGGCTGATTGGGACAAAAAAGTTGCCGCGGCAAAATCAAAAATTCAAAAAGCGGTCGGGGACAAAACGGTTTCCATTATGCAAACGAATGGCAAAGAAATCTTTGTATTCGGCGATCAATTCGGAAGGGGAGGAAGCATTGTTTATCAAGATCTCGGCTTAAAGGCGACAAAGCTGACGAAGGAAAAAGCAATCGACGAAGGGCCGGGCTACACGAGCATTTCATTAGAAAAGCTGCCTGAATTCGCCGGAGATTATATATTTATAGGGCCCTGGGAATCAAGCGGAGACGACAGCGCCGTGCTTAATACCTCTATTTGGAAGAACCTTGGCGCGGTCAAAAATCAACATGTCTATAAAATCGACCCTGTCGGCTTCTACTTTTCCGATCCGATTTCATTAGAGGGCCAGCTTGACTTTATTACAGAAAGCTTAGCGAAATAAAGATGAACTTCCGCCTATTTGGGCGGAAGTTTTTTTGCGGGCTGAAACCTTATTGAAAAAGCGTTTTTTAAGCGAACCGGGAGAGTTTTTAAACGAGCCTTCATCATATGCTATTGTGGGAGGGATCATTGATGGCATTCATCAACATCAAACCGGAGTTAAAGCAGAATATGGAAAGATTGTCTAATATCCTGAACATACCCGAACCGCTTTTAATCAGCGCAAACGCGAATGCAGCCGCGGACGAATTTTATTTTCCGGGAGCGTCTTTTCAAGCAGGAAAAAACGTTCCAGCAGCCGAAACATATGAACAGCTGCAATTATTGGTGAATCAATACACACTTGAAGATGAACAGTGGCTGACAAAAACAGTCGTTTACGATTCAGCAGTACTGAAAAAGGAAATTGACAGATTGACGGAGTGCTTTCCGTTTGTTACTTCCCGCATCATCGGTCGCTCAAGCATGGGCCAGCCTATATACGAACTGCTCCTCGGAGCTGAATATGCCGAAAAAAAAACGCATATGAATGCTTCTTTTCATGCCAATGAATGGATCACCACTTCTGTTTTGATGAAATGGCTCAAAGAATATTGTTATCATTTATGTACAGGCCGGTCCGCTTTAGGTTTTTCACCGCTTGACATTTTTTCATCAACAAAGCTTTCCGTCGTGCCGATCGTTAATCCCGACGGGGTTGATCTTGTGCTTAACGGTCCCGGTCATCTTGGGATAGCGCGGGAAGCACTGGATGAGATGAATGAGCATCAACCGGATTTCCGGGAATGGAAAGCCAATATAAACGGAGTGGATTTAAATAATCAGTTTCCGTCTTTTTGGGAGATCGAAAAACAGAGAAAACCGCCCAAATCCCCTTCCTACAGGGACTACCCCGGAGATGAACCGCTGACAGAACCGGAAGCGGCAGCGATGAGGGATTTAATCGCAAACGAGCCGCCTGATCGGCTTGTGGCGCTTCACACACAGGGAGAGGAAATTTATTGGGGATACAAGGGGCTGGAGCCTCCTGAATCAGCCGATGTGATCCAAACATTTGAGCGCCTGAGCGGTTATAAGGGCGTCAGATATATAGACAGCTATGCAGGATTTAGAGATTGGTTTATTCATTTTTTCGGAAGAGAAGGATATACTGTTGAACTCGGCAAAGGAAAAAATCCTTTACCAATGAAACAATTTGACGATATATATTGTAAAAGCAGAGGCATACTTTGGGCATCCTGCTTTTTTGAAAGCTGAAACTTTTCACGGTGAAAATCGTAAATTAGACAGCCAATCATTTATGGAGGGAGAATGGCCGGTTTGAGAGTTTCGTTATGGCTTATTGCCGCTGTGATGACCGTGGCTGCGGCTGGTTGCACACCGCAGCATCAGGAAGGAACGAAAAGCGTTCATCATGAGGAGCCGGAAGGGAAAAAGAAAAGCAGTGCAGCAGTAAAAGATAAAAAAGTGATAGCGCTGAAGGACCGGCACTTTGATGAGGCGGCAGGATGGCTTGATAATGAAACCGTTATATACACCGCAACCGATCCGGTCGCAGGAAGTGAAGTCAAATCATATGATATATTTAAAGGGACGGGCGAAACGATCTACAAGACGGATGACAGGCTGATAGCGGCGGAAGTAAACAGGGAAAAAGGCATGATTCTCATCCAAACCGCCGGAAACGGCTCTGAAATGAAGTTAACTTTGCTTAATTTACAGGGAAAACAGCTGTACACAAAAAAATTTCGCACGCATGAACTGCAAGTGGACTGGAATCGGTTTGACCCTTATCTTTTATACGTCACAACTTTTACGAAAGATTGGAATTATGAATCGCGCCTGATTGATGCGAAAGAACAGCAAACGGAAAAAGACATCGCACAGGCCGCCTTTGTTCATTGGACTTCCGCTGACACTTTTGAATATATCAAATGGAATGAACGGAACCGGGAAAAACCGGCTCCTGTTTATTCCTTCAACACAGCGGACGGACGGGAAAAGAAGCTCGCCGGTGATGCCGTACTGCTCGATGTTCTGGGGGATATGCGGCTGATTGTAGCGCCTTCATCCAGTCATCGCCAGGGCACCTACATATTTTCAGACGTTTCTTCTTCGGAAAAGAAAATTTCTTTCAAATTGCCGCTGTTCTCGGAATATGGCAGCCTGTCACCGATGGAATACAGCTACGACCCTCGGCATGAGCTGTTTTATACGTATCAGCCGAATGAGTCGGGCTCCTTGTATGATCTGATTTCCGTCAGTCTCAAAACCGGCAAACGGGAAGTCATTCGTGAAAAAGTGGAAATGCTTCCGATTACCGTATCTCCTGACGGGGATTATGCATTGTACGGTTATACCCAGGATCAAATCATTTCATTCAACTCAAAAACTGCAGCACCCCTTGTGACAAAAGAAAAGAAAGGAGAATGGACAGTGGCCATAGCAGACGTTACCATCATACCGATCGGTACCGAAACTCCGAGCGTAAGCACGTATGTAGCGGAGATTCAAACCATTTTAGAAGGATTTAAAAAAGAAGGCAAAATCCAATATCAGCTGACACCGATGAATACTTTGATTGAAGGGGAATTAAGCGATTTATTTGAGGTGATTCAGACGATTCACGAAGCGCCTTTCCAAAAAGGCATCCACAGAGTGGCGACGAATATCAGGATTGACGACCGCCGCGACAAGAAAACGACGATGGAAGGCAAGCTTGCAAGCGTCCAGCGTCATTTCAGCCAATAAGAAAAACAGCCTTATTCCGTTATTCCGGAATAAGGCTGTTTTTGTCTAAAGGCACCGGGTTTAGTGGACTGTCGGATACCCGCTGTTAATGATGGTCATGACGGTAAACCATCCAAACACTAAAAAAGCCGCCCCGCCAAATAAGATGCCAAGAACGTTGATTTGTTTAAGAGAACGAAGAACTCCAAGAGCAGATAATATCGTGACTAGACCGAAAATGATCACGAGCAACATCAATATAAACCCCCTTCGTTTGGATCCCCTGCAGTATATTTCCAATTTTATTTTAACCGTTTTCATCAAATTTGTCGAGGACAACATGATTCATTGAAAGTTTCCCACAAAACCTTCATAATGGAACAAAGAAAGATGAATCTGAGGTGAAGAAAATGAAATGGAGAAGAATGCCTTTAGGGCCAATCCAGACGAACGCTTATATTTTATCCCATGATGACGGTACCTGTTTAATAATTGATCCCGGCAGCGAATCAGGGAAACTGAATGCATACATAAAAGAAAACGGTTTGAAGCCTCTTGCAGTATTGCTCACTCACGCTCATTTTGATCATATCGGAGCCGTGGACAATGTCAGACAAGAATGGAACATTCCTGTATACGTACATAAAAATGAAGCTGAATGGCTGACTGATCCTTCATTAAATGGTTCAGCGTTGCTTACGGGACAGACGATCACAGCAGAAAAAGCAGATCATCTGATCGAAGAAGAGGGGGATCTTAAAATCGGCTCTTTTATGCTCCGCATGCTCTTTACGCCTGGACATTCTCCGGGCAGCGTCTCGTATTATGCGGAAGAAGAAACCTGATCGTTTCCGGGGATGTTTTATTTAAAGGGGGAGTCGGGCGTACAGACCTGCCGGGAGGAAATCAAAAGGTGCTGATGGACAGTATTCATCAAAAACTGCTGACGCTTCCGGAAGAGACGCTTGTGTTAAGCGGTCACGGCCCCGAGACGGACATTGCGACAGAACAGGAACAAAACCCGTTCATCAACGGATTTACTTTGTAAAACATAAAAAAGACGATCCTGATGGATCGTCTTTTTTAATGGCCTCCCTGCCCGGGAACCATAATAAACACAGAATAATATGTAAATGCGGCAAAAAAGACTGTCAAGTAAGCACCGAAAATATAAATGTACATCCGCTCGGTCAAGTTGAGATACGATAAGAACACAAAAAATACAGTTTGACCGAAGAACAGCAGTGATGCATCTTTCATATTTCCTAAATAAAACATGACCGCAAAGATACCTGTCCAGAATCCTAACACACGGAACATGCGATTCATTTATATCCCTCCCAAAAAGCCCCTTTGATTTTATTATAAGCCAATTTATCTTGAAATGTAAACATTTTCATTTTGGGAAAATCAATTCATTTTTTACAATTTTGTGATAAGCATTTTTAAAAAATCACCTGTCACGTGTTTAAACGGAAAATATCACGGGTACTAAAACATACAAAGACAAAGTCAGTACATTTTAAGGAGGAATCATTCATGGAAGAGCTGACCTTTTATTCATACCCGAGCTGCACATCATGCCGGAAAACGAAACATTGGCTGAAAGCGAACCAGGTTGATTTTACAGAGCGGCATCTTTTCAGGGAAACGCCGAATCAGGACGAGCTGAAACATATTTTGTCTCTCACGACCGAAGGAATTGATGAGATATTGGCGACAAGAAGCCAGGCATTTAAAGAGTTAAATCTTGATATCGAAGAATTAACGGTCAGCGAAGTGCTGGAATTGTTAATTCAAAAACCAAAGCTGCTGAGACGCCCGATTATCGTAAACGGCGATAAGCTGGTTGTCGGATATAATCCCGGCGAACTCTTAAAATTAAAAAAACACACCTTACACCGTTCTGTTTCCTGAAAAAAACGAAGATTGCTGACACATTGCATGTTCAGCATATCTTCGTTTTTTCGCCTGTGTAACTGGGCTAGCTGGATTCGAACCAGCGCGTCACGGAGTCAAAGTCCGTTGCCTTACCGCTTGGCTATAGCCCAATGCGCTTACGTATAGTGTAGACAATCGATTTCGTTTTATACATAGTGATCAAAATGTTGGTCATATAGCCGATTGATTTTAAAGGAAAACAATGAGGAGGATTGACATGGAAAACAAGCATGCAGCCCTTTATGAGTATTTGGTCAAACAGGCGGACAGAATCACCGATGAATGGCTGTCCCGAACAGCGTCTGAAAAAGAAAAAACGGCACAGCAATATAAGGACTTTATACTGGCTGTTTCAAGGGTATTTGCCAAGGATGAACAGGCGCTATGCTGGGATAAAGCTTCCGGATGCGCCAAGGAAATTGCCTACGACAGGGCTGTCAGCCAAATTCCGGTGACTGAAAGCATAAAGGGGTTTAAAGTGTGCCGTGAACTTTTAATAGATGAAATCGAGCATTTTTCAGATAAACATGCACCGGACTGTTCGAAAAAAGACTTTTTTATCTGGAATAAACAGCTTCACTCAATGATGGATGAGGTTATTGAACAGTTTATTCTTGAATATGAGCATACGACAAAGAGACAATTGAAGGCGCAGACCGAGATGATACGCGAACTGAGCGCACCTGTTATACCGGTATCAGAAAACATCGGTGTGCTGCCGCTCATTGGCGAAATTGATACTCACAGGGCAACGGTGATCATTGAATCTGCGCTTAAGCAGTGTGCTGAGCTTCATCTCTCGCATCTGTTTATTGATATTTCCGGTGTTCCTGTCGTCGATACGATGGTTGCCTACCAGTTGTTCAAAGTCGTAGACAGCACAAAACTACTTGGCGTTGAGACGGTTCTTTCGGGCTTGAGACCGGAGATTGCCCAAACAGTTGTGAAGCTTGGGATGGATTTTTCGCATATTAACACAGAACAGAGCCTTGCTAAGGCGCTTTGCAATAAAGGCTTTTGCATCCGTGAAAACGGCAAGGCTGAAGAGAAGGTTTAAATTTCTCATTTCAGCAGTTGGAAGCTGAATAAAATAGTCAAATCGGTATTCGGAAATTCCGTTTTTGCTTCGTATTCAGCTTGATTTGCGATTTTTAAGGATTTGATGCTTCCGATGTTTTTCGTATAAACTGCGCTTAGAAAGGAGGCGCAATGGTTTGTACACGATTGAATCATTAAGCGGAAGATTAATTGACGAGGCATATAGAATGAAGGCGTCAGACATTCATATTGTTCCCGGTGAAAAGGAGGCGGTGGTCCGCTTCAGGATTGATGATGAACTTTTTCAAAAAGACAGATTAACGAGAAATGAGTGCTCAAGGCTCATTTCTCACTTTAAATTCCTTTCTTCGATGGATATTGGGGAAAGACGGCTGCCGCAAAGCGGAGCTTTAACTCTTTATATCAACCGTCAGCCCGTTCATTTAAGAATGTCTACTCTGCCCACCATCCATGATGAAAGCTTGGTCATCAGGCTTCTTCCCAAGATGAGCAGCAAGCCGCTCACAAAGCTCTCATTGTTTCCGAGTGCAACATTCAAGCTGCTGTCTTTTCTGAAGCATTCCCACGGATTAATTCTGTTCACCGGTCCGACAGGCTCGGGGAAAACGACAACACTCTATTCTTTAATTGAATACGCTAAGCGGCATTTTAAGCGAAATATCATTACCTTGGAAGACCCTGTTGAATCAAGAAGCGAAAACATTTTGCAAGTGCAAGTAAACGAAAAAGCTGGCATGACTTATTCTGCGGGGTTGAAGGCGGTGCTTCGCCACGATCCGGACATGATCATCCTCGGGGAAATTCGCGATGCCGAAACAGCCCAAATCGCAGTCAGGGCAGCTTTGACAGGACACCTTGTTTTATCGAGCATGCATGCGAAAAATGCCAAAGGCGCAATATACAGGCTGCTCGAGTTCGGCGTTGATATGACAGAAATTGAACAAACACTGGTCGCAATCAGCGCCCAGCGCCTCGTCGGTCTCGTCTGCCCGTTTTGCGGCGACAGCTGCTCTTTATATTGCAGATTGTCGAGGCCTGTGAGAAGAGCAAGCGTCTTCGAGCTTTTGTACGGAAAAAGCCTCAATCTCTGCATCGAAGAAGCAAAAGGCAGGTGCGGTGACATAAAAACAGAAACATTGAAAACGCTGATCCAGAAGGGAATAGCACTCGGATATCTGCCGTCGAATACTTATGAACGCTGGATAGGCCATGAAGATTAAAATGAAGTGGCCCGTCCGGGAACAGGCGGACATTCTGAAAAAACTCGGAGACATGATGAAGAGCGGATATACGATTTTGGATGCTTTAAGTATGCTGAAACTGCAATTGAATGAAAGGCGAAGAGCAGATCTGACATTTGCGATGGAGAAGCTGACAGAAGGGCGACCTGTGTTTCAAGTGCTTGAAATGATTTCATTTCATAAGGATGCTGTTACCATTGTTTACTTTGCCGAACAGCACGGGAATTTGCCATATGCCTTTCGGCAGAGCGGAGAGCTGCTTCACCGCAAGATCGCTCAAACCGAAAAACTAAAGAAAGCCGCCAGATATCCCTTGTTTTTAGTTTTAACGGTCTGCGTCATTATCTCTATTATGAAATCGGCAATCATCCCGCAATTTTCCGCGATCTATGAATCAATGAACGTTGAAACGTCTTTTGCAACGACCCTCATCTTTTCGGTTTTTGATCATTTTTATCTTTTTATCGCAGGAATGATGTTGATTGCCGCCGCTTTATCCCTCTATTATCTGTGTTCATTTCGCCATAAACCTCCAGAAGACAAAATGACCTTTCTCATTAGAATCCCCTTGCTGGGCCAAACCTTCAAACTATTCAACAGTTATTTTTTATCGCTCCAATTGAGCAATCTTTTGCAAGCTGGTCTGTCTGTATATGACAGTTTAAAAGCATTTGAAAGCCAGCCGTTTTTATCATTTCATAAAAATGAAGCGAAGCGCCTGATCGAGCGGCTGAAACAAGGGGAGAGTCTGGAGCAGATGCTGGCCGGGCATCCGTTTTATGAAAATGATCTGGCGAAGGCTGTTGCTCACGGCCAATTAAACGGACACTTATACAGAGAGCTGTATTCATACAGTCAATTTTTGATTGAACGGCTTGAACGGAAAGCAGAAAAATGGACAGGTTTGATCCAGCCATTGATTTACGGGCTAACAGCGGCGATGATATTAATTCTTTATTTGTCTATGCTTTTGCCAATGTATCAAATGATGAACCAGTTATAAGGAGGACGGAACTGTGAATGAAAAGGGATTTACACTGATAGAAATGTTAGTCGTCATGCTCGTCATCTCCATCCTGCTGTTGATCACCATACCGAATGTGACCAAGCATAATCAAAGTATTCAAAAGAAAGGATGCGAAGGGTTAATTAATATGGTTCAAGCGCAAATCACGGCTTATCAAATGGATCATGACGGGAAAACGCCGAGTAGGGCGGACCTTGAATCTGAAGGTTACGTGAAGAAGAACTTAAAGTGCCCGAATGGGAAAGCAATTAAAATTTCAAACGGCAAAGCACAGGCTGATTGACGGTTATGAATCAAAAAGGATTTACGCTTTTGGAAAGCCTAACTGTATTGATGATCGGTTCCATTATGCTCTCTCTTCTCTTTGCCGCACTGCCTCCCGCTTATGAAAAAAGAGTTGTTCAGCACTTTGTCTCACAGCTTGAAGAGGATTTGCTTTACGCACAGCAGACAGCTCTCGTCCGCCATGCGACGGTTAAGGTGCAGTTTGATTTTGCCGGCTGCCGCTATATTATTAAGCATACGGACGAAGTCTCATCGCCTAAGCTGGTCAGGACATACAGTTGCCATATTGTGTTCAAAAAAGCGACGCTCAAGCGAACTCTTACTTTTAACCCAAGCGGAGTTCCGAATCAAGGGGGGAAAATCGTGATCGATACACAGCACACCTCTTTTGCACTGACGATCTATTTAGGAAGCGGAAAGATTAATGTGCAAAAAAAATAGAGGCTTTACAACAGTTGAAGCTGTTTCCGCATTCGGCATTTGGGTCATGATCACCATGTTATTGATTCCTATGGTTCATCAGCTGTCTTTGCAGCGCGGGGCATCTGAAAAAGAAGAAGAGGCATATCGCATATTGGATGAAAAGATCAGCCGCTACACACTGACCGGACGGTTTCAGCCTAAAGAAACTGTGCTTTACCGAAACACATCTTACTTTATTGAATGGAAGGAGCAGGGAGATGATTATGAAGTATGCATCTCCATTAAAAAAAGAGACAGTCAAAGGCGTTGCTTCACCATTTTGCGGTCAAAAGGGATTTACCCTTCTTAATGTACTGGTTTCCTTAATGGTGTATATGTTCATTGCAGGAACGATGGCCTCGATATTTCATCTGTTTTTATCCCCGGAAAGAAACGGTGCGGATATTCACCCGCGCGAATGGACGATTACTGCCGAGCAAATATTGAAGGAGTGCAGGAACTCGGTTGATATAAGAGCGGGCGACGATCATCAGTCATTGGAAATGACAAATCGCCAAGGTGCCGCCGTTCGCTATGAGAAATATCAGACAGTTATCCGAAAAAGAGTCAATGGAAAAGGTCATGTGCCGCTTTTGCAACATGTCAAACACATGAGGTTTGTGATTGAAGATCATCTGCTGATCCTTGAAGCGACAAGTTTAAGCGGCAAGTCATACCGTAAGTCCATTCCGCTCTATCATATGTAAAAGGTGATCACGTGAAAAATTCAAAAGGATTCATTTATCCGGCTGCTGTTTTCACAGCTGTGATTTGCATGCTCTGCGCGGGTCATTCAGCCGTTTTATTAACGAATCAACGAATGTTTGCACAGCAAACAAAAGAATTTCATATTCAGCAAAACCTTCTCCAAAATGGAATGCTCCATGCCTTGTCTCATATTCACGAAGAGACAAAAGAGAAAATTCAAAAACAGCATGGCTTGATATCGTATACTGTCAATCCGGCTCATCAGCGGCTCAAGCGAGTGAAGATAGAGGTAACGACAGCTTCCGGCACAGGAACGAGCGCTGAATTTCAATATGATTTGAGCACTAAGAAAATCACACAGTGGAAAGAATATTAAAAATTGTGTGTCGGAATCATGAAGAATGTATAAAAAAAGATTCGTATGACAACACTTCAACTGACAGAACTCCCCAAGAGGTGATGTGATGAAAACGAACGATTATGTTAAATATATGACGGAACAGCTCGTAAAATATATGGACACGCCTAAGCAGGAAAGAAAAGAAATGAAAGAAAAACGTAAAGAATCAAAGCCGCCGTCCAGGATATATCAATGGTTCGGCATTCTTCCTCTTGGCTGTATCATGTTTTTTAAAAGGCATAAATAAAGACAAGCCGCTTTCTACTGCAAAGCGGCTTATTTATATTCTTCTACAACGACGACTTTGTTGATTTTGTGTGTCGCAGGTTCAAATGAAATTGTAACAAATACTCCGAAATTTTTATTTCCTTCACTCAATGTGACATGGTATTGTTTGACCGCTTCATCCGCCCGCTTTCGATCCCATACTTTTTTCGTGAGACGCACTTCTGCTTCCGGATACCTCTTTTTTGCTTCCTCAACCGCTTTTTCTTCCCACTTAGACATGCGGGCTGTTTCGTAAGCTGCCGCATGGGCATTGAGCGGCCCAATGCTTGCAAGCAGTAAAAAAGAGCATAACATAGCATTTTTCAGCACGGGGCATCATCCTTTCTATCCTATTTTTTCCTTGTCAACAGTGTTTATACAAAAATGAAGAAGAAATTATGTACTTTATAAAGAACTTCAAACTTTTCAAAAAGATGAGAATTTGAGAGATTTTTTGAGGAATTAAACGAAAACGTTCTGTAAAACGAACTTAATCGACTATTTTGATAGTTTTCAAATGGCACATTTGTTCTTTATACTCTAACTATCAAGTTCTTTAAAACGAACGAGCGAAAAATGCCATTACATACTCGCTAGGAGGGTAGTCATGATCCGATTATCTCGAACTAGGAGATCCCGAAAAAGAGCCGGAAAAAACATCATCGTTTTTCAAACGCTGCTGATCATTTATCTTTTAATTGGATTGGGGAGTCAGCTGTCACAGCATACAAACGCATCATTTCACGATGTGGAAACATACAGCATGACAATGAAAGCGGCCTCTTCATTTCCTCAAGATGGGAAACAGTGGGACGGGAGCAATTTGAAGCTTCAAAAACAGACAAAGACGAAAGGAACGGTCTGTGCACCGCTGACATTGTTTGCAGAATATAAAAACCGCGGCAGCCAAATCGCCGACTCTGAATGGAAGTGGGAGTTGCATAAACTCGGTAATGCCAAAAAACCGTTAGAGGACGGGACTGTGATCGATAAAGGCGCGTTCAAAAAAGAAGCCGAAAAGAACATCTACCGGATAGAGTCAAAGCGGGCGGCAAAAGGAGGGCTCTACGCATTTAAATTGATTAAGCCTGAAGGCCATCCCGATGTGAAAAAGGGCAAACCTTTTATTTGGTCAAATGTGATGAAGCTTCAAGACTGTAAAGAAGAAACACCGAAGCCGCATAAAAAAGCATCAGAAAAGCCGAAGCAAACAGAACAGACAGAAACACGGGAAAAGTCTGAACAGGACATAGAGAAAACACCAAAGAGCAGTGAATCCGTAGATAAAGAAAATAGAAAAGAAGAAAATTCATTAGAAAGCGGGGAAGCGTCATGAAACATGTGATCAAATGGGTCAGCAATATCTTATATGTGATTATTTTCACACTTATCATCGCCGCGGTCATCGTCGTAATTTCGACAAAGTCGTCCGGCGGAGAGCCGCAGCTCTTCGGCTATCAATTGAAAACGGTTTTATCCGGTTCGATGGAGCCGGAGTTTAAAACAGGTTCTGTGATAGCCGTTCAAAAGATTGAAAATCCCGGGTCTTTGAAAAAGGGAGATATCATTACATTCATGCAAGACGAAAACACCATGGTTACCCACCGAATTATCGGTATAACAAAAAATAAATCAAACCTCATGTTTAAAACAAAGGGTGACAATAACCAAAACCCTGATTCCGATCCGGTGCTGGCGGAAAATGTTGTCGCTAAGTATTCGGGCATTACGGTTCCGTATGCCGGGTATTTGCTGGATTTTGCAAGTAAACCGATCGGCACAGCTATATTGCTGATCGTGCCGGGACTCTTGTTGATTCTTTATGCAGTGATTACTGTATCCGCGGCTTTAAGAGAGATTGACCAAAAAACTAAAGCAATTGAAGCCGCCGGGAAAGATCAATCAGTTTCCATGTAATCTTCGTTGGTCACCTGAACATTCAGGTCTCCATATATACAGATTTTCTTATTATAAAAGGAGGAGTTATCAATGGGTACAAAGAAAAAACTCGGATTAGGCGTTGCGTCTGCTGCGCTTGGACTGGCATTAGTAGGAGGAGGAACTTGGGCTGCGTTTAACGACATCGAAACAACTCAAGCAACTTATGCAGCAGGTACACTTGACCTGAATGCGAAAGATACATCTGCAAGAGTGAACTTGTCCAACTTAAAACCTGGCGACAAATTCACTAAAGATTTCGAATTCAAAAATGACGGATCACTTGCGATTAAAGAAGTGCTGATGAAGGTTGGCTACAGCAATTTCGTTGACGGAAACGCGAAAAACGGCGGAAAAAGCACAGCGGAAGACTTCCTGAAACAATTTAAAGTCAGCGTTCTGACTGTCGGAGTTGAAGGCGGAAACGGCTATCCTAAAAACATCATTTTAGATGAAGCCAACCTTTATGATCTGTACAATATGTCCGCGAAAAAAGATAAGGCCGCGTACGAAAAAGTGAAGAAAGCAATCGAGCCAGAGTTCCTGCATGACAATGGCAAAATCAATGTAGCGACAATCAACGGAAAAACGGCGCCTGAATACGACGGCATTCCGAAAGATCCATATGACTTTGACAAAGTTCAATTGGTGATTGAGTTCGTCAATGACAAAACAACAGACGCCAGCGGCAGAATGGTACAGAACAAATATCAAGGAGATTCTGTGCAGCTTGACTTCTCATTCGAAGGTACTCAATGGAACGGCTTGACAATCGACGGCAAAAAACATGCCGATGAAAAAGGTTATGTAAAAGAGAACGAAAGAGCGCACAGTGAAGATAAATAATGGTGCAATTTAAAAAACGGATCTGTATGATCCGTTTTTTTATGTTCATGAGGAATCGGCTTATTCAGCGTAAAAAATGCCAAAGGGAGTAAGATATGTTTCCCTTACTCCTTTTCCTGTCTTTTCTTCCACTTTTGATAATCTAAAAATTCTCGAAATTGTTTTTTAGAAACCCCTGATGCCATAGCGTCACGAACTAGATTTTCCCATTCACTATCTAATTGACCATCGTATTCGGTTTCATCTTTCTCATTGAGCAGGGTATGAACCGAGACGTCCAGAACAGCGGAGACTTTTTCTAGAAATTGAATGGAGGGGTTTGTTTGCAAGTTTCTTTCTATTGAACTTAAATAAGACTTCGCTACCCCAGCCTTTTCAGCTAGTTCAGATAGTGAGTAGCCTTTTTCTTTTCGATATTGTTTAATACGCTGGCCAATCAATGTCATCACCTTCCTTTCGATATTATAGCACATTCAGAAAGGATTTATTGAATGACTTCTTTCAATTGATGCGGAAGGTTTTGAAGACTTCTTACCCAAATTGAGAAAAATACGTATATCCTCTGGACTAATGCCTTGTTCAAGAGCGTGTTTAATCAGTTCTGTCCACTCCTCATCCAATTCTTCTTTCTCATTTTTATCTTTATTCATACATTTCCCCCCCAAAATACTTCATTATGTATTTCAGACAACCGTATTGTGATAAACAAAGATAAACCCCGAGACTCAACACTTTACCAAGCTTGTCCAAATGGTGTTACGAAAGTTCCTCCTATCTCTTTAGTTCTATTATAAGTCCAGCTCACTGAATAAAAACAAGAATGTTGTCGAATCGGAAAAATTATCCTGAATTTTTTTTGTGCAAATAAAATAATCCCCCGTTTTGAACTTTAATATCGATTTTAGGCTCGTAAAGCGTTTGGAGAGCCTTTTTCTCAATTTCGTATTCCTCCGGTTTTTCTTCAGTATCCTCGTAAAATTGGTTTAAAAGTGACAGGTCGTTATTCCAGCGTTTCAGGGAAGCTTCAGCCCAATCAAGCGGCTCGCTTCTGGCCGCCTGTTCGATATAGCGCTCAAGCCGTTTAATGCCGCTTTCCGGCTTAATCAACGGCGACATCGTGTAGCAGTAGTCAGAGATCTGTGAAGAGAGATCTCGGGCCTCCATTTGTTCTTGAAACGATTCGACCAGCTGACCGCTGATTAAATGAAGGCCGAGAGACAGAAGCTTATCTTTTTTCATGTCGGATTGGTACGAGATCGTCACATTCATGCCGAGCCACGGTTCCAGGGAAATATGGGCTCCATCGGAACGGATTTTCTCATAAAGGCGAATAAATTTGCCGTTTTTTTGCACGGCCTGGAAAATTTGAAAAAGTCTTGGTGATCCAAAATGAATAAACTCACCTTCGATATCGGAAGGGGCCTCGTCTTCATTCGTGATCAGCGTGATTTTCATCGGATTAGGTTCTCCGCCCGTCTTTTCGAGCCAGTGCCAGTAAAACGGCCTGTTCATAATCTGTTTATCGACTTCAACCGTCAGCTGCACAGTCATATGGCCTGAACTTTTGTCGGTGATCGTGCAGCCGTTTGCGATGAAAAAGCGTTCTAAAAACAGGTATATTTCTTCCTGACGCATTTGATTTTAGCCTCCGATCTGTTCTTGGTTTGAAACGGCTTCATTTCCGTATGAAATGAAAGAGGTTAAGTTTTCCATTTTAATCTTCATTTCCTCGTCTGTCGCGGAGTAAAAGAGAATGTCATGAAGGTGGTCTTCAAAATTGCCGACCTCGATTTTTGTTAAAATATCATCCAAGTCTCCGACGACTTTTTCGAACAAATGGATCTTTTCATAGAGAAGTTTTAAAATATGCTCTTCTACGGTATGCTTTGTTGCCATGTTGTAAATGTAAACATCGCGTTCCTGGCCGAGCCGGTGAATCCGGCCGATCCTTTGTTCGAGACGCATCGGGTTCCACGGAAGGTCATAGTTGATGATTTTATTGCAAAATTGAAGGTTGATCCCTTCACCGCCTGCTTCAGTCGCGATCAGAACTTGAACTTTGCCCCTGAACAAATCTTTCATCCAGTCTTTCTTTCCTCTTTTAAATCCGCCTCTGAACGGTACAGAACTGATGCCGTTCTGCTGGAGGAACCATTGCAGATAAATCTGCGTCGCCCTGTATTCAGTAAAGATGATGACTTTGTCATCGAGTTCTTGAATGAGCTCAACAACTTTCAGCGCTTTTGAATTTTGCGCGACCTCGTTGACCTTTTCGATCAAATGGTGGATGACAGGTTCGGAGATCACCGGCGCTTCGCGATCCTTTCGGTCAAGCATGTTTTTCAGCGTCATATAGACAGCTTCTCTGCTTGAACAGCATTCGCGCTCCAATGTCATGATTGAGAACATGCTTGATGAATGCTGATGACTTGTCTTCAGCTTTTTAATCTCGTCATACAAAGCCTGTTCTGTAGGAGAAAAGGAAATGGGCACGGTTTCGACATGGCGCTTCGTCCAGGTGATGCCGGTATCATGCCGTCTGTTTCTGATCATGACTTTATTGATAAGGGACTTTAAGCGTTCATGCGCTTCAGCTGAATTGATCTGTTTTGTATAATCTTTGTTGAAGTTGCTTTCATTTCCCAAGTGTCCGGGTTTTAGCAGGGAAACGAGATTAAATATTTCGTCGATCTTGTTTTGGATGGGCGTCGCCGTCAGCATCAGGCAATATTTTTTCTTTAAGCTGCGGACAAACTCGTAATTTTTTGTTTTATTGTTTTTCAGTTTGTGAGCCTCATCAATAATCACCACATCATACTGGATCGACAAAACCGTCTCCCTGTGCGGCGACCGCTTTGCCGTGTCAAGGGAGGAGACGACAACATCGCACTGCTCCCAGACATAGCTTTTTTTCTGTTCCACGGCCGGAATTAAAAACTTTTCCCGCAGCTCCTTCACCCATTGCGAGACGAGCGAGGCGGGGACGAGGATTAAGATTTTCTTGGCCAGCCCGCGAATCATGTATTCTTTTAATATCAGCCCAGCCTCGACCGTTTTGCCGAGGCCCACTTCATCCGCCAAGATGGCTTTTCCGTTCATCTGCTCGACTACCTTCCGGGCGACTTCGAGCTGATGGGGAAGCGGGGTGAAGCCTGGGAGGTGATAAGGGGCCTGCAAGCCTTCAAACGTCGGAATCGCAAGCCTTTTCTGCACTTCACAGGAAAGCTTGTAAAGCTCCCAATTCGCCCATGGTCCGTCTTCATCAAGGTGCTTTTTGAACTGTTCCGGCCACTCGTTGTCGAAATGAATGTCTGGTCTCATCACTAATGCCGCCTTTCTCTTCTGAGATTCAAATGTTCTTTTTTAAAAGAAAATCTTGCGTGAAAAAAACGGATTTTACTAACAAATAAACAAAACACGAACATTCTTATTTTAAAATAATAAATTGTTAATGATTTTTCCTGTTGCCCAATTGTTGTGATGATGGTAGGATATTTGTAGATCATCAGTAAAAAAATCATAAGCTTTATATAGTATGTCCATGAAAAGAAATGAATATGAGCGAATGACAGCAAGGGGAGAGACCGATAGCGGGAAACCTTAAAGCGGCGCCGAAGGAGCAAGCTGGGGAAACAGTGAATCTCTCAGGCAAAAGAACTCTTGCTTGACGCAACTCTGGAGAGAGTTTGTATCATATGATGTTTTAACAAACCACCAAAGGGGACATCTTTGCTTTTGATGCAAAGTAAACTTTCAGGTGCCAGGACAGAGAGCCTCAGAACTGACAAAGGGGCTTCTCTGTCCTTTTTTGTGCCGTCCAAAGCGGCGGAACCATCCAGGTGATGTTGGAATCTTTCTTGTTTTCTGATGATTGGCAAACTTGTTTTTAGTTTGAAAAGCGAAGGGGGAAGCAGAATGCTTAAACGAACGCCTTTATTTGACCTTTATAAGGAATATGGCGGAAAAACGATTGATTTTGGCGGCTGGGAACTGCCTGTTCAATTTTCTTCAATTAAAGAGGAGCATGAAGCCGTCAGGACGAAAGCGGGGCTTTTTGACGTCTCACACATGGGGGAGGTCGAAATCACAGGAACAGACAGCCTTCCGTTTTTGCAAAAACTGTTGACAAACGATGTTTCGATACTGAAAGAAGGCGGTGCCCAGTATACGGCCATGTGCTATGAAAACGGCGGAACGATCGACGATCTCCTCGTCTATAAAAAAGCGGCCAATGTTTACATGCTCGTCATTAACGCAGCCAATATCGACAAGGACGTCGATTGGATGAACAAGCACCAAGAAGGAGACGTTTCGGTTCGAAACGTGTCTGACGAGATTGCGCTGCTTGCCCTTCAAGGACCGAAGGCCGAATCGATTTTAAAACAGGTCGCAGATAGCGATCTTGCCGGGTTAAAGCCGTTTACGTTCAGGGATGATGCGGCGATCGGCAGCGTGCAGGCGCTTGTGTCCAGAACGGGATACACGGGAGAGGACGGCTTTGAGATTTACTGCCGGAGTGAAGATGCAGCCTACATTTGGAAGCTGCTTCTTGAAACGGGCAAGGATTCGGGATTAGTGCCGTGCGGCCTCGGGGCCAGGGATACGCTGAGGTTTGAAGCGAAGCTGCCGCTGTACGGACAGGAGCTCTCAAAAGATATTACACCGATCGAAGCCGGCATCGGATTCGCCGTCAAAACAAACAAAGCCTCGGACTTCTTCGGAAAAGCCGTCCTGGCAAGCCAAAAGGAACATGGAGCGGACAGAAAGCTCGTCGGCCTTGAAATGATCGATAAAGGCATTCCAAGGCACGGCTACGCCGTCTATTATCAAGGCGAACAAGCAGGCGAGGTGACAACCGGCACACAGTCGCCGACCTTAAAGAAAAACGTCGGCCTCGCATTGCTGAAAAAAGAAGCCTGCGCCCTCGACACCGTCGTTGAAGTGGAAATCAGAAATAAGCGCTTGAAAGCCAAAATCGTGAAAACCCCATTTTACAAACGGCAGCCGTAAGTTTGCCAAGGCCGTGAAAGGAGACTGAAGATGAAGCACCGTTACCTGCCAGCTACAGATCAGGATAAAAAAGAAATGCTTGAGGCAATTGGAGTCGAGAAGATCGAAGAGCTATTCTCCGATATACCCGAAAGCGTTAAATTTAAAGGGGAATACCAAATTAAAAAGGCAAAGTCCGAGACTGAGCTCACAAAAGAGCTGACGAAACTCGCGGCTAAAAATAAAGATACAGTGATGCACGCCTCTTTTTTGGGAGCGGGCGTATACGATCATTACCAGCCCGTCATCGTGGACCACGTGATTTCGCGGTCGGAATTTTACACGGCTTATACACCGTATCAGCCTGAAATTTCTCAAGGGGAGCTCCAGGCGATCTTTGAATTTCAAACGATGATTTGCGAGCTGACGGGCATGGATATCAGCAACTCGTCGATGTATGACGGGGGAACGGCATTAGCCGAAGCGGCAATGCTTGCTTCAGGACATACAAAAAAGAAAAAAATCGTCGTTTCGGAAACCGTCCATCCCGAATCGCGCGAGGTTTTAGTAACGTATGCGAAAGGACAGTACATCGACGTGGTAGAAGTCCCTGCCAAAAACGGAACAACAGATCTTGCGGCTCTTGATGAAGCCGTCTGCGAAGATACAGCAGCAGTGATCGTCCAATACCCTAACTTTTTCGGGCGAATTGAGCCGCTGAAAGACATTGAACCGATCGCCCATAAAGGGAAAAGCATGTTCATCGTGTCCGCCAATCCGCTGGCTCTCGGGCTTTTAACACCGCCCGGGGCACTGGGAGCTGACATCGTTGTCGGGGATGCCCAGCCGTTCGGAATACCGGCCGCTTTCGGCGGGCCGCACTGTGGATTCTTTGCCGTCACGAAAAAATTGATGAGAAAAGTGCCTGGCCGTCTCGTCGGTCAGACGGAAGATGAAAACGGGAAAAGGGGATTCGTTCTCACCTTGCAGGCGCGCGAGCAGCATATCAGACGGGATAAAGCAACATCAAATATATGCTCCAACCAGGCGCTCAATGCGCTTGCCGCATCAGTCGCCATGACGGCGCTCGGCAAAAAAGGCGTCAAGGAAATCGCATGGCAGAACCTGCAAAAAGCGGCTTACGCAAAAGAAGCAGCTAAACGGGCCGGTCTTGAAGTCGTGTTTGACGGGCCGATGTTCAATGAGTTTGTCGTCAGGCTCAATGAACCTGTCGAAAAAGCGAATGAACGCCTGCTTGAGAAAAATATTATCGGAGGCTACGATCTCGGCGCTTCATATCGGGATTTAAAACAGCACATGCTGATCGCCGTGACAGAGCTCAGAACAAGAGAGGAAATCGATACACTCATGAATGAATTGGGGGATCGCCATGAATAATCAGGATCAATCGCTTATTTTTGAAGTATCAAAAGAAGGGCGGGTCGGCTACAGCCTTCCTGAGCTTGACGTCCCTGAAACAGATGTGACAGACGTCCTTGACGAAGCGTATCTCAGAGATGAACCGGCAGATCTCCCCGAAGTGTCTGAGCTTGATATTATGCGCCATTATACGGCTTTATCAAGGCGCAACCACGGAGTGGATTCGGGCTTTTATCCGCTCGGTTCATGCACGATGAAGTACAACCCGAAGATTAACGAAAAAATCGCGAGAATCCCAGGACTTTCTGCGATCCATCCGCTCCAGGATGAACGGACCGTGCAGGGTGCGCTGGAGCTCTTGTACGACTTGAGCGAGCATTTGGAAGAGATCACGGGGATGGATGAGGTCACCCTTCAGCCGGCTGCGGGTGCGCACGGCGAGTGGACCGGGCTGATGATGATCCGCGCGTTCCATGAGGCAAACGGCGATCATAAAAGGACGAAGGTCATTGTACCTGATTCGGCCCACGGTACAAACCCGGCGTCTGCGACTGTTGCCGGATTTGAAACGGTCACCGTCAAATCGAATGACGACGGTCTTGTTGATCTCGAAGATTTAAAGCGTGTCGTAGATGAAGAAACAGCCGCGTTAATGCTGACTAATACAAATACGCTCGGCCTTTTTGAAGAAAATATTTTAGAAATGGCTGAAATCGTCCATAAAGCCGGAGGAAAGCTGTACTATGACGGAGCGAACCTGAACGCCGTTCTCAGCAAAGCAAGGCCGGGTGACATGGGATTTGACGTCGTCCATTTGAACCTTCACAAAACCTTTACAGGACCGCATGGAGGCGGAGGACCTGGATCAGGCCCTGTCGGCGTCAAGAAGGAATTGATTCCGTATTTGCCGAAGCCGGTGCTGGTGAAAAAAGACGGCCGTTATACCTTTGACCATGACCGTCCGCATTCGATCGGCAGGGTGAAACCTTACTACGGAAACTTCGGCATCAATGTGAGAGCTTATACGTACATTCGTTCAATGGGGCCGGACGGGCTCAAAGAAGTAACGGAAAACGCCGTTTTAAATGCGAATTATATGATGAGAAAGCTTGCTCCATACTACGATCTGCCGTTTGACCGGCACTGTAAGCACGAATTTGTGCTGTCGGGAAGGCGCCAGAAAAAGCTGGGAGTCAGGACGCTTGACATCGCAAAGCGGCTTTTGGACTTCGGCTTCCATCCGCCGACTATCTATTTCCCGCTCAATGTCGAGGAATGCATCATGATTGAACCGACAGAAACAGAGTCTAAAGAAACGCTCGATGCGTTTATCGATACGATGATCCAGATTGCAAAAGAAGCGGAGGAAACGCCTGAAGTCGTTCAGGAAGCACCGCATTCAACCGTTGTGAAACGCATGGATGAAACAAAAGCTGCGCGGAAGCCCGTGCTGCGTTATGAAAAATGATAAGAAGCCGGCGGATCGATTTCGCCGGTTTTTTTGTAAAAAAAACATCTTTATGTAAACGGTTTATGTACTGAATGATAAGGATTTCTCTCGTATTAAATAGTAAATTCATCAAATTTAAAATTAAAAATAAAAATTACATTGTAAAACGTGATAGTTTCAATGTTTTTATCAAATATAATGGTTTAATTTTCCTTAAAAGAAGAGGATTATGGAGTATTTAAAAGGATTCACAAGGGTAGAGAGTGACAACGATGAATATGAAGGTTTGATACAAAATGACAGCGAATATGCCGTTTGTCTCATATGTTACATAAATGTTACGGTATATTAGATTGCTTCATACGGGAGGAGAAATATGAATTCAGACGAAAAGTCAATCAAGATAAAAGTAGAAAAAGTGTCTAAAGTTTTTGGGAAAAATACAAAGAAAGCAACGCAGCTGCTTGCCGATGGCAAAACCAAAAAAGAAATTCTGAAAGAAACCGGGGCGACCGTCGGGGTGAACCAAGCGGATTTTAGCGTGTATGAAGGTGAGATATTTGTCATCATGGGTCTATCAGGGAGCGGTAAATCAACCTTGGTGCGGCTTTTAAACCGGCTGATTGAACCGACTGCAGGACATGTGTACATAGATGGTGACATGATAACAAATATGTCCAAAGACCAGCTTCGGGAAATCCGCCGGAAAAAAATCAGCATGGTCTTTCAAAAGTTCGCTCTGTTTCCACACAAAACGATTCTTGAAAACACAGAGTACGGATTGGAACTGCAAAAAGTCGATAAAAGTAAACGCCGGATAAGAGCTATGGAATCATTAAAGCTTGTCGGTCTTGAAGGATATGAACAGCAATATCCGGATCAGCTGAGCGGCGGGATGCAGCAGCGCGTCGGGCTTGCCCGCGCATTGACGAATGATCCGGACATTCTGCTGATGGACGAAGCGTTCAGCGCGCTTGACCCGCTGATTCGCAAAGATATGCAGGATGAACTCCTCGATTTGCATGAATCAGTAGGCAAAACGATTATTTTCATTACCCATGATCTTGATGAAGCGCTGAGAATCGGCGATCGAATCGCATTGATGAAAGACGGAAACATCGTTCAAATCGGTACGCCGGAAGAGATCTTAATGAACCCGTCAAATGAATATGTTGAAAAATTCGTTGAAGATGTCGACTTGTCTAAAGTGCTGACAGCCGGTCATATTATGAAACGCGCTGAAACCGTACGCGCAGACAAAGGGCCGCGCGTCGCTCTGACGCTGATGAAAAACCTCGGGATTTCCTCGATTTATGCCGTTGACAAACACAATAGGCTTCTTGGTTCTGTTGATGCTGAAACAGCTAAAAAAGCAGCCGAAAAAAGCCAGACGCTGGAGAGCGTCATCCCGAGAGACATTACAACCGTGGAAGAGAATGCGGTCCTGACGGATATTTTTGAATTGGTCTCTGATGCCAGCATCCCGATTGCTGTCGTCGATGAAAAACAGCGGATGAAAGGGATCATCGTCAAAGGCGCGTTAATCGGAGCGCTTGCCGGAAATGACCGGTATATTAATGCACATTCAGATCATGAACCAGCTCATGAAACTGTTGTTCAGGAGGTGAGATAATGTTTACTTTATCATCGCTTCCCCGCATTCCTTTAGCCGATTGGATCGATCAGTTTGTTGACTGGCTGACGGTGTCGTTCGGCGGGGTATTTAACGGAATTGCCAGCGGAGTGGAATCGTTTGTTGATGCGATTGTCCAAGGCCTGGGTTTTGTTCCGCCGGTTATTTTGACCGTTATCTTTGCCGCGCTCGTCTGGCTGATCAGCAAAAGAGGCATTGCGCTGTTTACTTTAATCGGATTTTTTATCATTGATTATTTAGGATATTGGGACGCCATGCTCCAGACATTGGCGCTTGTCGTCACATCCGTTCTGATTTCTGTCATTATCGGCATTCCGGTCGGAATCTGGGGCTCCCAAAAGAAAACGGTTCGGAGAATCGTTACGCCCATTCTTGACTTAATGCAGACGATGCCGGCATTCGTTTATTTGCTTCCGGCCATCTTCTTTTTCAATATCGGGGTTGTGCCGGGTGTTGTCGCTTCCGTTATCTTTGCGATGCCTCCGACAATCCGGATGACAATCTTAGGAATTCAGCAGGTGCCGGAAGATCTGATTGAAGCTACAGAAGCATTTGGTTCAACGACAAGCCAGCGGCTCTTTAAAGTGCAGCTGCCGCTTGCGACGAGAACCATTCTGGCCGGTATCAATCAAAGCATCATGCTTGCGTTGTCAATGGTCGTTATTGCATCCATGGTAGGTGCGCCTGGACTTGGAGAAGAAGTTTACCGGGCTGTTACCCAGCTGCAAACGGGTACCGGTGTAGAAACCGGGCTTGCGATTGTTATTATTGCGATCGTACTTGACCGGGTTACACAAAATATAAAATTGAAAAAAAGCAGGGGGAATGCATAATGTGGAAAAAGATAGCGGGAATCGGCACTGCAGCAGTACTGACATTGGGTCTGGCTGCCTGCGGAAGCAGCAATAATAATGAAAACGCGTCTGTAGGCGATCAAGTCAGTTATAAAATTACCGGCATTGATCCTGGAGCGGGCATTATGAATGCAACGGACAAGGCGCTCAAGGACTACGATCTCAGCAAGTGGGCTGTAACATCAGGCTCAAGCTCAGCGATGACAGCCGCATTGAAAAAAGCTTACGATAAAAAAGATCCGATCATTATTACGGGTTGGACACCGCATTGGATGTTTGCAAAATACGATCTCAAATATTTGAAAGATCCAAAAGGTTCTTACGGCGATGCCGAAGAAATCCATACTGTTACGCGCAAAGGATTCAAGGACGATCATCCGGGCGCACACAAGCTGCTCAGCCAATTCAGCTGGACAGAGGATGATATGGGAGAAGTCATGCTTGCCGTTCAGGAAGGCAAAAAAGCGGAAGAAGCTGCAGCAGATTTCGTTAAAAAACATCAAGACCTTGTTAAGAAATGGACAAAAGGCGTCGATAAAGCGGACGGCGAAAAAATTAAGCTCGGCTATGTGGCATGGGACAGTGAAATTGCGAGCACAAATGTCATCGCAAAAGTTCTTGAAGACTTAGGCTACAACGTGACGCTCAGCCAAGTAGAAGCAGGCCCGATGTGGACTGGAATTGCAAATGGAAGCGTCGATGCTTCACTTGCTGCATGGCTGCCGCAAACGCATAAAACATATGCTGAAAAATACAAAGGCAAATACGAAGATATCGGTACAAGCATGACAGGCGTAAAAATTGGCCTTGTCGTTCCGACATACATGAAAGATGTCAATTCAATCGAAGACTTGAAAAAATAACGAACAAAGCCGGCGAACCCATTTCGCCGGCTTATTTTTATTTGAAGGATCATCTGCTCCGCCTGTTTTGATTGTCTGCAGGATATGCTAAAAAAAATCCTAAAACGCAAAGACGCTTTAGGATGTTGGCCGCAACTGGAGACAGCTGCGGTTATTAATTTTTCGTTTTAATTTTTCCGCCCCATTTTTTGAACCCGCCTTTCAGGTTGTAAATCTCCTTACAGCCGTGTTTGCGGAGCGTTTGGGCGGCTCTTCCGCTTCTGACGTTGTTTTGGCAGTACAGGTAAACCGGTTTGTCAGGACGGATTTCGCTTTTTCTTTGCTTAAGCTGTGAAAGCGGAATGTTTCTCGCACCCAAAATGTGGCCGCCTTCATACTCGTTCGGCTCGCGCACATCGATGAGTTGCGCTTTGCGATAGCCGGCCCGGAATTCTTCTTCTGTCAAGGTTTTCATAATGCGCTGCTGATAGATGTATGAAACGACCGCGTAGATGATGAGCGCGGCGCAAATCAAGAGAATGATAATGCTGCTGGTAGACAATCTGATCCGACTCCTTTTTGAATTCATCCCGTCTGATAATCGGGAGATTTTTAACGATATGTTAAGACAAATACTATTATAGTAAAGCCTCAGAAATCTGTCATCTGATTCGCCGAATTTATTTTCAATTTTAAGAGGGAATGGTAGACTTATTTTATACCAAAGAAAAAGAGGGTAGGTTATGGAAAAAGAAATATGGCGTTTTATCGATTCGGGACGACAGGATCCCGCTTTTAATATGGCGCTCGACGAGGCGCTCCTTTATTGGCACAGCGAAAATAAGATTCCGCCGACCATCCGCTTTTACGGCTGGAATCCGCCAACGCTTTCAGTCGGCTATTTCCAAAATATCGAAAAGGAAATCAATCTGGATGCCGTCAAAAAACACGGTTTAGGCTTTGTGAGAAGGCCGACCGGCGGAAGAGGCGTGCTCCATGATCAAGAGCTGACCTACAGTGTTATTGTGTCTGAAGAACACCCGGAAATGCCGAAGACGGTGACGGAAGCGTACCGCGTCATCTCAGAAGGTATTCTTGAAGGCTTCAGAGAGCTGGGACTTGATGCGTATTTCGCCATACCAAGAACGGAAAAAGAGAAACAGAGCCTGAAAAACCCGAGATCTTCCGTCTGTTTTGACGCGCCGTCGTGGTATGAGCTCGTTGTCGAAGGCAGAAAGGTCGCAGGAAGCGCCCAGACGAGGCAGAAAGGAGTCATTCTCCAGCACGGTTCGATCCTTCTTGATCTGGATGAGGACAAGCTCTTTGATTTGTTTATTTACAAAAATGATCGTCTCAGAGAGCGCATGCAGAGAAACTTCAAACAAAAAGCGGTCGCCATCAATGAGCTCGCAAAAGAAAAAATCACGATTGAAGAAGCGAGCAAAGCTTTTAAAAAAGGGTTCGAAAAGGGGCTTAACATTCATTTGGAGCCTTATGAACTGACAGACGAGGAAACGGAATTTGTCGCCGATCTCGCCAGAACGAAGTATGCGGCAGATGAATGGAATTATAGAAGGTAATCGGGTGAAAACGTTATCCCGTTGCTTGTTTTTTACATGCACATAGTGTAAACTTGTTATGATTTGAATAGGTGTGATTTGGAGGGATTTGATGACAACACCGAGTATGGAAGATTACATAGAACAAATTTATATGCTGATTGAAGAAAAAGGATATGCAAGGGTCTCAGATATAGCCGAAGCTCTGGCCGTCCATCCCTCCTCGGTTACAAAAATGGTTCAAAAACTCGATAAAGACGAATATTTGATTTATGAAAAGTATCGCGGCCTCGTGCTGACGCCTAAAGGGAAGAAAATAGGCAAACGTTTAGTATACAGACATGAATTATTGGAGCAGTTTTTACGAATCATTGGTGTTGACGAAGAGAAAATTTATGATGATGTCGAAGGAATCGAGCATCATTTAAGCTGGAACAGCATTGACCGTGTCGGAGATCTTGTGCAGTATTTTGAAGACGACAGCAAAAGAATCGACGATTTGAGAAGCGTCCAAAAAAGAAACGAACAGGAAAATCAATAAAAGCCGCCGGGTAACGGCGGCTTCAGATTGTTGACAAAATCCCAAAACGACTTTT
>Ga0180430_10000813_pt1 | contig 33064 bp, 28 predicted proteins | sample SS_ome_9_FD_132999 | JGI IMG/M metagenome (GOLD analysis project Ga0180430, IMG submission 132999) | Hypersaline lake sediment archaeal communities from the Salton Sea, California, USA - SS_1_S_2 metaG | ecosystem: Environmental > Aquatic > Non-marine Saline and Alkaline > Hypersaline >... | reverse complement strand
GACACCAGACCCGAACATGCGTGGGTAGGGCCAAGCGGAATGACCGATGAAATGAGAGTTTTGCGTAAGATGAGAGATACCTGTCGCCAGCGATATCTCATCGAACCTGACCTCCCCTATGGAGCGCTGTTGGGCGGAATCTCTACCGATGGTACCGTACAGGAGCCTGACACCGTCTTCTTAGTCAAGGACTCATTTGACGGAATCGCGCCGGGAAGCGGGTATCTCTGGTTCGCGGTGAATGACGTGATCCTTAACCCTCGGAACGTCCGTGCTGCATACGATACTTGCGGCACACTCGACCCTCAAGACACCCTTGCAAGAACAGCAAATGACATTCAGTCAGAAAGGTATTGGGATATCTGGTATGACGACAATATAGGCTCGTATCTTGTGAGAGTGCAGACTAGCAGGAAGCGCGAGAGTCTAATCAGCTGGTTGTACTAGTACTTAGTGAACCCCTCGGAGGAGCCGCCGCTCATAGAATCGGATGATTCGCTATCGCCACCCTCTTCGGCCCAGCGATCAGCGCTGCTCGTAATACCACGAACACGCAGATCAAAGTCGTCGGGATTCGAGGCCTGAGCCATGGCTTCTTCGAACGAAATCATGCCCTTCTTGTACAGCCCCATAATCGACTGATCAAAGGTCTGCATGCCGTACTGCACCTGTCCCTGCTCCATCAGCTCCTGGATATCAACCGTCTTCTCAGGATCCATGATACACTCACGGATAGCTCCCGAATTGACCATAATTTCCAGGGCGGGAACACGGCCGGGCATATCGGTACGAGCCAGCAGTCGCTGACACATGATGGCCTTCAGGGTACCGGCCAACAACAGGCGGATCTGTTGGTGCTGGTGCGGAGGGAAGAAAGATATGATACGCGTGATGGTTTCGATCACGTTCATAGTGTGCAGGGTGGTGAGAACCAGGTGGCCGGTATCGGCGGCGGTCAGGGCGATTGACATCGTTTCCAGATCGCGCACCTCACCGATCAGAATGACATCGGGATCCTGACGGAAAGCGTGCCTTAGAGCGGAAGCGAAGGTCTCGGTGTCGCCTCCGACCTCACGTTGCGAGATGATCGACTTCTTGTCGCGATAGATGTACTCGATCGGATCCTCGACCGTCATAATGTTGCACGAGCGGTTGGCGTTCATCTCTTCGATCATCGAGGCCAGACTGGTCGATTTACCCGAGCCGGTGGTTCCGGTAATGACAATTAGTCCGCGGGTCTCGGTCGCAAGCTTGCTGACTACGGGCGGAAGATTTAGTTCCTCGAACGATGGCACCTGAGTGTTGACCGCACGAATGGCGATACCGGTAGTACCGCGCTGGCGGAACAGGTTGATACGGAACCGGCCGAGTTTGGCAACCGAAAGGGCGAGGTCCATTTCGTTCTTGCGACGGAATCGTTCAAGCTGTTTCTCGTTGAGGATTTGCTGGACGATTTGCTCCATCTGATCCATGTTGACCGGATCAGTGGGGATTGCCTCCAGGGTGCCGTTGACACGCAAGTGAGGTCTGGTTCCGACACGAAGATGCAGGTCGGACGCCTTGCGTCCGAGCATTTCAACCAACATTTGCTTGAGATTCATCGCTCACCTCGGTACGAGATCGATTGACTACTCCGGTTCGATCAGGAAAATCGTCTGACCAAATTCTACCGGCTGGGCATTCTCTACCATGATCTTGGCCACGCGACCGGCGACTTCGCTTTCGATTTCGTTCATCAGCTTCATGGCTTCTACGATACAAACGACCTGACCCACGGAGACTTTCTGATTCAACGAAACATAGGGGTCGGCATCCGGAGACGGTGCGGCGTAGAAAGTACCCACCATGGGCGACTTGACCGGAATGAGTTTGTCATCGGCAGCCGCGGGAGCCGGGGCTGGAGCCGGTTCGGCCGGGGCCGGTGCGGGAGCTGGCGGAGGCGGAGCCGCGGCCGGCGTCACTCTCTCAACCACTGTCGCTGTGGGGGAATTGCCGTTGGTGGCCAGGCGCTGTACGATTCGCACCTTGCGTCCCCACGAAGAGACCTCGAGAGATTCGATATCCGAATCCTCGACCAGCTTAATCAGTTTTCTAATATAACTCTCGTTCATTCAAATACCTCTACGGCCTCATCCGCATTGGACGAGGCCTGAGTTTTTGGACAGCGCGAGACTATCCCGTTATATCACTTGAGTATACTGGGTCTATTTTATAGCTCCAACAAGTTTTTTGGCGTGTGAGTGATGATCCGTCCGCCGGTGCGAGTGACGACGATATCGTCTTCGATCCGGACTCCACCCCAACCGCTCAGGTAGATTCCCGGCTCGACCGTCACAACGTGGCCCGGCTTAAGGATATCTTCGGAGATGGCCGAAAGGCGCGGTCCGGTGTGAATCGGATTGCGGTAAAACCCGATTCCGTGACCGGTGCCGTGACCGAACTCTTTGCCGTAGCCGGCCTTCGTGATCGGCTTGCGGCAGGCATCGTCGATCTTGCTGCAGGCAACGCCGGCTTTGATTCTTCCTACTCCGGCTTTCTGGGCTTTCAGTACCAGGTTGTAAATCTTCTTGTGCTTGGCCGAGGCTTTGCCGACCACAACGGTGCGGGTCATGTCGGAGCAATAGCCACCGACCGTGGCGCCGAAGTCGAACGTCACGAACTCGCCGTTCTTGAGCTTCTTGTCCGAGGCCATCCCGTGTGGCATGGCCGAACGATAGCCGGAAGCGCAGATGGTTTCGAAGGCTGGTTGTTCGGAGCCCATCATCATCATCTGGTACTCTAACTCGGCGGCCAACTCGCGTTCGCGGACGCCCGGAGCGACCAGATTGAAGACTCGCTGCAAGGCTTCATCGCCAATGGCCGCGGCTTTGGTGATCAGTTCAATTTCGTCCTTGTCCTTCACCCAGCCCAGGTCGAGGAGCAGATCGTCGGCCTTGATGAAAAGGGCATTGGGTAAGGCTGTCTGGAGTGCGGCCAGCTGATTCACCGAGGCGAAAGTTCCGCTATAGCCGTAGCGCATGTTCTTGCTGTTGAACTTGGGGAAGTTCGCCAGCTCTTCAGGTAGAATGCCTTTCTTGGCGATATAGGTTTTGGCCCCTTTGACTTCCTTCCGGGCCTGGTCGACATAGCGGAAGTCGGTCAGGAACTGCGCCTGTTTCTCGGTGATAACCAACAATCCGTTGGAGCCGGAGTATCCGCAGAGATATCGGACGTGATCCAGGTGAGTGATGACCATTCCGTCAAGATTGGCCGCCAATGCTTTTTTGCGTAGTTCGTCGATCCGTTTTTTCGACATCTTACTTTTCCTTTTCCGTCAGAACGAGCCTGGCCTTGTTGATCTTGTCAGCCAGTCTGGGATTATTGCTGTCACCGCTTAGCTTCTCATAAACATGTATAGCAAGTCGAGGGTATCCTTGCGAAAGGTACAAATCCCCCACGGTCTCACTGTAGATCGGCACCTCGCGTGGGGGTGTAAGAACCGCCTCGATCTTCTTGGATTCGCGTCTTGATTTGAGCGTCACCGTCCGGGTCTTGGTTGCCGGCCTTTCGGGACGATTGACGGCGGTCTGCAATCCTCGACACTGAGGATCAATCTCGAGTATTCGCCGGTAGTGCGCCATGGCGGCTACTTCGTCGTTCTGAGCGTAGCAAAGATCGCCGAGGTATTTCAGGGCGACGAGATTGTCGGCATCGCGGGCAAGGATCCCGTAAAAGAGATTCCGGCAGGAATCGGTCTGTCCGGCATGATACATGGCGCGGGCATAGATGATCGACGCCGAAAGAGGCGACTCGTCGTGAAGGTCCATATTGCCGCGGCAAATCTCAACTGCACGCGAATACTTGCCCTCGTCGAGCGCCTGTGCGGCCATCGCCGGCCAATAGCCGGTCGCGATCAGACGCTCCTCGGCACCCTGGGTTCCCGTACTGCCCTTACTCATAGACCGAATTAAAAGGTGGGGCGGAGCAAAAAGCAAGGTTGCTTTTGGGGTCGGATCGCGACCGGCTAGCCCTTATGAAGAAGTTTGATCAGAAGCGAGGACGACCTTCCGGGACTCAATCGGACCCGACGCACCTTGCCCCCGTTGGCTTTGACAAAGTCGGCCCCGACGATTTCAGAGAGTTTGTAGTCGGCCCCTTTAACCAGAACATCCGGTTTGATTTCGCGGATCAGTTTGTCGGGCGTGTCCTCGCCGAACGTCACAACGTAGTCGACACACTCGAGCGCCAGGAGAATCGTCGCCCGATCCTTTTGCGATTGCAGCGGCCGGTCCGGGCCTTTGAGACGCCTCACACTAGCGTCGGTGTTAAGTCCGAGAATGAGAATATCACCAAAAGAGCGCGCCTTCTGGAGATACTGCACGTGCCCCACGTGGAGAAGATCGAAAACTCCGTTGGTGAAGACTATACGCTTGCGCGAACGCCGGAGACGATCGGCCAAAGACTTGATTTTCTTGCGGGGAATCAGATTTGAGCCAGGCATAGCCGGAGAGTTATTTGGCCACGTCGGCCGTGATCAGGTTACCGTTGCGTACGTTGTACTTCAGCGACTTGGTCAGTTCGCGAACGGTGACACTGGCGGTACCGATTTCACCGATTGTCACACCGGCTGCGGCATTGGCTATGATGGCGGCCTCGACCAGGTTGGCATCGGCGGCGACCGATGAAACGAAAGTCGCGATAACCGTATCACCGGCACCGGTTACGTCGTAGACCTGACGTCCAAAAGTCGGAATATGGGTCGGCTCTCCCCCGCGCTGGAACAGGGACATTCCGTCTGGTCCGCGCGTAATGAGAATCGACATGGCATCCAGCCGCTCGAGAAGGCCGTGGCCAACTTCCAGGAGGTCCGCCTCGGAAATGATCCTCCGCCCATAGGCGAATCCTGCTTCATGGTGGTTAGGCGTGATCAACGAGACCTGACGATAGTTGGGGAAGTTAGTCTCTTTGGGGTCGACCGCGACGAACTTGTCCTTCTTGTTACAAATATCGATCACCGTCTCAAGCAGCGAAGGAGTAATGACGCCTTTACCATAGTCAGATATGATTACCGCCGCGACCTCGTCGATCATCGACATAAACCCTTCGCGAACCTTGGCTTCAATGTCGTGAGCCAGGGCATGCCGATGCTCGCGATCGGCCCTGACTACCTGCTGATTGTGAGCAATAACTCGCGTCTTACTGGTAGTTTGCCGGGAACCATCGGTAATAAGGTATGTTGGGGATATCGATCGTTCACGAAGTAAGCCCTTTAGCTTGGAGCCAGGCTCATCGAGACCTATGGCGCCAATGAGGACCGGATCATCACCGAGCGTACGAATATTGTTGGCGACGTTGGCCGCACCCCCAAGCAAGTGCTTGGACGAAGTGATTTCCACCACCGGCACCGGTGCCTCGGGAGATATGCGACTGACCGAGCCAAAGAGGTACTCGTCCAGCATTATATCGCCCAGGATCATGATTTTTGCCCGGCCCATACGACCGGTAAGTTCATCGATACGCTCGGAAGTGATTGCCACCCTTACTCCTTCATGGTTCGACTTATTCCCGCCTTTTGCCTACTCTCCAAGGGTCGAAAATAAGTTGACTTGGAGAGCGAATATATTAAAATGCGGTCCCTCATACAAGAAAAGAACCTCACTATTCTAAGGAAGAGATAATGCAGCCGCAAGGTCCACAACAAATTAACATTGAACTCGGCGAAGATGTGGCCGAAGGAATCTACGCCAACCTGTGCATGATCATGCATTCGCCGACCGAGATTGTGATCGACTTTGCCCGGGTAGTCCCCAGAAGCCCCAAGGCTAAGGTTCTTTCGCGAGTTATCATGACGCCGATGCACGCCAAGGTCCTCCTGAAGTCGCTCGAGGACAATCTCAAGAAGTTTGAGAAACAGTTTGGCGAAATCAAAATGCACGGCTCGCCCGATAAGATGCAGAATCCGATCGGATTCGAGTCCACAGTGCCCTCAGAAGGAGAGGAATCCAAGTGACCCAAGGTCATTTCGCATTTGTGTTGCACGGTCACCTGCCGTACGTACTCGCTCACGGCCGTTGGCCTCACGGTATGGACTGGCTCAGCGAAGCTGCCGCCGAAACCTACATTCCCGTGATTCGCGTTTTGTCGGAGCTGGCCGAGGAAGGCTACAAGCCGAAGCTGACTATGGGCCTTTCGCCGGTTTTGACCGAGCAGCTGGCCGACGATTCATTCAAGGAAGAGTTCGTCACTTACCTCCGCCAGAAGATCGAAGCTGCCCGGAAAGACAGCGAGGAGTTCTATCGTTACGGCCAGGAAAGCATGCTGGCCAACTCACAGTATTGGGAGAGCTTCTACAGCGATACTTTGGACAGTTTCGAGAATATGGGACAGGATATCGTAGGTGCGTTCCGCAATCTCCAGGAAGGTGGTTATCTGGAAATCATCACTTGCGGCGCCACCCACGGATACTACCCGCTCCTCTCACGCGACGAGTCGCTCCAGGCCCAGACCAAAGCCGCGGTGAAGACCCATACTCGACATTTCGGCAAAGCCCCTAAAGGCATCTGGCTACCCGAGTGCGCCTATCGCCCCCGCTACGAATGGACCCCGCCGGTGCCGATCGACGGCAAACAAGAGCCGTATCTGCGCAAAGGCGCCGATGAGTTCCTGTCAGAGAACGGACTGGACTTCTTCATTATCGACTCGGTGTTGCTTAAAGGCGGTAAGTCAGTTGGTGTGTATATCGATCGCTTTGAGGCGCTGAGACTGCTGTGGGGGCAGTTCGAGAAGCAATACACGCAACGAGACGAAGAGGCGGACAAGACGCCGCGCCAGGTCTACCTGGTGTCATCCGCATCCGAGGGTAAAAAGCCGACCGCCATTTTCACCCGTGATCCCGAGACCGGCCTTCTGGTTTGGTCCGGCGAACATGGCTATCCCGGAGATGGCCACTATCTCGATTTCCACAAGAAGCGCTTCCCGGGCGGGCACCGCTATTGGGCGGTGACATCGGCCAAGGCCGACCTGGCCGACAAGGTAGAATACGTCCGCAAGGACGCTCTCGATCGCATCGAAGAAAACTCTGAGCATTTCGCCGGCAAGATCGCCGAGATTCTCGAAGGATATCATAAGGAAGCGGACAAGCCGGGTGTCCTGATCGCTCCCTACGATGCCGAGCTGTTCGGACATTGGTGGTTTGAGGGACCGCAGTTCCTCAAAGCGGTTTTGAAGAGGCTTTGCGAAGACGAGAAGGTCGAACTGACCCACCTGTCGCAGCACCTGGAGGAGACCAAGCCGACCGATATCGTTTCGATACCCGAGGGAAGCTGGGGCCAGGGTAATCATCATTACATCTGGCTGAACAAGCACACCGAGTGGACCTGGAAGCATATCTATGACGCCGAAGCCAAGATGTGCAAAATGGCGAGATTTTGGGTCGACAATGAGGACAAACGCGATCACGAGCTGGAAGGCCTGATCAAGCAGGCGGCCCGCGAGCTGATGTTGATGTCGGCCTCCGACTGGCAGTTCCTGATCTCGACATTCGCAGCGCGCGATTATGCCGAGCTGCGACTATCGAACCACTATTCCGACTTCACCCGCCTGAACAAAATGGTCGACAGCAAAATCACCGGACAAGAGATTAGCGCCGGCGACTGGCAGTTCTTCGACGACTGCAAGAAGCGCGACAAGCTGTTCCAGGATTTGGAGATCGAGTGGTTTGCCCAGGTAGACTATCCGGCATAGCCAATACGTGACAGCTGATGATCAAGCGCCGCCTCCAGCGGCGCTTTTTTTGTTGAACTCGATCGGCCGCCAGCGACTTCTTGCGGTATGTCTATCGCCAAGCAAAAGCGTCCTTGCCCTTTCTGTCTGGAGTTAATCCTCGTGGGCGCGAAACGCTGCAAACACTGCCAGCAGGATCTGCCCGCCTCCGGCAAGGGCTGGCTCTCCCTCCGGAAGTACGACCGGTTCCGGATCGGCTTTTTCAGCGGTGTCGCGTTCTCCCTGACTCTGGCGGTATTAGTGTGGTTTCACTTCTTTGACGGCGGTCCCTGATAACACCCAACTGCTCGTTTAGTTTTAGCTTTCGCAGTGTTAATTTATTCGCCCCCTTGCCGATCCATATTACATAGCTCCTTGCAGCGGAGCCTTTAGCATAGAATATATCTAGCCGGAGTTGAAAGTAATGGCCAGGAAAGCCTCAGTACTAATCGTCGACGACGAGCAGTTTCTGAGACAGATCCTCGGGCGGATAGTCCGTCGCGAGGGATACGATGTCGACGAAGCCGTCGACGGCATCGATGCGCTTTCCCGAATGAAAGACCATCAGTATGACATCGTCATCTCCGATATCCGCATGCCTATGATGGACGGCATCGAGTTACTCAAGAGAATTCGGGCCACGCATTACGACACGGCGGTGGTACTGATCACAGCCTACGCCGGCGAGTATGTAGAAAGAGATATGATCGATGCCGGCGCCGACTTCTACATCACGAAACCGTTTAAGAACGTAGAGATCGCTCAAGCACTGCAGAGTGCCTACGACCGCCGAGCGGCGTCAGCACAGATCTGACCGACCACCTCTCCCCTCGCCTCACTGTACAGAAATTCAGTCGCGCAGCTTGCGGACTTTGACCGTGCGAATGCGCTGTCCCTCAACCGAGACGATTTCAAACTCGTAGGTATGCCACTTGATCCTCTGCCCTTCCTGGGGCACGGCTCCGACCAGGTCATAGATAAGGCCGCCGACGGTGTCGTAGTCATCTCCTTGCTCGAAATCGGTGTCCAGGTGGTCCTGTAACTTCTCGACTTGAAGAGCTGCACTCACCCGAAATAGGTTTGGTTTCAGTTCGATGATTTCGGCCACTTGGGTGTCGTGTTCGTCGACAATCTCACCGAAGATCTCCTCGATGATATCCTCGAGAGTTACCAGCCCGGCAGTGCCTCCGTACTCATCCACTACCATGGCGATATGCTGGCGCCTCACTTTGAACTCGGTGAGGAGCTCTCCAATGATCTTGGTCTGAGGCACGAAATAGGGCTTGCGAAGATATCTCGAGATATTGAAGCTTTCTCCCGGCGCCGGCATGCGATTGAACAGGTCTTTGACATACATGAGTCCAACGACCTTGTCGATGGTCTGCTCGTACACGGGAAAGCGCGAATAGCCGCTTTTAAGAACGATTTCGCGAATCTCAGCAAAACTCATCGACTGCTCGACGCCGGTGATGTCGGGGCGCGGGATCATGATCTCCTTGACCACCGTCTGGTCCAGCTGGAAGATCTGTCCGATCATTTCCTTCTCGTCGTCCTCGACCAGCGACTCACCAATTCCGGCATCGTCGGCCAGAGTCTCGATTGCCCGCTCGACGATTTCCTCCTTCTCCTCCTCCGAAACCGCGGCACCCGACGGAAGTTTTTCGATAGCCAGGCGATAGAGACGAAGGATCGGCGAGAACAGATAGTATATGATAACCAGCAGCCACAAATGCCGAATGGAATTGTGACCGATCGCCGACCGCGAAGAACGTCTCGGGAGATACTCGGCGAATATGACATAGGCAAGCCAGATTAGCAGCAAGCCGGGGACCAGGATCGCCGCCAAGTGCCATCCAAGCAGCGTAGTCAGCAAAACGAGAGGCGGCAAGGCCAATCCCGAAATTCCCACCAGAACAAACGAGCTGTAGATGGTGGCCATCTGGGTGAAAGCGCGGGGATCATCGGCTAAGCGGGCCAGAAAACGTTGTTGAAACTTGGAAAGCTGCGGGAACAGCGTCTCGACTTCGTCGGGATCGATAAACACAGCCAGAGAATAGCGCGACACGACGTTCGCCGACCAAAGTCCGAACAGAATCACTGGCAATGCTAACAACTCGTACATGGAACTATCCCGACTCGTTACCGAGTCAAGTATCTCGCCTCCAACTCACGCATCTTGGCCGAATCTTTGTCGTTTTCATGATCATAGCCCAACAAGTGCAAGAAACCATGGCAGGCCAGACGAAGCAACTCTTCCGTGACAGTCACACCGTATTCTCGGGCCTGCGCTACAGCTCTCGGCGAACAGATATACACCTCGCCGAACGTTGCCTCTGCTGAGTTGGGCTCTTCTATATTGAACGACAGGACGTCGGTCACCTTGTCCTTGCCGCGGTACTCTCGGTTCAGCCGTCGTATCTCTTGATTGTCGACAAATACCAGGTTGAGTTCACCTTTCCAGCGACGCTTCTTCTCCCCCGTCATTAGTCGCACGAACAAGTCACCGATAAGCCTGCGAGGAATTCGGGCGGAGTCATCGTTCTTAAACATGCAGAGTTCAACCATTCTTTTTGGGCGCCCTTATTCTGGTCGGGTACTCGACCCGATGATGGAATGCCGCAATGAGTACCTGAGCGAACGCTTCCTTGATCTTGGCCAGATCACGAAGAGTCAACGGGCATTCATCGAGTTCACCGCTCTGGAAGCGATCGTTGATAATCCGCTGGATTAGGTTGTCAACGCGCGCCGAAGACGGGTTCTCCAGAGTTCGACTGGCCGCCTCGACGGCGTCGGCGAGCATGGCGATACCTGTCTCGCGGATTTGCGGCTTCGGACCCGGATAGCGGAACTTGTCGATCACCGACTCGTCAGCCCCTTGCTCTATAGCTTTGTTGTAGAAGAACGACATCACCATGGTGCCGTGGTGTTCTTCGATGAAGTTCAGCACATCGTCGGGGATGTTGGAGTCCTCGCCAATCTGCCTCCCCCGTTTCACATGGGAGGCCAGGACCAGCGACGAAATCGTCGCCGATAATGCCTCGTGTTTGCTCTTCACACTGAGCTGGTTCTCAACAAAGTATTCCGGTATCTCGATCTTGCCAATGTCGTGGTAGTATGCCCCCACGCGGGCCAGAAGGGAGTTGCCCTTGATCGCCTCCGCGGCTGTTTCACATAGATTGCCGACTACAATCGAATGCTGGTACGTCCCCGGTGCTTCTATGGCTAGTCGTTTGAGAAGCGGATGGTTCATATCCGACAACTCGAGTAGCGTGATATCGGTCGTGATTCCAAACAGCGATTCGAACAACGGCAGAATTCCGATCGTTAGCAGAGCCGAGACCACTCCGGCTACCAGGCCATAGCCCATTTCAAGAAGGACCTCGTCGTTGGGTGTAAACTTGAGATTCTCCACAAGGAATATCAGTGCCGCATATGAGGCCGACACAGCTACCAGGATTCTGAAGAAGTCCGTCCGCTTGCGTACCGTTCGACTCGCGAAACAGGCCACGGTTCCTACCACGACAACAGCCAGCGTAAGACTGAAGTTGAACCGGTGCATAATGCCCAGCAAGAGTGCCAGAACGAAGGTAGAAAGCACGCCCACCTCGGCATCGTACAGAATCGTTACCATGATTGGCAGCACCGCTACAGGGAAGAGATATATCGACACGTCCCAGCGCTGGATCAAATTGATCAGGAACAACTGCAGCGCAAAGACCAGGAAGAGGGCCAGCAAGCGAGGATTGGAGTTGAACACTTCTCGACGGAAGGCGTGCAGGAAGAGATAGAGCGCCGTAAACACGGCCAGCACCAACACCACTCGGGCCAGCACCGGAATAAGGGCGTTCAACCAACCCGCCTTGGCTGCCTCCATTCGCATGACCCGGGCCATTTCGTCGAGGACTCGCTGCTGCCGGATGTTCACGCGCGTACCGCTGCGGACGATGATCTCACCTTGCTCGACCGTTTCCTTGACCTCCGAGATGGCATCCAAACGACTGTCGAGCAATCGCCGGTACTCGTCTTCGTTGACAGAGAGATTCGGTTCGATAAAGGCTCTTCCCACCGCGTAGCCGTGCTCGCTGTTGACAGAGTCGGTTCTTCGAGCCCGGTTGAGTGCGGTCAAGAGTCGGCCATTGGCCTCGGCCAGGAGTATTAGCTGGTCGACCGAAAACTGGCTGCTTCGCTCGCCCGACTGAATCAACACGTCGCGGCTACCCGATTCGCCGACGAAGCTCAAATCAACCACGATGCCGATCTTGTAGAGATTGCGCTCGAATACTCGCGACAGCACATCCTTTAGCGGCTGAAGCGTGTCGGACTGGAGCGATGATACTATGGCGCCGCGAGAAACTCGGGGAAACCGCTCGGCGACGGTTTGGATCATCATCTCTTGCGTGATCGTATCGCTTTCGGTGGCGACTGATTTCACGGTATCGACCAGGGCAAAGAAGCGATCGAGATTAGTGAGCACGCGCTGGAGCACGGTCGTGTCTTCGTCGACTATGTACTCCTGCGAGAATATGATTCTCTCACGCTCCTCCTCCAACTCGGCTTCGGTCTTGAACACCGTAATGGGGAAAGGCGCGATTATGGCTTCCTGGGAGATCTCTCCCCGACGAGGCATGTCGAGAGGATCGTAGAGGTCCTCTCCGGGATATAGCACGCCGACCGAAACAGCGGCGAGTATGAGCATGAAGATCTTGCGCGAACGTGAGCGCACCGAAGTCTTGACAACCTGACGGCTCTCGCTCTTGACCTTGAGAACTTTCTGAATCCGGCGCTTGATCCTTAGAACAAAAGAGAACATATGGCGAATCTACCGTCCGCCTTACTCCTTTCTCCTATGCTTCTCCTGCCGATCGTAGGCCTTGATAATATCCTGGACCAAACGATGGCGGATCACATCCTTGTGCGTCAAATGCACGAACTCGATTCCTGGAATCCTATTCAGAATCTTCTGCACCCGAATCAAACCTGACGAATGAGGGCGATCGATATCGATCTGGGTAACATCCCCCGTAATAACGGCCTTTGACTTCTCACCGATGCGGGTAAGGAACATTTTCATTTGAGCATTAGTCGTGTTCTGGGCCTCATCGAGAACGACAAAGGCTTCGTTCAGGGTCCGACCGCGCATGAATGCCAGGGGGGCGATTTCGATAACTCCCATCTCCAGCAGCTTTCGGATCTTGTCCGGCTGCAGCATGTCATAAAGAGCATCGTATACCGGCCGCAAATAGGGGTCAACCTTGGCCCGGATGTCACCGGGCAGGAAGCCTAGAGACTCGCCAGCCTCAACGGCCGGACGAGTAAAGACAATTCGCGTAACATTGTTGGCTTTTAGCTCGGCAACGGCCATGGCAACCGCAAGGTAAGTTTTACCGGTACCGGCGGGACCGATCGCAAAGACGATGTCGTTCTTCTCGACCGCCTCGACATACCGACTCTGACCGACAGTCTTCGGTTTGATCGCTCGTTTTAGAGAGCTGGTGAGAAGCGACGATGTTGAGATCTCGTCGGCCGGGCCGCGACCGTTCTCCTTGACCATCGCGATGGCGTAGTGGACATACTGCTCGGTCACATAGTTGCCCTGCTTAACCCGCGTAACGAGGTCTCCCAGGAGTCGAATCACGCGGTCAACTTCCTCGTGATTGCCGGAGATGTTGACGCTGTCTCCGCGTGCCACCACCTGACAATCGAACTGAGACTCGATAATTCGCAGATATACATCGTTCTGTCCGAACAGAAGTCTTTGGTCGAGTCCCTCGACGGAGAAGCTGCGAGTCTTTGTATTATCCAAAGTCAAGTCTGACATCCTACCTTATTCTTTCTTGTCCAGGATTAGCCCCAGTTCCTCCAACTGGTCCGGATCCAGTTCGGACGGGGCTCCATCCATCAGTGACGAGGCATTGGTCGTCTTGGGGAACGCGATCACATCCCGAATCGAATCGGTACCGGTCATGAGAGCCAGGATGCGATCGAGACCGGGCGCCAACCCGGCGTGCGGCGGTGCGCCGTACTCCAGTGCGCGCAGCAGGAATCCGAACATGGCATCGGCTCGTTCCCGATCGATTCCCAGAATCGCGAGGATCTTCTCTTGAAGGTCGCGACGATTTATTCGTTGCCCACCGGAAGCGATCTCCCAGCCGTTGACCACCAGGTCATACTGCCAGGCCCGCGCTCTTCGCCAGGGATGACTGGGGTCCGACAGCGAGATTTCGCTGGTAGCACCTTCGTCGATTAGTCCCAGGTCCTCTTCGCGAGGATGCGAGACGATGTTGTGCATCGACTGCAGAGAGTCGGAATCTTCGTTGTACTCAAACAAAGGGAAATCAACTACCCAGAGGAACTTCCATTGGCTCTTGTCGGCCAGATCGTGCTGACGTCCCAAATGGAGACGTAGTTGACCCAGGATTTCCTCGGTACGAAGCTGGGCATCGGAAACGATGAAGAGAGCGTCCCCTTCGCCGGCACCGGAAACTTCACAGAGTTTCCTGGTGGTCTCTTCTCCCAGGAACTTGGCGATCGGTGACTTCAGTTCTGAACCTTTGTTCAGGATGTACGCCAGACCCTTAGCTCCGAAAGTTTTGGCTTTGTCGGTGAGCTCATCAATCTGCTTGCGGGAGTAGCCGGCGCCGCCTTCGAGAACGATCCCTTTGACCACGCCGCCCTTGGCAACGTTGTCGGCAAAGACCTTGAAGTCGCAGTCTTTGACCGTGTCCGAGAGGTCCTGCAACTCCATTCCGAAACGAAGATCCGGTTTGTCGATTCCCCAGCGGTTCATGACTTCGGCATACGTGAGCTGCGGGAAAGGAGTTTCGATTTCAAGACCCAGGACTTCTTTGTACAGATGGGCCATCATACCTTCGGCGACTTTGAACACGTCTTCGGGTGTGACGAAAGCCATTTCCATGTCGATCTGAGTGTGTTCGGGCTGACGGTCAGAGCGGAGGTCTTCATCGCGCAGGCAACGAGCCAACTGGAAGTATTTGTCGAAACCGGAAACCATCAGGATCTGCTTCAGCAGCTGCGGCGATTGCGGCAAAGCGTAGAACTTTCCTCGCGAGACGCGCGATGGGACCACATAGTCACGGGCGCCTTCGGGCGTCGAGCGCATCAACAGCGGGGTTTCGATCTCATAGAAGTCTTGCGAGTTAAGATAGTTGCGAATCGCGATTGTCGCCAGATGGCGCATGCGCAGGCGATCCTGGAGCGGCTTACGTCGAAGGTCGAGATAGCGATACTCCAGTCGCAGTGATTCGTGGGCGTCGCACTCGTCGCGAACCTCGAACGGAGGCGTCTTCGACTCCGAGAGAATCGTGAAGTGTTCAACAACAACCTCGACCTCACCGGTCGGCATATTCTTGTTCGTGGTACCTTCGGGACGTTCCTGAACTTTGCCGACGACAGCGACCACAAACTCGTGTCGGGAGCGGTTGGCCTCGGCAAGCATATCGGGATCGAACGATTCCGGATTGATCACAACCTGGGTGAGACCGTAGCGGTCTCGCAAATCTATAAAAAAGAGACCTCCGAGATTGCGGTAGCTGTTCACCCATCCGTTGAGAGTGACCTGGCTGCCGATATCGGAGCTTCTAAGTTCGCCGCAATTGTGGGTACGTTTCAGTTTCGAAAAGGGGGGCACTAAGACCTCACTAACTTCCTTTGGTTAAATACATTATCGGCACAACCGGGAGACCCGTAAACAGTTCCCGCGGTCCCCGACGGCCGGAAGTTACTCCTTTTGCGAGAGCAAGTCAAGAAAGTCAAACTGAGCGGATATTCCCCTAGATTGCGGAATAGTAGGAATCCCAGGCATCGCCCCAGCTGTAGCGATACTCCAGGGGAATTCGGTAGGCATCGATATAGTGCCCCAGATATTCGATTTCACCCGACAGGCTGCGGAAAAGATCAAACTCCGAATGGAGACATCCCGAAGGACAATCTCCCCAGGCATCGCGGAAAAAGTAATAGATGCCTTCGTCGCCAGGCCACATGAGCAGGATTGGACCATCTCCGACAAATCGATTGGGCGTCACGAATCGAGTGCCCGGAAGATCGCGGTAAGCCGCCGCTAAAACGTCGGGATTGAGGTCGCGAGTGAACTCAAGTGTAACCCAGTTGAGGCTGGGATGAAAATCTGAGAATATGATCTGATCAAGCTCGAAGTGACTGTTTAGAGAGTCCCAGGCGTAGTACACACCTTCGCGCACCAGGAGGTAGGTATCCGTCTCGAAACCCACAATGATCTTCCCGGATTCCCAGGGCGACTGAAACTGCATCTCGACGATCTCGAGCGAATCGGCCCAGTCCTGGCGAATTGCAGCCAGCCCGGAGTCAATGGCACGGGCCAGGTCGACCGAAGGCAACAGCGAAGACTGCAGCCATTGGGAGGCGGCCAGGGCTTCATCGGAAGGATCAGGCAGCGTCGGCTGGGGATCCGGATCCGGTTCCGGCGGACCTGGCTCCACGATAGTGGTGGGCGATGTCGGTGATTCCTTTGAGCAGCCCCCAATAAGAGCCGTCAGGCCCAGGCATAGTGCGAGTATGTACATAGTCTTTTTCACATTGTCCCTCACTCAGGTAATCGGTTGGGGGAGTTGAATCTTGGCTAGAACAGGGCGCGCCGAAGCGACTTAGTGGGGATATGTGCAGAATTTGAACAGACAATCGGACTGTTGATTTGACTCTATAAATCGTACTTTCTGGGTGAAACAGAGTGTGGGAAGAGCGCCTTATAGGTTGACTTTTGGGTGGCTAACAATGTATACTTGGCGCTAAACTGTAAGCCCTTGGTACCGATTAAGTTAGTATGAGTATCTCGCGTTACTTATCAGAAGGCGCCATCAAGTTGGAGATGGACACGGTCATCGAGCCGCTGGTCGATGAGGCCTCGGTGGAACGCTGGCGCCAGCAGGGTAAGGAGTTGATTCTCGACGAGCTCGTGACTCTACTCGAGTCGCAGAATCGTGTGGGTAATCGCTCCAAACTCCTCCTGGATTTTGTTAATCGCGAGAAAAAGGCGACTACAGGGATCGGTGATGGCGTCGCTATCCCCCATATCCGGTCGATGCAGGCCAAAGAGATGATGATGGGTTTCGCCCGATCCTCGGTGGGATACGATTTCGAGTCTCTCGACGGTCAGCCGGTCCATCTCTTTTTTGTTATGGCTGCCCCCCCATACGATGACAATCTTTACCTGAAGGTCTTTAAGAGCCTGGCGAGCATGCTGCAGTATGAGTCGTTCCGCAACGAGCTGATGGAGATTCAGCATCCCGGCGAACTGATTCGAATTATCAAAGCCAACGAGTAGGCACCAACTTTGCTGTCCACAACGGGAGGCACCTCAATGGATCCAAAACGGTCCCTTCTTATCCATTTCCTGGGCGCTCTCGCCTATAGAACTCAGAAGGCACTACGAGGTGCGCCTGAGGATTTTGGCGATTTCCGTGTAGGACACCAAGTCCGAACTCCGAAGGAGCTGGTGCGGCACATGGATAGCGTTCTCGGTTATGCCCGGACCTTTGCCGTTGGAGGGGAGTATCGTCCTCCCCAAATGGAGAGCCTCGCTGAGACAACTGAGCATTTCCATGCTGTCCTCCGCGATCTCGCGCGCATGATAGAGAACGGTGATCACTTCGGTGACGTTACGCCGGAACGATTGCTTCAAGGACCGTTTTCCGACGCCATGACGCACGCCGGCCAACTGGCCATGCTGAGGCGTCTAGCCGGTAATCCCGTTCCGCCGGAGAATTTCGTCAAGGCCAATGTCAGCGGCGAGCGACTTGGCCGCGATCAACCGGAGCCTGCCGATCCGGACGATGAATGGCCGGAAGCGCCGCCCGAATAAACGACAAAGCCCCGCGATCGGAAGATCACGGGGCTTCTAGCTTTAGTCTCTAAACGTGATTAGAAACACGGTACCGGGGCCGGGCCACCCGAGAACATGTAGGCGACCAGGTAAACCAGATCGGCAATGTCCGGAGTCGCCGAAGAGTCACCGTTGACATCGGCAGCATCCATACACGGCGGCTCGGGACCACCCGAGAACATGAAGGCCACCAGGTAGACGAGATCGGAGATGTCCGGTTCAACCCCGCCATCGTCGTTGATGTCTCCCCTGTTTACACAACAGGTTGTGACTTCGGTCAGGAAGCTATAGGTCTCGGTCGACCAGGTGGAGTCGGCGTTGAGGTCCTCGGCCAAAACGCGCCAGAAGTATTCTGAGTTCAGATCCAGGCTGAGCGGCAGGAACAGCGTAGTATCGTCAATATGGTCGTACTCGGTTGAGGTCCCGAAGGTAGAATCGAGGCTAACCTGCAAAGTGTACAGCACGAAATCTCCTGGATCGCTGTCCGGAGCAGTCTCCCATACCATTGTCGGGTTACTTCCGATGACCATTCCGCCATCAGCCGGGGCCACCAACTTGAAGGCAGCCGGGGCCGAGTTGGCCGCGTTGACCCAGAACGATTCCACGGCCGAATAGTCGGAGACCTCGAAACCGTCATCGGCACTGGTGCGCCAGAAGTACTGCTGGTCTTCGGTCAAGGTGACGTCAACAGTCCAACCGGTGGCGGCCGACTGCTCGGCTACATCGGTACCCGACGTAACCAGGCTGGTTAGTCCGGCATCGGAATAGACTTCGAAGTCGTAGTCCGGCACATCGCCGTCCGCATCGGGGAAGTTGATGGTTTTGAGCAACGGCGTCGCCGTCGTGACCTGCTGGTCACCGACCGGCGTGATCAGGTTGGCCGGCTGCGGAGCGCTGTTCATGTGGAAGTCGAGACTGAACCACTCTGACCAGTTGATCCCGTTGTTGACACGAACGCTGAAGACATAGCTCGCGCCATCACCGAGTGACAGCCCGCCATAGGTCGCACTGGTTCCGCTGCCGACAACTGTCGCAGGCTCCCACATGTTGTCGATGTTATAGCACTTGTCGCCGGTGCCGACGCGCATCTGGTACTCGACAATACTTCCGCCCGAAGTGTCGCTGACGCTCCAGGTAAACTCAGGGGAATGACCAATCACGTTGTCGAGCGAGACCTCACCTGTAATACTGAGGTTCTCGACCACTGGATTGGTGGCGGCTGAACCGTTTCCAAAGAAGGTCATGATGTCATCCAGAACCTCCGCCTGAGTGGAGAATCCCGAAATCGCGTGGTCGTTTGAAATTGCCTCGAAACCGAAACTAAACAACACCAGGTTGTAGCTTCCTTGGTAGGTGATCACCGAAGTGAGTCCGGGAGTTAACGTGAAATTGCTCACGCCGCCGTTGACCGGTGTCATTGCCTGGGGATCGGTCTGGTTGTTGCTGTTCTGATAGCGCATCTTGGCACCGTCGCCCAGCGGAGTAGCAGCAACACCGGTGTGAGCCGGCCAGAAGAGATCGGAGTCATAATCGGCGCGAAGGTAGTCATTGAGGAAAGTTACATCGTCGGTGTCCAGTTCTTTCACGATCGATTGTCCGGTCAGAAACAGGTTACCGCCGTTGTCGAGATAGGTCTCCATCGCACTCACATCGGCTGCGGACAGGATGTTCAGTCGCTCGTCACCGGTCAGCCAGATCACGACCTGATAGTCGTTGAGTTGGGATCCGGTGGGCGAACCGGAAGCCATCTTATCGTGAAGATCATATGGCTTACCTCGTGCCAGGAGCAGCGAAGTGATCGATGTTTCCCAACCAGCACCGGCATCGTCGTCAACGACCAGGATCTCGGCTCCGCCCATGTGTAGTTCGAGTCCGAACCGGATATAGTCGAGCGGATTGTCGGTTGTGAGCTCGACAAAGAACGAATCGATGCACGGTTCAAAATCGGCCGGGATGGTGAACTCGATCGGAAGCGAGTTGTTGTTTCCGGATCCGCCCGAGCCCGACACGGTACCAATGTTGACTACAGAAGTACCAAAGGTGATGTCATCGTTGTAGGCACCGGCGGTGGCCGTGACGTTGGTGGCCGTTAGCCAGGCGTTTTCAACCGAGAAGGTCAGGCGAATCGTCTCTCCCGGTTCGGCGGCACCGTCGCCGTCACCACCTAGATTGTCGTCAAAGTCGACTGTCATGAGATCAAATCGTGCTCGTGAGTAGTTGATATCCAGGTTGGCCGTCATCACCGAATCTGGATCGGAGATGTTCCACACTGCCGTCCGGGTCTGAGCCCCGCCGTACTTGCGAGAGTCGGGTGTGGTGAGATCGTCGAAGTTGGTAGAGGTCAGGGTTGACCATACATCTCCCCCGTCGCCGTTGTTGACATCGCTCTCGAGATCATAATCTCCATCGGCCTGCTCGACATTAACAAGTCGGTGCCAGTCGTCCGAATTGCCCCACTGCGATTGATCGACATGCAAAATCGCCAATCCGGAGCCGGGGACGTTGAGATCGTATTCTACTTTGCGGCGATTCTCGATCAGGAAGAACTCATTTCCAGGGTTGCCGTTTTCCCAGAGCCGATATACAACATCGTTGTGATAGGACGAAGGAAACTCTACGTCCTGCATGTTCGAAGTCACGTTGATAGGGTCGATCCAACCAAGCTGGTACTTGCACCAGGCATCAAAAAAGACCGGGCGGGCACCGTTGCTTCCCCACGAACCACCGGCCATAACGCTCCAGTAGCCAATACCGGAGGATGAGTAATCTGTGTCGTACAGATCCGGGAGTCCCAGGAAGTGACCATATTCGTGGGCAAACACGCCCATTGTTACCAATCCGGTAGAGGTGTTTTCTTCCGGTTCGGTCGAGTATGTGCGAATCGAAATGCCGTCCAGAGTCAGCCAGTTCTGCAGTCCAGAAAAGTGCGACCAGATATCGTGATCGGAACCGGTCTGCTCGGCGCCAGGTCCGGCGTGGACCATGAAGAGGCCGTCGCAGACACCGTTGTTGTCATTGTCGTAATCGGAGTAATCCAACTCGGCGTCGGCCATGAGCAGGGCTTCCTCGACAATCTTCGAGGTGCTCCGCGGATACGGGCCAAATCCGTTGTTGCCGTTTACATAGTAATCGTACGACTCCGGCATGCGATACCAACCGGCAACATCGCCAAGCATGATAAACTTGCCGTAGGAGTTGTCGCGGTAGAACTCAGCCATGGAGTAATGGTTGTCGTAATCGTCGTAGGAGAACAGAAGCTGCTCGAAGTCCTGTTTGGTGCCGTGCACGATACCACCCGAGGCCGGATGATCATCAAAATCGGCCAGCAGAACGATCACTCGGAAGGTGTCGGGAGTGGCCGACGACAATGCCATATCGTTGCCGTCCTTGTCCTGACGACCGATAAGTCCGGTGCCCTGCATCCACATTCCATAGGAGCGAGCGTTGGTCAGCTTCTCAGTTATCCTGTCCCACTCGCCGGCGGCACGCAGGCTGTCTTCGAGTTCGGGATGCGGGGGCATAACTCCCAACACGGAAGTTGAGCCCAGGAGGGTGAAGATTGTGGCGGTGATAAGTACAGTAAGGAATGACCGAAAGGTCGGCGTCTTGATCACGATGTATTCTCCTCAAGAAAAGGTTGGACCCTGTCTGAATATAGCAGAAACTCCGTTTCTGTCAATGCAATTCGTTGTACCACAAGCAATTGAGCTTTCTTATGTAATCGGCCTTCGCGAGCGAGAGCTTAGTTCGTACGCGCTGCATCCGCCGGAGTTCTGTTTGAAACCGAACGAATCCTGCCAACCCGTTCTGCCACAAAGACTCCCACGGTAATCAGGGCCGCTCCGGCAATCAGCCAAACGGTGATCTGTTCACCCAGAAGCAGGGCTGCAAAAATCATAGCGAATATCGGCTCGATATACAAATAAAGGCCAACATGTGCCGCTTCAAACCTTCGCAAACCTTCGGCCCACATCCAAAACGCAAAAGCGAGGCAAAACGCTCCCAGAAAAATCAAAGAATACCAGGTTATATCAGACACTGCGAGGAATCGATCGATTCCAGAGCTGATCAGACTGTAAGGTACAAACACGATTCCGGCCAATGCGATCATCCAGAATGTGACCACCAGCGGGCTCTGACCGGATGTGACTTTTCTCGCGACAATCGTATACAGGGCCCAGGTAACACAGGAGCTGAGTATAATCAGATCACCGCGCGAGTTGAGCCAGCTAAGGTTCGACCATTCGCCATTGGCCGTAAGTAACAGCACTCCCATTGTTGCTACCGACAATCCTAACCACTGCGACAATCGCAACTTCTCCTTCAACATGAACCGAGCGAGAATGGCAATGAAAATCGGGGCGGTAGCCAGAATCCAGGCCGTGTTCGAAGCACTCGTCTCTTGCATCCCTCGAGCCATGATCCAGAAGTGCGTGAAGACGATCAGGGCTCCAGAGCCCAGAAGCCGCCAGTTACCTTTGGGCCAGATACTGAGGCGTTTGAAGCGTGTGATTGCGTAAAGGATCGGAGCCGCGATAAGAAAGCGCATTGAGATCATCTCAACGGGATCTAGTTCACGCAGCACGACCTTGATCGCGACAAAGGAAAGTCCCCAGAAGAGGACAGGCAAGACTAGGAACAAGGATGCAAGTTTCATCTGGTTTTCTGCTTGTGCGCAATAGAGTATCCAGGGACATGATAACATGGAACGCACTAAAGAGTGCCTGTCAAAACTCATAAGCTTGAAAAAAAGTCGGGAAGGAATCTCGGACAATCGGGTATTCGCTTCAGAGACACACCAAAAGCCCATGAAGAGGATTTGGCTATGAAGCGTTTTCGTTTGTTTCCCGCAATTGTCACTGTGCTGCTGCTACTCGGAACAGCGGCACAGGCCAAGATTTGGACTCCCGAGGCTCCGACCAACAAGGTCACGGTCTATCCAGGAGAGGCCTCCATCACCAGAGTCGCTGAGCTCGACTTGCCGTCCGGTTCGCATCAAATCGCGATCAACAACCTGCCCTACTCCCTGGATGTTAACTCGATCCGTGTCGGCGCCTCCGGCGTCGCGGGAGCCAGGATAATGGGAATGAACCACTCCGACGAGCGCCATGAGACCGCACCCAGAGAAACCGTCGCCAAACTCGAGGAGCAAATCCGGGAGTTGGACCGGAATCATCGCCAGGCGGTCCTGGCTAGAATCGATGCCTTCAAGCACCAGAAGGCGTTACTGGACGCTATCGTCAAACAGGCCGGATGCACTATCTCGGAGGAGATGGAACGCGGCAAAATGGATGTCGCTCAATGGGACGCCGCCGTCGATTTCATGGGCCATCGCTTCCTGGCAGTCGCTGACTCACTCCGATTGGCCCAGAACGATCTTCAGTCCGTCGACAAGAAGCTGGCTCACCTTCGAGAGCAACTGCGCGAGTTAGGTACCGGCAAGATTCACCGGACCCGCACGGTGACAGTCGACTTGGAGCTCTCGAGGGCAGGCAAGATTGATGTCGAGTTGAGTTACGTCGTCCCCGGCGCGGGCTGGCGGCCGGTCTACGACGCCCGTCTGAGTCCTTCGGGCGACACGGTTGTCCTTGATTACTATGCCGAAGTCAACCAGACCACCGGCGAGGACTGGAACCAGGTCGAGATGTCACTCTCGACGGTCCGCCCGAGTGCCGGCACCGGCCCGGGTGACCTTGATCCCTGGTACCTTCGACCGCTGGAGTTGTTCATACGGGGCGGGCGGGCCGGAGAAGTCGCTTACATTATCGACGGAGTTGACCTTGAGGCTCCGGCAGTTCGAAGAGAAAAGAAAGCCGACGTTGAACAAGACGAGTATGCCGACAGCGATGTCACCACTGTCGAAGAGCTGCTCTCGCAAGTAGCTGGCTCAACCGTGCTCCAGCGTGCCTTTGCCACTGTGTTCGAGGCGCCGCGCCGCGAGTCGGTGAGTTCCGGCGACAAAGCATCGCGCGTGTTTATCGGCAACTACGCCCTCGCTTGCGACCTGGAACTGATATGCCGACCGGCGCTGGCAGAAGCGGTCTATCGCAAGGCAACAATCAAGAACGATTCCGAAGCCCCGCTTCTCCCCGGCTCGGTTTCGATTCTGGCCGACAACGACTTCCTGGGCCGTACCTTCCTGAGTAGCATTGTCACGCCCAATCAGGAATTCGAGCTGCCGTTCGGAGTCGACAACCGTATCGAAGTCAAGCGCGAGATCGACTTTCAGAAAGCCAGTCAGAACTCCAACTGGCTCTCCAGTGACACCGAGCGTCAGGAAACCGGAATCAAAATCGTGCTCACGAACAACTCCGGAAGCGATGTCGAGATCACGGTCGAAGAGAGCCTTCCGGTAAGCCAGGACGAGCGAATCAAAGTTAAGCTGGACAAGATCCTTCCCTCGGCTACGATCGCCGACAACGAAGAAACAGCTGTCTGGGATCTGACGATTCCTACCGGCGACAAATCCACAGTGCAGTTCCGTTATCGTATCGACCATCCCGCCGGGATGACGATCGCGGGGCTGTAGTCCTCCCGTCCTGCATGCGACAGAGCCCGGCGTGCGCCACGCGCCGGGCTTCTTTTCTTTGCACCGGGGCGTTCGGGCCGTGTATGCAGTATAGAAGTTGAGCAGTTGAAACCTCTCCCGACTCAGGTACATATCAGCGGTTACAGCGGATGACACCGTATGTCGATAATTCAGGCAATGATATCATGTTCCGTCTATGGACGGAGTTGCACGTCTTGGCAAAAGGGGTCCTACATGCTTAAGCTATGCTCATATTGCGGAAAACACATGGAAGGCGAGCCGGATGAGAGCGGCAAAGTCTCCCACGGAATGTGCAGAGAGTGCTTCGAGCACTACGATGCGCAATGGGCAGGTCAGGATCTGGCCAGCTATCTCGATAGCTTCGAAAAGCCGATCGCTGTGGTTGACGGGGATGGACGCATCGTCTATCTGAACAAGGCCCTCTCCGGGCTACTCAACAAGAGCAGAGAGGATTACCAGGGATTCAGGGGTGGTGAGGTTATGGAATGCCAGTATGCCCGCCTCCCGGATGGTTGTGGTAACTCCGAACACTGTGCCACGTGCGGTATTCGCAATGCTGTCATGCATACCATGAGCACTGGCCAGCCACTGGTGAGCACTCAGGCAATTCTGAACCAGGAAGCGCAACAGCTTCAGCTGAAAATCTCGACTCGTAAAGAGGGCGAGGTGGTCTATCTTCAGATCGACGACATGAGAGTCCTGGAAGAGGCCGGGCTGGTGGGAGAGACCTCTACGGCCTAGAATCGATGGACAGATAGTTCACTCCAGAAACAAAGCCCCCCGACCAAGTCGAGGGGCTTAGTTTTTCGTGCACCCACCTCCGAACCGCCGAACAAAGAGATCTCCAACCAGCCAGCTCAGATCGGGTAGCCTCGCAACACACAGAAGTGACTACTTACCGCTGCTACCTTCCGGTCCTGACGGGGTTCATAGGCTCCTGTTGTACAAGACCCGATCTTCAACGCCGCTTAATCTTCGAAACTCAACGTCAACTAAGCCCTCGGGTGGGGATTCGGCCCCGGTATAGCGGATTCCGGGCAACAGGGCACCGCTAACTCCCCGCCTAGCACAGTCACGGACTGTTCTTGCGCTTCGCGCCTTGAGTCGGAGCGTAGGCAAAAACCATCAATCTTGATCCGCAGCATGTGCAGCGCTGCGCGCCCCTATATCGAGCAGAGCGGCAGTGTACAACAACGCCTGTGAATACGGCCGACACTCCGTAGCTTTCCAGTGGAGTCATTGCGAGCGACCGAAGGGAGCGCGGCAATCTCCGGCAACGAGTCAACCGAAACCTGAGATTGCTTCGGCCCTACGGGCCTCGCAATGACTCGACCGAGGCTCACAGAGCCGGCCTATCACTTCGTTACATTCGTTTTCAAAGAACGGGGCGGCCTTTGGGCGCCGCCTCAGCCGAAAATGGTGGAGCAGATGGGGATCGAACCCACGACCTCAACGTTGCGAACGTTGCGCTCTCCCGACTGAGCTACTGCCCCAAATCCGGTTTATTCAATCCCGGTCCCAACATATATGTCGGCCACCGGGACCTCTACGATAACCAATCGCCTCTTCCCTGCCAAGCGCTTTTTGGGCTGAAGGGAACACGACCTGAGTTCTGTCTTGCCCTCTCCGAATCGCCGTAGCTTATTGGCTATACAGATTAGCCGCAAGAGAACACGGAGGAAGGGGACAATATGAGTATTCGTGAGGAAAGGTTTGACGATGCCAAGGACGCTATGGGCTTCCTTGAGAGCTACATCCACGACTACGAGGGATTCCAGTTTAGAGGGCACCAAGATAGTATTTACAGACTCCAGAGCACGTGGTTCAGGAGATACAGTCGGCTCTCGCACGACATGCCATTCTTCCTAAAACAGAACTTAGACCTGTTCAAGACTTGCATTATGAAGATGGGCGCAGCGCCACAGGGCTGTAGTACGAATATGGATTGGCTTGAGTTCGCTCGGCACCACGGTCTCCCGTCACCCCTGATAGACTTTACAGCGTCGCCCTACATCGCCCTGTTTTTCGCCTTCAGCGAAGTTCCGAATGCCAATCCAGCCCAAACGAAGCCGGACTATGTGTCCGTCAATTGCCTCAATGTCTTTGCGTTAGCTTGGGGAGTGCTTCTCAACCAATACGAGGAGCAGCAAGGTCAGTTCGAGAGGATGGAAGAAGAGTTTAGCGGATTTCTGAATCCATCGAACGATATCTTCGAGGGAGGTTTCACGAAAGGAATCCACTTCATCAAGAGTCCGGGTGTCCACAATTTGCGGATGCAGAAGCAAATCGGCGCTTTCGTATACGACGGTCGTGAGTACTCGGAAGAGATTCCTGATTTTGAGGCGTTTCTTGACAGCATCAATGAGGATAACCTTCCAGATAGCCAACCGGAACCGCTAAGAGGTCCCGCCCTAACTAAGGTCGAAATACATAGCAAGTGCAGAACGGAAGTACTTACCAGGCTTGAGCTGATGGGTATTAATGGACTTGCGCTATTTGGCGATGAGTTCGGAGCCGCGATCGATGTATATAATACTGACCATTACCACCCTAAGTCCATGTACGTGAGGAACCGGTAAGAACGGTTCAGGTCTGTGCTAGAAGGTTGCGTTTTCAACTGATTCGGGGTCAAATTATGATTCCAACCGAGAGCGGGATTGTATATATTAGCAACCTATGAGCTATCTCGTTTTCGCTCGAAAATACCGTCCGCAGACGTTCGAAGATATTGTCGCCCAGGAGCATGTCTCCCGTACCCTGCAAAACGCTGTCAAGAACGACCGCGTCGGGTCCGGATACCTCTTCTGCGGCCCACGTGGAACGGGCAAGACCACTACCGCCAGGGTGCTGGCGAAAGCGATGAACTGCGAGCAAGGCCCCACCCCCACTCCCTGCGGCGTTTGCGATGCCTGCAAAGAGATCACCGCCGGTACCTCGATGGATGTCCTCGAAATCGATGCCGCCTCCAACACCGGTGTCGATGATGTCCGCACGCTTCGCGAAAACGTCCGCTACCTTCCTGCTTCAGGGGCCAAACGAGTTTATATAATCGACGAAGTCCACCGCTTGTCCGGCGCGGCTTTCGATGCTCTTTTGAAGACACTCGAAGAACCGCCCGAACATGTGCTGTTCATATTCGCCACCACCGAGCCCTCCAAAGTTCCGGAAACAATCCTCTCCCGAACTCAGCGCTACGATTTCAAACGGGTAGCCGCGGTCGATCTGGCCAAACATCTGCGCCATATCGCCGATCAGGAACAACTGGACATCACCGACGAGGCGCTCAACATCCTGGCGAGAAAAGCTGACGGTTCGGTGCGCGACTCCTTGTCGCTGATGGACCAGATTGCGGCCTATGCCGGGGAAAAGATCGGCCAGGAGGAAGTAGTCGGGGCGCTGGGACTGGTCGATATGCAGTTGCTGCTCGATTTCACCGAGGCGATCGCCGCCTCCGATGCCAAAAGCACTCTGGCCCTAGTCAAGAAGGTTCTCGACGGTGGTACCGATGTCAAAGATTTCGTCACCGAACTATTGGAGCACTTCCGCCTGCTCATGATCGTCAAAGCGACCGGAGCCAAGTCGGAGTTGCTCGAACTGTCCGAGGCCGACATTGCCACCCTGGCCAAGCAAGCGGAGTTCTTCGAGCTGGGCGACTTGATCCGCATGACCAAAATCGGCGCCGACTTGCTGACCGATCTTCGTCAGACCGGCCTCGATCAGCGTCTGCTAATCGAAGTTGCCGCAGTTAGAATGTCCGAGTTGGAATCGACGGTCAAGCTGGAACAGGTCCTGGGCTTTCTCAAGGAAGGCCAATCGGGCCAGCCTAACGGCGGTACCGACCTCTTCGGCGCACCCGAAAAAAAAAAGGATAGCCCAGCGCCGGCTCGAACAGAGTTGAAGCGTCCACCGGAAAAAACGCCACCACCTCCTCCTTCCTTCCCAACCCGAAACGTCAATCTCCCGACAATCCAATCCGGTTGGAAGAAGTTCCTGGGCTTTCTCAAGCAAAAGAACGTGATGCTTTCCTCCCAGTTGGCCATGGCCGAGGTCAAGTCGGTCCACGACAACAAAATCACGGCTGTGTTCGCATCTTCGGGCAAGGTGGCCCGGCAGGTGGTCGAGCGTCAGGACAATTTAAACTTGATAGCCTCCTGTCTCAGAGAGCATTTTGGGGCCAATTTGACGATTGGCTTCGAGGTTGATATCAACCACAAGCCCAAAGAGACGCCCGTAGTTTCCGACGAACCGCGGGCACAAGTCTCCGAGCTTGTTAAGAACTCACCCCGACTGAGAATGTTACTAGAGAAGGTCGAAGGTGAGATTATAGGCGTAGCAAAACGAAAATAACCATAGCAAGAAGGAGTTAGTCATGGCAAAAGGTGGCATGGCCAACATGATGAAACAGGTTCAGCAGATGCAGGCCAAGATGGAAAAGATCCAGGCCGAACTCGAAGAGGCTGAAGTTGAAGGAAGCGCCGGCGGCGGAATGGTCAAAGTTACGGCCAACGGCAAGCAAGACATTACCGGCGTGGTAATCGATCCCGAAGTGGTCGACCCCGAAGACGTCGAGATGCTGCAGGATCTCATTTTGGCGGCCGTTACCCAGGCTCGTGAAAAGGCCCAGGAACTGCAGTCCGAGAAGATGTCGGCAATCACCGGCGGCCTGAACCTTCCGGGAATGAACCTCCCCTTCTAGAGGTCAGAGACTAGATGTTTGAATCGGCAGGATCGGTAGAGCGCCTGGCCAATCGCCTGGCGCGTATGCCCGGGATTGGTCGCAAGTCGGCCAATCGGCTGGCCTTCCATATTCTTAAACTCTCGCGTGAGGAGGCCATTGAACTGGCTGATATAATCCGCGAAGTAAAAGACAAAGTCGGATTCTGCTCGGTTTGCAACAACATATCGGAGACCGATCCCTGCCGCATCTGCACCGATCCCAAACGTCGGCAAGACCTGATTTGCGTTGTCGAGGAAACAGCCGATGCGGCCGCACTCGACAAGGTCGAAGGCTTCGGCGGTCTGTTCCACATTCTTGGCGGACGGCTCTCCCCTCTCGACGGCGTGGGGCCGGACGATCTCAAGATCAAAGAACTGCTCGATAGGCTCGGCAACGGCGTAACGGAGTTGGTGATCGCCACCAATCCCAATGTCGAAGGCGAAGCGACCGCAATGTACGTGGCTAAACTGGTCAAGCCACTCGGCGTAAAGGTCACGCGCATCGCTCGAGGTTTGCCGGTCGGTTCGGATCTCGAGTATGCCGATTCCGCAACCCTTAGTCGCGCCATTGAAGGCCGTCAGGAATTTTAGGCGGGGGTGCGTATGGGGCGCGAAAGAATCGCGTATACAGTTCTCGCGTTGTCGATTTCATTTTTCATTGCCGGACGCGTCTTCTACGGCGCCTACTTCGTCAACAACTGGTCGTTCGACCACTGGAATCACATATCCACGAGTTATCTGATAGCATGGGTGATCGGAGCTGTTTTGGTCCTGGCTGCTTTGTACGCGGCCGGTGATCGTCTCGCTCACATTCTATCCTCACGGGTTGCCGCAATAGCCGGAGGTACTATCCTGGGCTTGTTGTTCTTTGCGCTGCAATTCGATTCCTTTGTCTATGCCGGGGGCAACTTCCGAGTCGCGCAGCTGGCCCAGGTTCCGTTGATTGTTTTCAGGTGGTACGAGTTTGGCGCCACAGCCCTGGCGGCTGCCTTCTTCAGCCTTTTTCTCTCTCTGGTCGAGACACCAAATCTAGCTGGCTTCTTCGCCTGGAAGTATCTGGCCCTGTTCTCGACACTGGCCTCATTGGCAGCCTCGATTCTGATAGCGCGCGAACTGACGAGCAGCATCGAACGACGACTTCTTCTCTTCCTCATAGTGTTCTTTGGTCCTCAGACAATTCTCTATTTCGGAATGACTGGACCGGAACCTCTGATGGTAGCTACCACGCTATGGTTTTTCTTGATGGCGATAAGGAACGTCAACACCCCTTCCTTGAAGTCGCTGTTCGGGCTGTGGATCGTGCAGCTGGTTGGGATCAGTCTGCACATCTCAACGGTATTCTTACTACCGGCCACTATCTTCCTGACTTTGCGATCGATCGGTATGGGATCGATTGCCTTTTACATCGGCCTGGCGACCTATCTCGCAGGTCTGGCAGGCACGTACATGCTGGCTTCTTCCGACTTTGAGATCGTTCAATACCTCTTGATGCTCGACGGTAAACCTCCGTTCGGAGATTACAGTCTATTCTCAGCCCGTCACCTGGGCGATATGCTGCAGCTGTTCCTCCTGGCCGCGCCGGCGATTCTCTTCACAAAGTACATCCTCGTTCGCAAGGCCAAAACAGTGCTCGGAGACGACCTTTCGCTGGCCGGCGTTCTCCTGGCCTTGTCCGGGTGCACGGTGGCGTTCATAAGCGACCCGGTCGATTCGATTGTTCTCGACTATCCGCGACTGGCTGCCTATCTGGCACCGATCGGTCTCCTCACTGCCGCGCTTCTTCGCAAACCTGTGGAAGAAAGCGGCTATAGCCGGAAAATGGTGGCCGTAGTCGCGACGCTGGCGATTGTCGCTCCCATCAGTGTAGCCCCCGTCTACGTCAAAATCGATACGGCCTCTCCTTATGCCGAAGCATATTTCGAGAATCACGAGCTGAACTATATGCGCGGATGCTACGCTTTCCGCGACTCCTATTTCGCCAAAGGTGATCTCGATCAAGCCAACTCCTGGGAATGGAAACTGCCGACTGCCTCCTCGGACTTCCTCGATTTTCGCGGAGCCAACGATCTGATAATGAACGGCGACGAAGCCGAAGCCCTAAGATTGCTGCAAAGAATGCAAAGCAAGAATCCGGTCTGGGTGGATGTCCGTATTCTGGCCGCCGGACTGCAGATGAAAGCCGGTCGTCCGCAGTTGGCGCGAGCCGACATCGATACCGCCCTGATGTTGGAGCCGTACCGCCGCGATGTTCTGATGAACAACTATCTCTGCTATCGCGACCTGAAGAAGTACTACGAGGCGCGTATCGCGGCCGATCACGCCGCCTCAATCTTTCCCGGCGATGAGTACATCGTAGTGGATCGGATGATCATGAATCACCACGCGGGCGAGTTCGGAGTTGCCCGGACCGTCGCCGACTCGCTGACCGCCGCCGACTCGACCCTGCCCCAACCTTACATGATCCGCGGAATGATTTTCGAGCAGGAGCGCAATGCCCAACAGGCACTGATCAACTATCAGCACTTCCTCCGGAGAGCCCCTTCCACTCCCGAAGCCGCCACTGTGCGGCAACGCATCCAGGTCTTAAACAGGATTCTCGGTCAGGGTTGACCTTACATGCCTTGCTCAAGGCGTGAGAAACCATCCATCGCGGCAACTTTGTAGGCTTCCGCAAGAGTTGGATAGTTTAGCACCGTGTCGGCGAAGTAGTCCAGAGTACCGCCGTGGGTCATGACGGCCTGGCCGATATGGACCAGCTCAGTGGCGCGATCGCCGACGATATGCACGCCCAGAATGCGCCGTGACTCGCGATCAAACACGATTTTCAGAAGACCGTCGTGGTCGTTGATGATCTGACCTCGAGCAAGCTCGAAATACCGTGCGACTCCCACCGAATAGGGCGTACCGGCCTCAATGAGTGATTCCTCGGTCTCGCCGATAAACGAAACTTCCGGGATTGTATAAATGCCGTAGGGGATCAACGTATTGATGCACGACCGGTCATCACGACGGAAGGCGTGGATTGCAGCCAGTCGCCCCTGGTCCATAGACGCCGAGGCTAAGGAGGGAAAGCCGATGACATCACCGACCGCATAGATATTGGGTACTTTGGTAGCATAGAGATCGTCGACCGCTATCAGACCGCGCTTGTCGGTTTCGATACCAACGTTCTCCAGGCCCAGATTCTCTGTGTTGCCGATTCTTCCCGCGGCATAGAGAAGCCGATCCGAGACAATCTTGCGACCTCGCTTGGTTACGGTAACCACCTGGTCGTTCTCGGTATTCACACTAAAAGGACCGTCGCCCAGATTCAGATTGATACGATACTTGCGCATCAAATACATGAGGGCATCGGCGATCTCACGATCGAGGAATGACAGAAGCCGTTCGCGGCTGTCGACGATTGTTACGGCAACTCCGATATGGGCGAAAATACAGGCGTATTCGCAGCCGATGACACCGCCGCCGATGATCGTCAAAGACTTGGGAAGAACATCGAGATCTATAATAGTCTCGCTGTCATAGATGTACTTGCTGTCGAAGTCCATGTCCTCAGGATGGAAGGGTCGGGTGCCGGTAGAGATGACGATATTCTCTGCTTTGATTTCGCGGGTTCCCTCATCGCCTTCAACACGTACGGTGTGAGCGTCGACAATCGAACCTAGCCCCTGCAGAACCTCGATTCGATGCCTGGCCATGTTCTGCTGGATGACATCGAGCTCCTCTTGAATTACCTGGTCCTTACGATACATCAGCTCACGAACCGTGACGTTCGGTTTGACGCCGCCCATGAGACCATATACGGAGCGTTGTCGCAATCCTGAGATATAGAGAACTGTTTCACGAAGAGTCTTGGACGGAATGGTGCCGGTGTGAATGCATACTCCACCCTGAACCGAACGCTTCTCGATGATAGCGGTCGATTTGCGCATTTTGGAGGCTTCAATCGCCGCCTTCTCGCCGGCTGGGCCCGAGCCTATTACTACCAGATCATAACTCTTGTCGTCCACAAGGTCTCCTCGGTTTCCCCCAATAACAGATATACCTATGCCGAGTTTCGTAAATACGTACTCAAATTATCCAAAGGAGTGGTTGGGTCAATGTTTATTCTGAAATCAATTCGATCAGAAAAGCGTATTCTGCCCCGATTCTCCTGGATTTTCCGTGTCGGAGCCGGAGCCGGG